>Ga0193742_1000362_pt1 | contig 31920 bp, 12 predicted proteins | sample L2c1metaG_FD_165511 | JGI IMG/M metagenome (GOLD analysis project Ga0193742, IMG submission 165511) | Soil microbial communities from a riparian zone of the East river system, Colorado, United States - L2c1 | ecosystem: Environmental > Terrestrial > Soil > Riparian zone | place: USA: East River... | reverse complement strand
ACAGCACGAACGTGCGGTCGTCGGTCTTGGCCAGGCCGAGCATCACCGAGACGGCCCAGGCGTAGAAGAACCCGGCCATCAGCCCGGTGGCGACCAGGGACGCTCCGAGCACCCGGCCCGCCGTCCGTCGGGGCAGGGGACCGGGTAGGGGACCGGGCGGGGCGACCGGGCGGGTGTCGGGAGCGGGGGCGGTGAGGTTGGGGGCGACGATCATTCGGCTCTCCTCCTGGGTGGGGACGAGGTCGACTCTGCGCCGGGATCGCCGCGGCCGGTAGATGCCGACGTCACCGGCTGACGATGACGAACATCACGGCGCACTGACGACATCGGTCTCTACCGACCGACCTCTCGATGCCGGATCCTGGGACCGTGCGCGACGTGTCCGACGGCTTCCTGCTCCAGATGGCGGAGATCTCCGCCGGCCTCATCGGCCTGTTCCTGGTCGGCATCTTCTTCTACCTGGAGGCGGGCGACCGTCACCCGGAGCGCCCGGCGGACACCGACGCGGTCGACCTCTACTTCCGGGCCAGCACCCGGATCGTGCTGGTGCTGTACGCCATCCCCATCGGTCTCGCGCTGGCCCTGGTCGTGCTGGAGCCGGCCTGGCCCCGGCTGCTCCTCGTGGCGCTGAGCGTGGTGTTGGTCGCCGCCAACGTCGAGACCGTGCGGCGCGTCCGGCCCGTGGCGAAGCTCACCGGCGCCACGTCGCTGGTCCTCACCGAGGTCCAGGGCTCGCTCGGCGTGCTCGTCACCGTGACCCTTCCCTGGCTGCTCGGAGGCTTCCACCCCAGCCGCGAGGACCTCACCTGGTCGATCCTCGCGTCGTTCGCCACGGGCTTCCTCAGCATCTACGCCACCGCGATGTCCGCGTTCTCCCTGCCCCGCCAGTAGAGGATCACGGATGGGGTCGGATGACCCTGTATGTTCCTGTCGGGTGCGAGACCACGGGTTGCGGGGAAGGGATGCCGTAGAGGCTGTCGCCTTGCCGTTGCTCGGGATCGGGGTGGTGCTGGGGTTCTTCGAGGTGGCGCCCCGGATCGGGTTGCTGCCCCGCTCGTCGTTCCCGACCACCACCGAGGTGGCCGCTGCGCTCGGGGACCTGCTGGGCACGGAGGAGCTGTGGGACGCGGTCGGCCACACGCTCGGAGCCTGGGTGTGGGCGATGGTGGTGGCGACGCTGGTCGCCGTGCCCCTCGGGGTGCTGATGGGCGCCAGCCGCCTCGCCGCGCGGCTGTGCCGGTTCACGGTGGAGTTCCTGCGCCCGGTCCCGTCGGTGGCGCTGGTGCCGGTGCTCGTGCTGGCCTTCGGCACGCAGTCGTCGCTGACCATCGCGCTGGGCGCGCTCGCGGCGGCGTTCCCGCTGCTGTTCCAGGTGATGTACGGCGTCGCCGACGTCGACCCGGTCGCCCAGGACATGGGCCGCGCCTACGGCCTGGGACGGCTCGAGCGGGTGCGGCGCATCACCCTGCCGAGCTGCGCCCCCTTCCTGGCCACCGGCCTGCGGATCTCGGCGTCGGTGGCGCTGATCCTGGTCGTCACCGGCGAGTACGTCGTCGGCGTCCCCGGAGTCGGACGGGAGGTGCTCGTCGCCCAGAGCGGCGGCGCCTACGACGAGGCGTACGCCTGGATCGTCGTGACCGGGCTGCTGGGCCTGGTCGTGAACCTGGCCTTCGGGGCCGTGGAGCGACGCTGGTTGTGGTGGCACCCGAGCCAGCGGCGCACGGCGGCGGGCGGGCTGTGACGCTCGCCCGGCTCGGCCCACTCGGTCGGCTGCCCCTGCAGTTGGTCCTGCCGGTCGGCCTGGTCACGCTGTGGTGGTGGACGTCCCGTGACAGCACGTCGTACCTCTTCCCACCGCTGGCCGACATCGTCGAGAGCCTGCGTGACGACTGGCTGCACGGCCGGGTGAGCAGCGACCTGTGGCCCAGCCTGCGCCGGTTCGGGCTCGGCTACCTGATCGCGGCGATGGCCGGGGTCGTGGCCGGGACCGCGATCGGCCTCGCCCCCCGGCTGCGGCGCACCACCCAGCCCGTCACCGAGTTTGTCCGGTCGATCCCGTCGCCGCTCCTGTTCCCCGTCGCGCTGGTGCTGTTCGGCATCGGCGACGGGTCGAAGGTGGCGCTGATCGTCCTCGGGTCGGTGTGGCCGGTGCTGCTGAACACCGTCGACGGCGTCCGGGGCGTCGACCAGCAGGTGCTCGACGTCGCCCGCAGCTTCCGCCTCGGCCCCTGGCTGCGGATCACCCGGGTGATCCTCCCGGCGGCCGGGCCCAAGATCGCCGCCGGGCTGCGCATCGGGCTGTCGGTGGCGCTGCTGCTGATGGTGGTCAGCGAGATGCGGGGCGGCACGAACGGGCTCGGGTTCCAGATCCGGTCGGACCAGCGCAGCTTCGACACCGCCAGCTCCTACGCAGGGGTGATCGTGATCGGCCTGATCGGCCTGGTGGTGAACCTGCTGTTCGTCGCCGTGGAGAGCCGGGTCATGCGCTGGCACCGCGGCGCCCGGGCGGGAGGCCTCTCCGAGACCCCGGGGCTCCTCCGATGAGCAGCAGCCTGGAGATCGACCGCCTCCACAAGGAGTACGGCACCGGACCGGACGCCACCATCGCGGTCGAGGACGTGACCCTGACCGTGCAGCCCGGCGAGCTGCTGTGCATCGTCGGCCCGTCGGGCTGTGGCAAGACGACGCTGCTGCGCTGCATCTCGGGCCTGATGGCCCCGACCTCGGGGGCCACCCGCCTCGACGACCGGGTCGTCGTCGCCCCGCCTCCCTCGATGGCGCTGGTGTTCCAGGACTACAGCCGGTCGCTGCTGCCCTGGATGACGGTGCACGCCAACGTCGTGCTGCCGTTGAAGGCCCGCCGGACGCCGCGCGCCGAGCGCGACCGGCTGGCCGCCGACGCCCTCGCCGACGTCGGCCTCGCCGGGCAGGGGCCCAGGTACCCCTGGCAGCTGTCGGCCGGCATGCAGCAGCGGGTCGCCATCGCCCGGGCACTGGCCTACCGGCCCGAGGTCCTGCTCCTCGACGAGCCCTTCGCCTCGGTCGACGCCCAGACCCGGGCCGAGCTCCAGGACCTGCTGCTCGACGTGTGGGAGCGCACCGGGTTCACCGTGGTGTTCGTCACCCACGACATCGACGAGGCGGCCTACGTGGCCGACCGGATCGTGGTGCTCACCGCGTCGCCCGCCCGGGTGAAGGAGACCGTCGACGTCGACCTGCCCCGGCCGCGCGATCAGATCGAGACCCGGGTGAAACCCGAGTTCGCGGCGCTTCGGAGCCAGGTCTTCGCATCGGTCCGGGAGGAGGCGCAACGGGCGCGAAAACCCCGCTGAACGGCGTACTTTCCGGAGTCGTGCCATGGTCTATTGTGCGGACCCTGGGAAGACGAGTGGGCACCTGACCGAGCGGTCGATCGCCCCCGCGGGGTATACCTGAGCCGGTCAGACGAACAGGGAGGTGCATGATGCCGAGCGACCCACAGCCTGAGTCCCTGTCGCCCCCACACGGCAACCAGATCGTCGACACGTCCGTCGCCCAGGCGGCGCGTGCCTACGACTACCTGTTGGGAGGCGTCGACAACTTCGAGGTCGACCGGGAGGCCATCCACCAGATGTACGCCTCGGCGGGGGGCGTCGACCTGGCCCGCAAGCGCGTGCGCGCCAACCGCAACTTCCTCGGCCGCGCCGTGCGCTACCTGGCCGGCGAGGCCGGCGTCCGCCAGTTCCTCGACCTCGGCACCGGCATCCCGAACGCCGACAACGTCCACGCCGTGGCCCAGGAGACGGCGCCGGACAGCCGCATCGTCTACGTCGACCACGACCCGGTGGTCCTCGCCCACGCCCACACGCTGCGGGCGAGCACCTCGGAGGGCCGGACGTCGTTCATCTTCGGCGACATCCAGGACCACCAGAGCATCCTGAGCCAGGCAGCCGAGACGCTCGACTTCAGCCAGCCGGTCGCCCTCGTGATCGTCGGCGTCCTCCACCACTTCCGCGACGAGCAGAACCCGAAGGTGATGGTCCGCCGCTACCTCGACGCGGTCTCCTCGGGCAGCTACCTGGTGCTCGAGCACATCGGCCGCGAGAACGACGAGCTGACCAACCTCGGCGAGGTGACGAACGGGTTCCCGGGAACCGACTTCACCCTGTTCCCCCGCACCCGTGCCGAGCTGGCCGAGTTCTTCGAGGGCACGGAGCTGGTCGACCCCGGGCTGGTGTTCGTCGACCACTGGCACCCCGACGGACCGCTCCCCGAGTACGAGACCCGGCATCCCTGCGGTGTCGGACGTAAGCCCTGACGGCACCCGACAGCACGACAGCACAGCCACAGCGCGTTCGACGCACGACCCTGCAAGGAAGTCACGTGACAAGGAAACCGACCACGGCGCTTCTGGGCCTGCTCCTGGCAACGGCCCTTTTCGCTGCCGCCTGTGGTGACGACGAGGACACCGGCGACGACGCCAGCGGTACCGACGACGGTACCGAGGAGCTCACCCCGATCAAGGTGGGCATCCTGCCGCTCTCCGGCCTCGCACCCCTCTGGTACGGCATCGAGCAGGGCTACTTCGAGGAGGAGGGCCTCGAGGTCACCACGGAGATCGGCGGGGGCGGTGCCGAGCTCACGCCGGCCGTGCTCAACGACGACTACCAGTTCGCCATCGGCGAGTACGTGTCGACCCTGCAGGCCCGCGAGAACAACGTCGGGATCCAGGTCGTCTCCAACCTCACCAACGGGGCCTCGACGCCCGACGCGCACATCAACGGCCTGCTCGTGAAGGCCGATAGCGGCATCGACAGCGTCGAGGACCTGGCCGGCAAGACGGTCGCGGTCAACGGCCTCAGCGGCATCGACGACGTGACGATCAAGGCGATCCTCGACGCCAACGGCATCGACCCCCTCGACGTCGAGTTCGTGGAGGTGCCGTTCCCCGACATGATCGCCGCCGTGGAGAGCGGCCAGGTCGACGCTGCCTCCGAGCCCGAGCCCTTCGTCACCCTGGGCGAGCAGGCGGGCCTGGTGACCCTGCTCGACCCCTACTACGAGGCGCTCCCGGGGCTGCCGCTGGGCCTGGTCTTCGGTTCCGAGGAGTGGCTGGCGGACAACCCCGAGCTGGCCAACGCCTTCCACCGGGCGCTGGTGCGCTCCATCGAGGCGTCCTCCGACACGGAGGCGATGGGCGAGGTCATCCTGGCCGAGACGGACACCACGCCCGAGCTGCTCGATGAGATGGCGCTCGACGACTGGTCGGCCGAGGTCGACCGCGCCAAGCTCACCGCCCTCGCCGAAATGGCCCTTACCTATGACGTGCTCACCGAGGAACCCGACCTCGACGCCCTCATCTGGACCCCGGAGTCCGAGTAGCGGACGTAGCCGGAGCCGCGCCCGCCTCCAGCTGGGCGATCAGCTTCTGGAGGCGGGCGACCCGAGCCTTGGGGCTCAACGCCTGCAGCACCGGTAGGTAGAGGCGGTACTGCGCGGTCCGGTCGAGCGCGTCGAAGACGGCCCTGGCCTTGGCGTTCTCCTCCAGCGCCGTGACCACGTCGGGTGGGACGGTGGCTTCCTTCTGGGAGGCGTAGGCCGCATCCCACCGGCCGTCGGCCTGCGCGGCGCGCACCTCGGCCATCCCGGGCTCGCGCATGCGACCCGCGGCGAGCAGCTTCTCGACCTTGTCGACGTTCACCTGCGACCACAGGCTCCGCGGTCGGCGCGGCACGTACTTCTGCAGGTAGTAGCCCTCGTCGAGAGCCTTGCGCTGCCCGGACACCCAGCCGTAGCAGAGCCCGATGTCGACGACCTCGTCGTCGGTCACCGACGGGATGCCCGAGCTCTTCTTCGCCAGCTTCAGCCAGACCCCGGCCTGCAGCTGGTGGTTCGCCGCGAGCCAGGACTCCCAGGCCGCGGGGTCCGGGAAGGCGGTGACCTCCACCCCGTCGAGCGCGTCCATGGGCTCAGTGTGCCTGACCTCCCGGCTGGGCTTCCGCCAAGAGAGCTTGTCGACAGAGATTAGGTCTGCTTAACATCGTGTCGGCATGCGACGGGCGAAGGAGCGGGCGACGGTGTCGAGAACTCGGTTCGGTTGGTGCCTGCTCGCAGTGCTCGTGCTGGTGGCAGGGGCGTGCGGGGGCGACTCCGGCGACGACGCCACTGCGTCCGGTGCGGACGGGTCGGACGCGTCGGGTGCGTCCGACGGCGGGGGAGAGGTGGCGACCGGCGAGACCTTCCCCGTCACCGTCGAGCACAAGTTCGGCGAGACCACCGTCGAGGCCCGGCCCGAACGGGTGGTGACGGTCGGCCTCACCGACCACGACGCCGTGCTGGCCCTCGGCGTCGCGCCCGTTGGCGTCACCGACTGGTTCGGCGACCATCCCTATGCCACCTGGCCCTGGGCCCAGGACGCGCTGGGCGACGCCGAGCCCGAGATCGTCGGCGACCCGGCCACCATCGCCTTCGAGAAGATCGCCGAGCTGCAGCCCGACGTGATCCTCGCCCTCTACGCCGGCCTCACCCAGGAGAACTACGACCTCCTCAGCGAGATCGCCCCCACGGTTGCCCAGCCCGACGACCTCCCCGACTACGGCATCCCGTGGGACGAGCAGACCCTCACCATCGGACGGGTGCTCGGCCAGTCCGGGAAGGCGGAGGACCTGGTGGCGGGGGTCGAGCAGAAGCTCGCCGACGCCCGGGCCGCCCACCCGGAGTTCGCCGGCAAGGAGGGGGTGGTGGCCTCGCCCTACAACAACCTCGTCTCCGTGTTCACCCCCGACGACCCCCGGGGCCGCTTCCTGGCCGACCTCGGCTTCACCCAGCCATCGGAGATCGCGGACCTGGCCGGCTCCCAGTTCAGCGCCGACCTCAGCGACGAGCGGCTCGACCTGATCGACGTCGACGCCATCGTCTGGATCGTCAACGCGGTCGAGACCGACGTGCCCGAGTTCGACCAGGATCCGATCTACTCGAAGCTCGACGTGCACACGGGACGCCACGAGGCGTTCGTCGAGAACCTGTCGCCGCTGGGAGGTGCCACGTCGTTCGTGACGGTGCTGAGCCTGCCGTTCCTGATCGACGAGCTCGTGCCCCAGCTCGCCACCGCGGTCGCCGGCAACGGGGCATGAACCACCCGCGCTACCCGCTCACCCGGGCCCAGGAGAACGTGTGGTTGGCCGAGCAGCTGGCCGACGAGCCCGGACGGTTCACGATCGGCGAGCTGCTGGAGATCCACGGCCCGGTCGACCCGGTGGTGTTCGAGGCGGCGCTGCGACGGGTGCTGCGCGACACCGAGGTGGGCCTGGTCCGCTTCGTGGAGGACGACGCCGGCGTCGTGCGGCAGGAGCTCGACGTCGACATGCCGTGGTCGCTGGACGTGGTCGACCTGCCGGTCGGTGGGTCGGCTCGGCCGGATGAGCTGGTGGCTGCGGCGGCGGCCGAGCGGATGGCGCAGGGGTTCGACCTGGCGATGGGCGAGCCGCTGTTCGCCCACACGCTGTTCCGCGACGGCGACCGGCGGGCCTGGTGGTTCTGGGCCGGGCACCACATCGTGGCCGACGCGGTGTCGGGCGCCCTGGTGGCGGGGCGGGTGGCCGAGGTGTACTCGGCGCTGATGGCGGGTTCGCCGGTCGAGCGTGTGCTGCCGGGAGCATTGGCGCGGCTGGTGGGCCTCGACCACGAGTACCACGGCTCAGCCGCGTCGTCCCGCGACGCCACCTGGTGGCAGGCGCGCCTGGCCGACGCCCCCGACCCGGTGCGGCTGTCCCGCAGCGACGTCCCGCCCACGCCGGCCACGTTCCGCTGCCTGCGGGAGGTCGACCCGGGCCTCGATGCTCGGCTGCGGGCGGCCGGGTCGTCGGCGGCCCGGCGCCCGTCCGCCCTGGTGACCGCCGCGGTCGCCGCCTACCTGCATCGGGTCAGCGGTGCCCGTGACCTGGTGCTGGGCCTGCCGGTCACGGGTCGGGCCGGGCCGGAGCTGCGGGCGCTGTCCGGGATGCTGTCGAACGTCGTGCCGCTGCGCCTGGCGGTGCGGCCGGATGTGACCGGCGACGAGCTGGTGACCACCGTCGGGCGGGAGCTGCAGAAGGTGGCCCTGCGCCAGCGGCACCGCAGCGAGGACCTGTGCCGCGAGCTGCGCATCCCCGGCGGGATCATGGGCCTGATCGGCCCGTCGGTGAACTTCATGGCGTTCGACCACGGTTGGCGGTTCGCGGGCGCCCGGGTGACGGCGCACACGCTGCGGTCGGGCCCGGTCGACGACCTGGCGTTCGCCGTCTACGACCGGGGCGACGGGGCACCGCTGCTGTTCGACGTGGAGGCCAACGCCGCCCGGTACACGTCCGACGAGGTGGAGGGCCACCTCGACCGGGTGCTACGGGTGCTGGAGACGCTGGTCGATCCGGTCGCGGCGGCCCGTCCGCTGGCGGCGCTCGACCTGCTCGGCCCGGGTGAGCGCTCGGCGGTCGTCGAGCTGGGAGCGGGTGCGTCCCCTTCCCTGCCGGCTCGGACGCTGGCCGGAGGGTTCGAGGCCCAGGTCGACCGGTCGCCGGACGCCGTGGCGGTCGTCGACGGCGACGTCGAGGTGACCTACGCCCAGCTGGACGAGCAGGCGAACCGGCTCGCCCACGTGCTGCGGGAGCGGGGGATCGGCCGGGGCGATCTGGTCGGCCTGGCGCTACCCCGCTCCGTCGACGCGATCGCCGCCACCCTCGCCGTCCACAAGACCGGCGCCGCCCACCTGCCGCTCGACGTCGACCACCCGCCCGAGCGCACGGCCACGATCCTCGTCGACGCCCAGCCTGACCTGGTCCTCACCGCCGACGAGCTGGCGGCCCTGGCGGAGCAGCTCGACGCCGCCCCCTCGACCCGGCCCGACGACGCCGGCACCACGCTGCTCGACACCGCCTACGTGATCTTCACGTCGGGCTCGACGGGGCGCCCCAAGGGCGTGGTCGTGACCCACGAGGGGCTCGGCAGCCTGGTCGCCACGGCCGTCGAGGGCTTCGGCGTCGGCCCGGGCAGCCGGGTCCTGCAGTTCGCCTCCGCGGGCTTCGACGTGGCCGTGTTCGAGCTGGTCATGGCCCTGCACACCGGCGCCGCGCTCGTCACGACGCCCGCCGAGCTGCGGATCGCTGGGCCGGAGCTGCTCGACCACGTCCGCCGGCAGGCTGTCACCCACCTGGCACTGCCGCCGTCGCTGCTCGCGGCGCTCGGCGACGACGCCCAGCTGGCCCCGGGCGTCACCCTGCTCACCGGGTCGGAGCAGGTGCCGGCGGCCGTCGTGGCGCGGTGGGCGAAGGAGGTCGACGTCGTCGCCTGCTACGGCCTGACCGAGGCGACCGTGAACTCCACCCTGTGGTCGCCGGGCCCGGCCTGGGCGGGTGGCGCCGTGCCCTTGGGTCGCCCCGATCCCGGCACCCGGGCGTACGTGCTCGACGCCGCGCTGGCCCCCTGCCCGGTGGGGGTGGTCGGCGAGCTCTACGTGGGCGGCGACGGCCTGGCCCGCGGCTACCTGGGACGTCCCGACCTGACCGCCGAGCGCTTCGTCGCCGACCCGTTCGGGCCCGGTGGCCGCCTCTACCGCACGGGTGACCTGGTCGCCTGGCGGGGCGACGGCGACCTCGACTTCGTGGGTCGGGCCGACGAGCAGCTGAAGGTGCGTGGCTACCGGGTCGAGCCGGGCGAGGTCGAGGCGGTGCTGGGACAGCACGAGGGGGTGGCCCGGGCGGCGGTGGTGCAGCGCGAGCGCCTGCTGGTCGGCTACGTGGTGGCCCGCGACCCGGCGACGCCGCCCGGCCCTGACGACCTGCGGGCCCACGTCGCCCTGCTGCTGCCGGAGCACATGGTGCCGGCCGCGGTGGTGGTGCTCGACGACCTGCCCCGCGGCCCCAGCGGCAAGCTCGACCGCCGCGCCCTGCCCGCTCCCGACCTGGTGGCCCGCACCGGGGGCCGGGCGCCGCGCTCCGGGCGGGAGGCGCGGCTGGCGGGCCTGGCCGCGGAGCTGCTCGGCCTTCCGTGGGTGGGCATCGACGACGACCTGTTCGGGTTGGGCGCCGACAGCATCACCGCGATCCAGCTGGTCAGCCGGGCGCGGGGGAGCGGGCTGGCGCTCACGGCCCGGCAGGTGTTCACCGAGCGCACGGTCGCGGGCCTGGCCCGGGTGGCGGTGGATCGCTCCGGTGCCGCGGCCGTCCCCGACGGCCCCTTGCTGGTGCTCGAACCGGCCGAGGCGGCGGAGCTGGCACTGGCCGTCCCGGGGCTGGAGGAGGTCCTGCCGCTGACACCGCTGCAGGAGGGTCTGGCCTTCCTGGCGGCGGTCGCCGAGGCCGAGGATGCCGACGACGCCTACGTGGTGCAGCACACGGTCGACCTGGTGGGGAACCTCGACGCCGTGGCCCTGCGGTCGGCCGCGGCCGCCCTGCTGGAGCGCCATCCGAACCTGCGGGCCGGCTTCCGGCAGACGGCGAGCGGCCGTCTGGTGCAGGTCGTCGGTCCTCCGGTGGCGCCGAGCTGGCGCGAGGTCGACCTCGAGGGCCTCGACCCCGCGGAGCAGGCGCGCCGGGCCGAGTTGCTGCTGGCCGACGAGCGCGACCGGCCGTTCGCTCTCGACGCACCGCCGTTGCTGCGGGTCGCGCTGCTGCGCCTGGGTCGTGACCGGCATCGCCTGGCGCTGACCTGCCACCACATCCTCGCCGACGGCTGGTCGGGCCCTCTGCTGCTGCGGGACCTGCTGGGCCTGGCGTCGGGCGCCGAGCTGGAGCCAGTGGCGCCCTGGAGCGACCACCTGCGCTGGCTGGCGGGCCGCGACGATGCCGCGGCGTCGGCGGCTTGGCAGGTGGCGCTCACCGGGCTGGAGGAGCCCACCCACGTCGCCGGCGGAGGGGGCGCGGGCCGGCGGCTCGATCGGGTCGACCGGGCCGACGTGGAGCTGTCGGCCGACGTGACCGCGGCGTTGACGGCGACCGCCCGCCGGCTCGGCATCACCCCGAGCACCTTGCTGCAGGGTGCCTGGGGCCTGCTGTTGGGCCTGCTCACGGGGCGCGACGACGTCGTCTTCGGCGCCACGGTGTCGGGCCGGTCGCCCGAGGTCGACGGTGTCGAGTCGATGGTCGGGCTGTTCGTCAACACCGTCCCCACCCGGGTGCGGTGGCGGGCCGACGAGGCGGTCGGCGATGTGCTGGTGCGGCTGCAGGACTGGCAGGTCGAGCTGCTCGACCACCACCACGTGAGCCTCGCCGCGCTGCAGCGGGTCGCCGGGCTTGGCGACCTGTTCGACACGCTGGTGGTGTTCGAGAACGCACCGCTGGATCCGGCCGCGGTGCGGTCGGCGGCGCCGGGCCTCGTGATCGACGACGTGGCGGTGCAGGACGGCACCCACTACCCGTTGTCGCTGGTGGCGGTGCCGGGGGACGGGCGGCTCCGGCTGCGCCTCGACCGCACGGTCGACCTGCCCGGCGGTCTGAGCGCCGAGCGGTTGGGTGGCTGGCTCGTGCGGCTGGTGGAGGCGATCGTCGCCGATCCGACGGGCCTGGTGCGGGGTCTGTCGGTGCTCGACGCCGAGGAGCGCCGGTTGGTGCTGGAGACGTGGAGCGCCACCGGGCACCCGGTCGAGCCGGGCACCCTGGTGAGCCGGCTGCGGGCCTCGATGGCGGCGACGCCGGACGCAGTGGCGGTGATCTGCGAGGGCGAGTCGCTGACCTACGACGAGCTGGCGAGCCGTGCGGGTGCGTTGGCGTCGTGGTTGGCGGCGCAGGGTGTCGGGCCCGAGACGGTGGTGGCGGTCGATCTGCCCCGCAGCCTCGACCTGCTGGTGGCGCTGGTCGGCGTGCTGGAGACGGGTGCCGCCTACCTCCCGCTCGACCCCGACCTGCCGCCTGGTCGCCGGGAACGGATGTGCGCCGATGCCGGCGCGGTCGTCGCGATGACGCCCGATCTTCTTGAGGCTTCTCGCGCTGGGGGTGCCTTCACTGTCACACCCCGTGAGTTAGCTGGTCCCATGGCTGACAACACGGCGTACCTGATCTTCACGTCGGGCTCCACGGGCGGGCCCAAGGGCGTGGCCGTGTCGCACCGGTCGATCGTCAACCGGTTGGACTGGATGCAGGCCACCTTCCGGTTGAGACCCGGCGACCGGGTGCTGCAGAAGACCCCGGTCGGCTTCGACGTCTCCGTGTGGGAGCTGTTCTGGCCCTTGTGCGTGGGCGCCACCGTGGTGCTCGCCGCTCCCGACGGCCATCGAGACCCGGCCTACCTCGCTCGCCTGGTGTTCGAGCGGAGCGTGTCGTTCCTGCACTTCGTGCCGTCGATGCTCGACGCGTTCCTGCGCGACGAGTCCGTGCTCGAAGACCTGGCGTGGGTGGCGTCCTTGCGGGGGTTGGTGTGCAGTGGCGAGGCGTTGCCGCCCGCGACTGCCCGGCGTTGGCTCGACGTCACCGACGTGCCGCTGCACAACCTCTACGGCCCCACGGAAGCCGCGGTCGACGTCACGTGGTGGCCCTGCGAGGCGGGCGCAGCCGTGGTGCCGATCGGCCGGCCGGTGTGGAACACGGGCGTCCGGGTGCTCGACCACCAGCTGCGCCCGGTGCCGGTGGGCGTGCCCGGCGAGCTGTACCTCACCGGCGTGCAGTTGGCCCGTGGGTACCTGGGCCGGTTCGACCTCACCGCCGAGCGCTTCGTCGCCGACCCGTTCGGAACGGCCGGTGAGCGGATCTACCGCACCGGCGATCTGGTGCGGTGGCGGCCCGACGGTGCGCTGGACTACCTGGGTCGCACCGACCACCAGGTGAAGCTGCGGGGCAACCGCATCGAGCTGGGCGAGGTGGAGGCGGCGCTGGTGGCGGCCCCCGGCGTGGCCCGGTCGGTGGCCGTGGCCCGCCACGACGACGGCATTGCGGCCCGCCTGGTCGCCTACGTGGTGCCGGAGGCGGGGGCCGCGGTCGAGCCCTACGACGTGCGGTCCCGGCTGGCGGCGGAGCTCCCGGCGGCGATGGTGCCGTCGGCGGTGGTCGTGCTCGACGCGCTGCCGTTGACCCCCAACGGCAAGGTCGACCGCCGGGCGCTGCCGGCACCCGAGGTGGGTCGGTCGGCCGGCGTCGTCGAGGTGGCGAGCGATGTCGTGGCCCAGCTGTGCGGCCTCTACGGCGAGGTGCTGGGGCTCGCCGGGGTCGGCCCCGACGACGACTTCTTCGCCCTCGGCGGCGACAGCATCAGCTCGATCACGTTGACGGGCCGGGCTCGGCGTCGCGGCCTGGCCCTCACGCCCCGCGACGTCTTCGCCCACCCCACGCCCGCGGGCCTGGCCGCCCAGCTCGCACCTTCGACCACCGCCCCGGTCGAGGCCGTCGCTCCGACGGGGCCCATCCCGCTGCCCCCGTCGTTCGTCCCAGGTCTCGGCGACGGCTGCAGCACCCTGCTCGTCGACGTCCCCATCGACGTCACTTCCGAGCAGATGACCGGTGCCCTGCAGGTACTCGTCGAGCGCCACGATGCCCTCCGCCTCCGGCGCACCACCCCCACCCTGTTGCCGTGGTCGTTGGAGGTCGTCGCTCCCGGTCAGGTCGACGTGCTGCGGCGGGTCGACGTGGCCGCCCTCGGCGACGTGGCGCGGCAGGCGGTGGTGGAAGCCGAGACGGAGGCGGCCGAGGGTCGGGTCGACCTCGGCACCGGGGCCGCCCTGCAGGCCGTCTGGTTCCGTCCGGGCTCCCTGCTGCTGGTCGCCCATGCCCTGGCGGTCGATGCCGCTTCGTGGGAGATCATCCGGCGTGACCTGGCCGTCGCCTGGTCCGGTGGCCACCTCGAGCCCGTCGCAACGCCGCTGCGCCGCTGGGCCCTCCACCTCGCCGATGAGGCCCAGTCGCCGGCCCGGCTGGCCGAGCTGCCCCACTGGACGGCCGTCACCGCGGGCGAGCGCGCCTCTGGGGAGCGGCACTCCGTCGATGTCGAGCTGCCGGCGGCGGACGTCGCCTTGGTCGCCCAGGCGGTGCGGGCAACCGCGGAGGACGTGGTCCTCGCCGCGCTGCACGCTGCCGTCGGAACCGAAGGGACGCTGGTCGTCGACGTCGAGTGCCCCGGCCGGTCGTCGGTGGGTGGCGTCCGCCCCGCCGGCACTGTCGGTCGGCTCACCACGACGTACCCGGTGCGGCTCGATCCTGGTCCGGGCGTCGCGGGCATCGCCGCCCTGAAGCACTGCAAGGAGCAGCGGGCCGCCACCGACGGCGTGGGCCACGGCCTGCTGCGCCACGCCAACCCCCAGACGGCTGTGCTCCTGGCCGACGCGGCCCCGGCCGACCTGGCGCTCCAGCTCGTCGCCCAGTGCGAGACACTGCGGTGCCGCGTGACCGGCTCCGGCGATCTGCAGGCGCTCGCCGGTGGATGCGTCGCCGCCCTGGCGGAGCTGGCGGCCGAGGCCGCGGCCGGCGCCGGTGGGCTGACCCCGTCCGACCTGCCGCTGGTCGACCTCGACCAGGCCGCGGTCGACCTCGTGGAGGGCAGCTTCGAGCCGCCGGTCGACGACATCTGGCCGCTGTCGCCGCTGCAGGAGGGCCTGTTCTTCCACGCCACGTTCGACGCCGCGGCGCTCGACGTCTACACGGTCACCGACCACTTCGACCTCGGCCGGGCGGTCGACCTCGACCGCCTCCGCGCCGCGTTCGCCACGCTGCTCCGGCGCACCCCCACGCTGCGGGCCGCGTTCATGGGCGACGGCCTGCCCCGCCCGGTGCAGGCGATCCTCGATCTCGACGAGGTGCCCTTCGCGGTCATCGATCTCTCCGGTGACGCCGCCCAGTCCGACCGGCTCGACGCCCTCCTGGCCACGGAGCGGTCGCGGCGGTTCGACCTCACCCGGCCGCCGCTGCTGCACGTCACCGTCGTCCTCCTGGGTGCCGAGCGCTGCCGGATCATGGTCTCGCGCCACCTGCTGCTGTGGGACGGCTGGTCGGGTCAGCTGGTGTTCGGCGAGCTGTTCCGCCTCTACGAGAGTGGCGAGACGACCGAGCCAGCCGACCCGACCGACCAGACCGAGGCCGAGGGTTCCTACGCCGACTACCTCGCCTGGCTGGCGGCGCAGGACGACGAGGCCGACCGAGCCGCCTGGCGCACCGCCCTCGCCGGCCTCGACGAGCCGACCCTGCTGGCGCCCGCCGGCACCGCGCTCGCCCCGGTGCTGCCTGAGACCCGCGTCGAGGAGCTCGACGAGGAGCTGAGCGCCGCCGTCCTGGCCACCGCCCGCCGTCACGGCCTCACCCTGAGCACGGTGCTCAGCGGCGCCTGGGGGATCGTGCTCGGCGGCCTGGTCGGCCGCGACGACGTCACCTTCGGCCTCACGGTGTCGGGTCGGCCGGCCGAGGTGCCGGACGTGGAGGGGATCGTCGGCCTCTTCCTCAACACCGTGCCGGCGCGGGTGCAGGTCCGCCCCACCGATCCCGCCCTCGAGGTCCTCCGGCGCACCCAGGCGTACCGCACCGACGTGTTGCCGCACGAGCACCTGGGCCTGGGCGTCATCCAGCACGAGGTCGGTTTGGGTCAGCTGTTCGACACGCTCTACGTGCTCCAGAACTTCGACGGGCAGGGCGAGCTGGGCGACGACCTCGACGCCTTCCTCGCCGAGCACCGCGTCGAGGGCTTCGGCACCACCGACGCCACCCATTACGCGGTCACGCTCGTCGTGCGGCCCGGTCCTCGCCTGCGGCTGCTGCTGGTGTACCGGCCCGACCTGGTGAGCGGTGGCCTGGTCGAGCTGATCCGCGCCCGCTACGTGCGAGCGCTGGCGCAGATCGCGGCCGATCCGTCCACCCCGGTGGCGGCGCTCGACCTGATCGCCCCCGAGGAGCGGGCGGCCCTGGAGCGGGCCTGGGTGTCGGCCGCCCACGAGCTGCCCCCGGTCACGATCGCCGAGCTGCTGGAGGACCAGGCGGCTCGGACACCCGAAGCGGTGGCGCTGGTCGCCGGCGACCAGGCCTGGACGTACGCGCAGCTCGACGCCCGGGTCAACCGCCTGGCCCGCCTGCTGCTCCGCCATGGCGCCGCTCCCGAGCGAGTGGTGGGTCTGGCGCTGCCCCGGTCGCTCGACATGGTGGCGGCGCTGTTCGCCGTGCTGCGGACGGGCGCCGCCTACCTGCCGTTGGAGCCCGACCTCCCGGCCGAGCGTCTGGCCCTCATGCTCCGCGACACAGTGCCTGCCTGCGTCCTGGCCACCGCGGCCACCGCCGGGCCGCTCACCGACGGCACACCGGCGCCCCCGACGGTCGTCCTCCTCGACGACCCCGCCATCGCCGCCCGGCTCCGCGCGCTCGACGCCGGCCCGCTGACCGAGGCCGAGCGGGCGCCGTTCGCCCCGGAGCGCCACGACCGCCTCGGTCACCCGGCCTACGTGATCTACACGTCCGGCTCCAGCGGCGAGCCGAAGGGCGTCGTGACGCCCTACCGGGGGCTCACCAACATGCTGCTCAACCACCGCGAGCACATCTTCGATCCGGTCGTCCGGGCCGCGGGCCGGCGGCTGCGCATCGCCCACACGGTGTCGTTCTCCTTCGACATGTCGTGGGAGGAGCTGCTGTGGCTGGTCGAGGGCCACGAGGTCCACATCGCCGACGAGCAGTTGCGGCGCGAGGCCGACGCCCTGGTCGCCTACTGCGACGAGGCGCGGATCGACGTCGTCAACGTCACCCCGACCTACGCCCAGGAGCTGATCGAGCAGGGCCTGCTGGCCGATGCCCGCGACGGCCGCCCCGACGGCCACCGCCCGCCGCTGGTGCTGCTGGGTGGCGAGGCGGTGCCCGACGCCGTGTGGGAGCGCCTGCACGCCACCGACGGCGTACTCGGCTACAACCTCTACGGCCCTACCGAGTACACGATCAACACGCTCGGCGGCGGCACCGACGACAGTGCCACGCCGATCGTCGGCTGGCCCATCTGGAACACCCGGGCCTACGTCCTCGACCCGACGCTCCGCCCGGTGCCCGCCGGCCTGCCCGGCGAGCTGTTCATCGCCGGCGTCGGGCTGGCCCGGGGGTACCTGCGGCGCCCGGCCCTCACCGCCGAGCGCTTCGTCGTCGACCCCTTCGGTGCTGCCGGCGAGCGGATGTACCGCACCGGCGACCTCGTGCGGGAGCGGCCCGACGGCAGCTTCGAGTTCCTCGGCCGCACCGACGACCAGGTGAAGATCCGGGGCTACCGCGTGGAGCCGGGCGAGGTGGCCTCGGCGCTGCTGGCCCATTCCGAGGTGGCGTCGGCCGCGGTGCTGGCCGGCGAGTCGGCGGTGCCGGGGGTCAAGCGGCTGGTGGCCTACGTCGTGCCGGCCGCCGGCGACGAGGGCCGCGCCGACGCGGCCGTCGCGCAGCTCGACGAATGGCGGGAGGTCTACGACGCCGAGTACCGCGAGATCGGCACCGCGATCGATGCCGAAGACTTCTCCGGCTGGGACAGCAGCTACGACGGCAGCCCCATCCCGCTCGCCGAGATGCGCGAGTGGCGCGACGGCACCGTGGCCCGCATCCTCGACCTGGCACCCCGGCGGGTGCTGGAGATCGGCGTCGGCTCGGGCCTCCTGCTGGGTCGGATCGCGCCGGAGGCCGACGCCTACTGGGGCACCGACATCTCGCCGTCGATCGTGGAGCAGCTGCGGGCCGACGTGGGGGCGCAGCCCTGGGGCGACCGGGTCGAGCTGCGCTGCCAGCCCGCACACGTGGCCGAGGGCCTGCCGGGCGGGTTCGACGTGGTGGTGCTCAACTCGGTGGCGCAGTACTTCCCCCACGTCGACCACCTGCTCGACGTCGTGCGGGCCGCGCTGGCGCAGTTGGCGCCGGGCGGCGCACTGTTCCTCGGTGACGTGCGCGACCTGCGCAGCCAGCGGATCCTGCAGACGGCGATCGCGCTGCAGCGGGGTGCCGACGACGTCGCGGCCGCGGTCGAGCGGGCGCTGTCCCTGGAGAAGGAGCTGCTGGTCGCCCCGGCGCTGTTCGCCCGGCTGCGTGAGTGGGTCGATGACGTGGTCTCGGTCGCCGTGCTGCGCAAGCCCGGGCGGGCCCACAACGAGCTGACCCGGCACCGCTACGACGTGGTGGTGCGCAAGGCCGACGGGTCGCCTGTCGCCGCTGGTACGCCGTCGACGGTCCTGACCTGGGGCGTCGACGTCGGCGGTCTCGACGACCTCCGCGACCGGTTGTCGTCGCTGCCGGCAGGGTCCTCGTGGTTGGTCGAGGGGATCCCCGATCCGCGGACCTCGGGCGAGGTCGTGGCCACCGAACTGAGTGGCCGGGGCGACGTGGCAGCTGCCGCGGCGGCGCTGGGCAGCCGCGACGGCGTCGAACCGGAGGACGTCGTCGCTCTGGGGCTGCCGTGCGTCGTCGTGCCCGGTCGGCGGCTCGGCGCCTACGACGTCGAGTCGCCGGGGCTGGCCCCACGGTGGGACGACGCCGGCGGCACCGTCGGGTTGGCGGCGCTGGCCAACGACCCCACGTCGAGCCGGCGCCGGACCGCGTTCGTGCCCGCGCTGCGGGAGCACCTGAAGCGGAGCCTGCCCGACTACATGGTGCCGGCGGCGTTCGTCGTGCTCGACCGCCTGCCGCTCACGGTCAACGGCAAGCTCGACCGCCGCGCCCTGCCGCAGCCCGACACCGGGCCCACCGGGCCGTCACGCCCGCCGTCCGGCCCCGTCGAGGCGACGTTGTGCGAGCTGTTCGCCGAGGTGCTGAGCCTCGACCGGGTCGGTCCTGACGACGACTTCTTCGACCTCGGCGGTCACTCCCTGCTGGCCACCCGCGTCGTCAGCCGGGCACGCCGGGCGCTGGGTGTCGAGCTGGCGATCCGGGAGCTGTTCGAGGCCCCGACGGTGGCCGCGCTCGCGGAACGCCTCGCCGACCGGGTCGGCGGTCCGGTCCGTCCACCGCTGGTGGCCGGCCCCCGTCCCGACGTCCTGCCGCTGTCGCCCGCCCAGGCCCGCCTGTGGCTGCTGCACCAGATGGAGGAGGACCTCGCCGCCTACAACTTCCCGCTGGTCGTGCGGGTGGGCGCCGACATCGATGCCGACGTGCTCCACCGGGCGCTCGACGATGTCGTCGCCCGGCACGAGTCCCTGCGCACGGTGTTCGCCGAGGTCGACGGCGTGCCGGCGCAGCAGATCGTCCCCGAGACCGAGGCCCGGATCGCCTTCGAGTTGGTGACGGCCGACGATGCCGACGAGGCCCGCGCGGTCATCGACGAGCTGGTGCAGCGGCCGTTCGACCTCGGGCGCGACCTGCCCATCCGGGCCGCTGTCGTCGAGACGCCCGCGGGCGAGCGGATCGTCGTGGTGGTCCTGCACCACATCACCACCGACGAGTGGTCCGACCGTCCTTTCCTGGGCGACCTCACCGCGGCCTACCTGGCCAGCAGCGCCGGCCGGGAGCCGGGCTTCACGCCGCTGCCCGTGCAGTACGCCGACTACACGCTCTGGCAGCAGGCGCTGCTGGGCGACCCCGGCGATCCCGGCAGCCTCCACGCCCGCCAGCTCGACCACTGGCGCACGGTGCTGGCGGGCGCGCCCGAGGAGCTGACGGCGCCGAGCGACCGGCCCCGCCCGGCGGTGCCGTCCTACCGCGGCGGCATCGTCGACGCCCCGCTGCCGGGCGACGTCCACGAGCGGTTGCGCGCCCTCTGCCTCGACGCCGGGGCCAGCACCTTCATGGGCGTCCACGCCGCGGTCGCGGTGCTGCTGCATCGCCTGGGGGCCGGCGACGACGTGGTGTTGGGGGCGCCGGTGACGGGTCGGTCGGACGAAGCCCTGGAGGACCTGGTGGGGTTCTTCGTCAACACCCTGGCGCTGCGGACCGACCTGTCGGGCGACCCGACGTTCGCCGATTTGCTCGAGCGGGTGCGGGCCGGCGACCTCGCCGCGCTCGACAACCAGGACGTCCCGTTCGACGCCGTCGTGGAGGCGCTGAACCCTGTGCGCTCCCGGGCGCGCAACCCGCTGTTCCAGGTGATGGTGGGGTACCTGAACCGCCCCGAGGGCGTGCTCGACGCCTTCGGCACCCCCGACGACGCCCGCGTCGCGTTCGACCAGGGCACCACCAAGTTCGACCTCAACTGGATCTTCGCCGAGACCGGCTCCGCCCGCTGCGACGTGCACCTGGAGTACGCCGCCGACCTGTTCGACCGCACCACCGCCGAGGCGCTGGTGGCCCGGGTCGTGCGGGTGCTCGACCAGGTGACCGCCGACCCCGGCCTGCGGCTCAGCCAGGTCGACCTGCTGCGTGACGACGAGCGGGCCCGGGTCGTGCACGGCTTCCGCGGCACCTCCCACCCGGTCCCCGACGAGACGCTGCTCGACCGCATCGAGCGGCAGGCGGTGGCGACCCCGGAGGCGGTGGCCGTGGTGTTCGAGGGCGAGCGGCTGACCTACGCCGAGCTCGACGCCCGGTCGTCAGCGGTGTCCGCGGCATTGCGGTCGGCCGGCGCGGGGCCGGAGACCGTCGTGGCGGTGGCGCTGCCGCGGAGCGTCGAGCTGATGGTGGCCCTGGTGGGGGCCCTGAAGTCGGGGGCGGCCTACGTGCCGCTCGACCCCGACCTGCCGGCCGAGCGGGCTGCGGTCATCGTCGAGGACTCCGGTGCCCTGCTCACGATCACCCCCGAATTTCCTGAACTTTTCGGCACTCCGGGTCCCTTCACTGTCACACCCCGTGGCTTTGATGGTCGCATGAGTCCGGACAACCCCGCCTACCTCATCTTCACCTCCGGGTCGACGGGGCGGCCCAAGGGCGTGGCGGTGTCGCACCGGGCGATCGTCAACCGGCTCGCCTGGATGCAGTCCCAATGGCCGCTCGGCTCCACCGACCGGGTGCTGCAGAAGACGCCGACCGGCTTCGACGTGTCGGTGTGGGAGCTGTTCTGGCCGCTGTGCCATGGCGCCGCCGTGGTGCTGGCGGCGCCGGGTGCCCACCGAGACCCGATCGAGCTGGCCGAGGTCATCGGGCGGGAGGCGATCACCACCCTGCACTTCGTGCCGTCGATGCTGGAGGCCTTCCTCGGCGTCGACGAGGTCACCGCCGACGCGGGTTGGGCCCGGAGCCTGCGCCAGGTGTTCGCCAGCGGCGAGGCCCTGCCCGTCGACCTTGTCCGGCGCTGGACGGAGCTCACCGGCCTGCCCGTGCACAACCTCTACGGGCCCACCGAGGCAGCGGTCGACGTCACGTGGCACGACCCCACCCGGGGGCTGCCTGCGGCGGGCACCGTGCCGATCGGCCGCCCGGTGTGGAACACGGGCACCCTCGTGCTCGACGGCTACCTGTGGCCGGTCCCGATCGGCGTGCCCGGCGAGCTGTACCTCACCGGCGTGCAGCTGGCTCGGGGCTACCACGGTCGCGCGGGCCTGAGCGCCGAGCGCTTCGTTGCCCACCCGTTCGGTGCGCCGGGCGAGCGGATGTACCGGACAGGGGACCTGGTCCGCTGGCAGCCCGACGGCACCCTCGATTACCTCGGCCGCACGGATCACCAGGTGAAGCTGCGGGGCAACCGGATCGAGCTCGGCGAGATCGAGGCGGCGCTGCTGGCGCTCGAGGGCGTCGGCCACGCCACGGTCCTGGTCCACGACAGCCGGTTGGTCGCTTACCTCGTCGGGCCGGAGCTGCCTGACGACGACTCGTTGCGAACGGCGTTGTCGGCTGGGCTGCCCGACTACATGGTGCCCGGCGCCTTCGTGCGGTTGGACACGCTGCCGCTGACGCCGAACGGCAAGCTCGACCGGGCCGCGCTGCCGGCTCCGGAGGGCGCCCGGCCCGTCGTGTCACGCCGGCCGGCGACGCCGGTCGAGGCCGGGTTGTGCGCCATCGTCGCCGAGGTCCTCGGTGTCGACGACGTCGGTGTCGACGACGGCTTCTTCGCTCTCGGTGGTCACTCGCTGCTGGCGGCGAAGGTGGTGTCCCGGGCCCGTCGCGACCTGGGCATCGGCCTGGCGGTGCGCGACCTGTTCGAGGCCCCCACCGTGGCCGGCCTGGCCGCACGCGCTCGCACCGACGCTCCCACCCGTCCGGCGCTGGTGGCGGGGGAGCGGCCCGACGTGCTGCCGCTGTCGTTCGCTCAGCAGCGCCTGTGGCTGATCGACCAGGTGGAGGAGGGCACGACCGCCTACAACTTCCCGCTCGTCGCCCGGCTCCACGGCGATCTCGACCTGGGGGCGCTCCGAGCAGCCTTGGGCGACGTGGTCGAGCGGCACGAGGCGCTGCGCACCACCTTCGGCGACCGCGACGGCCGTCCCCACCAGCGGGTGCTCGACGCGGCCGCAGCCCGGGCGGCGCTCCGGGTGGAGGTGCGCGCCGCCTCGTCAGCCGACATCGACGGCCAGGTGGCGGCGGCTGCGGGCCAGCCGTTCGACCTGACGTCGGACCTGCCGTTGCGGGCAACCGTCCTGGTGGTCGGGCCCCAGGAGCATGTCGTCGTGCTGACGCTGCACCACGTGGCGGTCGACGAGTGGTCCGACGGCCCCTTCCTGAGCGATCTCGACCGGGCCTACCGGGCCCGGGTCGCCGGCTCCGCCGCCGACTGGACGCCGCTGCCGGTGCAGTACGCCGACTACGCCGTCTGGCAGCGCCGGCTGCTGGGCGACCCGTCCGATCCCGCCAGCCTCGCCGCCCGCCAGCTGGGCTTCTGGCGCACCGCCCTCGATGGCGTCGCCGACGAGATGCCCCTGCCTGCCGACCGGCCGCGGCCTGCCGCCCCATCGCACCGGGGTGGCACCACCGGAGCCCCGCTCGACCCGGCGGTCTACGCGGCGCTGCGCGACGCCGCGAACGCCGCGGGGGTGAGCACCTTCATGTACCTGCACGCTGCGGTCGCCGCGCTGCTGCATCGGCTCGGTGCGGGCGACGACGTGGTGCTGGGGGCGCCGGTGGCGGGTCGGTCCGACGAGGCCCTGGACGGCCTGGTGGGGTTCTTCGTCAACACGCTGGTGCTGCGGGCCGACCTGTCGGGCAACCCGAGGTTCGCGGAGCTGCTCGACCGGGTGCGGGCCGCCGACCTCGCGGCGTTCGACCACCAGGACGTGCCGTTCGAGTGGGTGGTCGACGCCCTGGCCCCGGTGCGCTCCCGGGCGCGCAACCCGCTGTTCCAGGTGATGGTCGGCCACGTCCACCGCCCCGACCCGGCTGCGCTGTTCGGCCTGCGGGCCGAGGCAATCGCCTACGACCCCGGTGTCGCCAAGTTCGACCTCAACTGGATCCTGGCCGAGTCGCCCGCCGGCCTCCACGTCGGCGTCGAGTACGCGGCCGACCTGTTCGACCGCGCCACGGTCGACGGGCTGATCGCTCGGCTCGCCACCCTGCTGGCCCACACGGTCGCCCATCCCGACACCCCGCTGAGGGAGCTCCCGGTCGCCCCGGCGGGCGCCGCTCCGATGGTCACGACCCCCGAACCGGTTGCAGTTCCGGTGGCAGTTGCGGCGAACGCTCCGGCACCCGTCGCCGAGGCCGGGCGGCTGCAGGATCTGTTCGCCCAGGTGCTCGGGCTGAGTGAGGTCGGCCCCGACGACGACTTCTTCGCCCTGGGCGGCGACAGCATCGTGGCGATCGCCCTGGTGTCGGCGGCCCGCAAGGCGGGCTTCCCGGTGCGGGCTCGGCACGTCTTCGACGCCCCGACGCCGGCGGGTCTGGCGGCGCTGGCGGCAGCGCTGCCCGTCGATGCCGTGCCAACGGAACCGTTGCCCGTCGACGACGGGATCGGCGACGTGGTGCCGCTGCCGATCGTCCACTGGCTGCGCCAGCGGGGTGGCCCGGTCGAGCGGGTCAACCAGTCGCTGCTGCTCCAGGTGCCGGCCCGGGCCGACCTCGCGACCTTGGCGGCGGCCCTACAGACCGTCGTCGACCACCACGACGCCCTCCGCCTGCAGCTCCACCGCGACCCGCTGCTGCCCGACGTCTGGCGCACCGAGGTGCGTCCCGTGGGGAGCGTCGATGCCGCTGCCTGGCTGCAGCGGGTCGACGCCGCGGTCCCGGTCGAGGATGCCCTGGCCGGGGCGGTCGAGCGCCTCGATCCCGACGCCGGCGTCGTTCTCCAGGCCGTCTGGTTCGACGCCGGCGGCGACGCCCCGGGCCGGCTGCTGCTCGTCGCCCATCACCTCGTGATCGACGGCGTGTCGTGGCGCATCCTCGTCCCCGACCTGGCCACCGCCTGGACGGCGGCGTCCGTGGGGGCGACGGCCGTGCTGGAGCCGGTGCCGACGTCGCTGCGGCGGTGGTCCCGCCTGGTCGCCGACACGGCCCACACCCCCGACCTGCTCCGCGACCTCGCCCTGTGGCACGCCGTCCTCGCTCCCGGCGCCGACCTGGTCGACGGCCCGGCCACGCCCGACAGCACCGCCGCGACCCTCGACACGGTCGTTGATCCCGAGGTGACAGCGGCAGCCCTCACGACGGTTCCCGCCGGCGTCCACGGCCGGGTCGACGACGTGCTGCTGACCGCGCTGGCGCTTGCGGTGCGCGCATGGCGGCAGCGCCGCGGCGACGACCGCACCGAGCTGCTGGTCGAGCTCGAGGGCCACGGCCGCGACAGCGACGACGTCGACCTGGCGCGCACCGTCGGCTGGCTCACCACCGTCCGTCCCGTCCGCCTCGCTCCCGGTTCCGGGAGCGTCGTGACCGCCCTGAAAGCCGTGAAGGAGCAGCTCCGGACCGGCGGCCCCGACGCCGCCCAGCGCTATGGGGTGCTGCGCCACCTCCACCCGCAGGCCGGTCCCGTGCTGGCCGCTCGGGCACAGCCGCAGGTGCTCTTCAACTACCTCGGCCGGGTCGTGGAACCCACGGCGGCCGACTGGTTCCCGGTGGCGGAGGTCGACGCGGCGGTGGCGCCGTCGCACGTCCTGCAGGTCGACGCGGTGGCCGAGGGCGACTGCCTGCGGGTCCGTTGGACCTTCACCGACAGCCTCGCCGAGACCGACGTCGCCGAGCTGGCCGACGGGTTCGCCGCCGCTCTGTCCGCGCTCGCCGCGGCGCCCGCCGCCGGCTTCACCCCGTCGGACGTGCCGGGCCTCGGCCTCGACCAGGCGGGGATCGACGGGATCGAGGTGGCGCACCCCGGCGGGATCGAGGCCCTGTGGCCGCTGACCCCGCTGCAGGAGGGCCTGCACTTCCTGTCGTCGTTCGACGCCGACGGTCTCGACGTCTACACGGTCCAGCTGGTTCTCGAGCTCGAAGGCCGGGTCGAGGGCGACCGGTTGCAGCAAGCCCTCGCCGCCCTGCTCGACCGCCACCCCAACCTGCGGGCCGGCTTCCACACCACCCCCGAGGGCGCGGCCGTCCAGGTCGTCGCCCGCGGTGTGGCCGTGCCCTACCGCGAGGTCGACGGCGACGGCGACGCCGTGCTCCTCACGGCAGCCGACGACCGCACCGCCCGCTTCGAGCTGGGCCGTCCTCCGCTGCTGCGGGCCAGCCTGGTCCGCACTTCGCAGGGCGACCGGCTGGTGCTCACCGCCCACCACCTGGTGGTCGACGGCTGGTCGATGCCACTGCTGGTCGGTGAGCTGCAGGCCATCTACCGCGACGCCGACCTGCCGCCGGCCGCGCCGTTCAGCCGCTACCTCCAGTGGCTCGCCGGGCGCGACCGCGACGAGGCACGGGCCGCCTGGGCCGAGGCGCTCCGCGGCCTCACCGAGCCCACCCTGCTCGCCCCGGTCGACCCCGATCGCCCGTCGGTGCTCCCCGAGGTGGTCCGCTGGCGGCTGCCGGCCGACCTCAGCACCCGCGTCGCCGCCCGCGCCCGAGCCCACGGCCTCACGCTGAACACGGTGGTCGACGGCGCCTGGGCGCTGCTGCTGGCCCGGCTGACGGGTCGCGACGACGTCGTCTTCGGCGCCACCGTGTCCGGCCGGTCGCCTGAGGTGCCGGGCATCGAGACGATGGTCGGCGTCTTCATCAACACGCTGCCGGTGCGGGTGCGGCTGCGCCCGGCCGAGTCGTTGGCGGAGCTGCTGGCCCGCATCCAAGCCGAGCAGGCCCGGCTGCTCGACCACCAGCACGTGGGCCTCGCCGAGTTGCAGCGCCTGGTGGGTGCCGGAGAGCTGTTCGACACCCTGGTCGTGTTCGAGAACTACCCGATCGCTCCGAGCACCGCGGTCCCGGCGAGCGACGACATCGAGACCGGCGCCGACGACGGGCTGGTGCTGACCGGCGGCTCGGCCACCGACGCCACCCACTACCCGCTGACGCTGGCCGTCGAGCCGGGGGAGCGGATCACGCTGGCGCTCGAGCACCGGCCCGACCTGTTCACGCCCGCCGAAGCCGAGCTGCTGGCGGTGCGCCTGGCCCGGGCGCTGGAGACCTTCGCCGACCACCCCGACCGTCCGGTCGCCCGCGTCGACCTCCTCGCCGGCGACGAGCGCGCCGCCCTCGTCGGCCAGGACCCCCGAGTCGCTGCTGCACCGGCGGCGACGATCCCGCAGCTGTTCGCGACACAGGTCGCCCGCGTCCCCGACGCCACGGCGCTGGTGTGCGAGGGCACGCGCTCCACCTACGCCGAGCTGGACGCCCGCACCAACCGCCTGGCCCGCCGGCTCCTGGGCCTCGACGCCGGGATCGGCCCCGAGGCGATCGTGGCGCTCCTGCTGCCGCGCTCCGAGGCGGTGGTCGAGGCGTTGCTGGCGGTCCAGAAGGCCGGGGCCGCCTACCTCCCCCTCGACCCGGACCTCCCGGCCCCGCGCCTCCGCGAGATCCTCGCCGACGCCCGGCCCGCCGCCGTCGTCACCTGCCGCGGCGTCGAGGTACCCGACGACCTGCCCGTCGTCCTGCTCGACGATCCTGCGATCGACGACCTGGGAGCCCACCCGGTCGGCGACGACGAGCGCACCACTCCGCTGGGTCCCGACCACCCGGCGTACGTGGTCTACACGTCGGGATCGACGGGCCGGCCCAAGGGCGTCGTGGTGCCGCACCGGAACATCGCGGCGCTGCTGGCCAGCCATCGCCGGCACCTGTTCGCCCCCACCGAGGCGCGGCTCGGGCGGGCCCTGCGTATCGGGCACGCCTGGCCGTTCTCGTTCGACGCCTCCTGGCAGCCGCTGCTGGGGCTGCTCGACGGGCACGCCATCCACGTCGCCACCGACGACGTCCGCCACGACCCGCAGCGCCTCACCGGCCTGCTCGTCGACGACGCCATCGACTTCGTGGAGGTGACGCCGTCGCACCTGGGGCAGCTCGTCGCCGCCGGGCTGGGCACCCGCGGGCGGCTGCCGCTGGCCCTGCTGGGCGTCGGCGGCGAGGCCGTGCCGCCCCCGCTGTGGAGCGAGCTGCAGAACCTCCGCGGCACCGAGGCCTACAACTTCTACGGCCCCACCGAGTGCACGGTCGACACGGTGGTGGGCCGCGTGCGCGACACGGAGCGGCCGGTGATCGGCCGGCCCGTCGACGGCACCGTCGCCTACGTGCTCGACGGCGGCCTGGCGCCGGTGCTGCCCGACGTCACCGGCGAGCTGTACCTCGCCGGCCCCCAGCTGGCCCGCGGCTACCTGGGCCGTCCCGGCCTCAGCGCCGAGCGCTTCGTCGCCGATCCGTTCGGCCCGCCCGGCGCCCGCATGTACCGCACCGGCGACGCCGTCCGCCGCGACCACGACGGCACGATCGAGTTCGTCGGACGCGCCGACGACCAGGTGAAGATCCGCGGCTACCGCATCGAACCCGGCGAGGTCGAGGCGGCGCTGGCCACCCACCCGGCCGTCGGCCAGGTCACGGTGACGGCCCGGGGCGACGCTCCCGGTGTGACCCGCCTGGTCGCCTACGTGGTGCCCGCGCCGGGCGCGACCGTCGATCCTGCGGCCGTGCGCGCCCACGCCGCCGACCTGCTGCCCGGCCACATGGTCCCTGCCGCGGTCGTGACCCTCCGCGCCCTGCCGCTCACGCCCAACGGCAAGCTCGACCGCGACGCTCTGCCCGCCCCCGACTTCGGCGCCCTGTCGGCCGGGGCCCCACCACGCGACGAGCGGGAGGCCCTGCTGGCCGGCCTGTTCGCCACGGCGCTGGGCCTGCCGCTGGTCGGCATCCGCGACAGCTTCTTCGACCTGGGCGGCGACAGCATCGTGTCGATGCAGCTGGTCAGCCTGGCCCGGGAGGCCGGGCTGGTCTTCACCCCGCGCGACGTCTTCCGCCACAAGACCGTGGCAGCGCTGGCCCCGATGGCCCGCAGCACGGCGACGCTGGTCGTCGAGGAGGCCGGGGCCGGCATCGGTCGCCTGGCGCCCACCCCGATCGTCCACTGGCTCCGGGAGCTCGGCGGTCCGATCGACCGGTTCCACCAGGTCGTGCTCCTGGAGGTCCCGGCCGAGGTGCGGGAGGCGACGCTGGTCGCCGCGCTCGGCGCCCTTGTCGACCACCACGACGCCCTCCGCCTGCACCTCCACCGACCGTCGTGGGAGCTGGAGGTGCGGCCCGCCGGCAGCGTCGACGCCGCGGCCTGCCTGACCCGGGTCGACGTGGCAGGTCGCAGCGACGACGAGCTGGCGACCGAGGCGCTGGCCCGCTGGGACCAGGCGGCCGGCGCCCTCGACCCCGCGGCCGGCGTGATGCTGCGGGCCGTGTGGTTCGACGCCGGCCCCGACCGCAGCGGTCGGCTGCTGCTCGTCGCCCACCACCTCGTCACCGACGGCGTGTCGTGGCGGATCCTCCTCCCCGACCTGGCTGCCGCCTGGCTGGCGGTGGAGGCCGGAGAACCCTCGACGCTGGCGCCGGTCGGCACGTCGCTGCGTCGCTGGTCCGAGCTGCTGCACCGTGAGGATCGCCGGGCGGAGCTGCCGTTCTGGGAGGCGCTGCTGAGCGCCCCGCTCGCCCCGCTCGGCGGCCGTCCGGTCGATCCGGCCGTCGACGTGGTGGAGACCGAGGCGGAGCTGACGGTGGTGGTGCCGGCGGAGACAGCGTCCCTGCTGCTCACGCAGGTGCCGGCCCGCTACGAGGCCACGATGGACGAGGTGCTGCTCGCCGCCCTGTCCGCGGCGTTCGACCGCCCGGTGCTGGTCGAGCTGGAGGGTCACGGCCGCGAGGAGGTCGTCGGCGCCGCCGACCTGTCCCGCACCGCCGGCTGGTTCACCAGCCTCACCCCGGTGCGCCTCGACCCCGGCGAACCAGGGGACGACGCCGACCTCGACCGGCTCGTCGCCCGCACCCAGGAACGCCTGCGGTCGCTGCCCGACGGCGGGATCGGCTACGGCATCCTCCGCTACCTCCACGCCGACACCGCGCCCCGGTTGGCCGCCCTGCCCCGTCCCCAGGTGCTGTTCAACTACCTCGGCCGGTTCGGCGCCGACATCGACGACGGCGGCAGCGGCTGGCGCCCCGCACCCGAGGCCGGCGTGTTCGGCGGCGGCGCCGACCCCCGGATGCCGCTGTCCCGCCCCCTCGAGATCAACGCCCTGGCGGTCGACGCCGGAGCGGGCCCCGAGCTGCGGGCCACGTGGTCGTGGCCCGACGGGGTCCTCACCGAACCCGAGGTGCAAGTGCTCGCCGACCGCTGGGTCGCGGTGCTCACCGCCCTGGTGCGTCATGTCGGAGCGCCGGGAGGTCCAGCGTGAGGACCTCCACCTTCGCCACCGGCGGCCGGTACGCCACGGCCGCCACCACACCGGGCTGCACGGGCACGTCGGCGAGCATCCAGCCGTCGGCTCGGGGAGTCTCGGCCAGGGGGCCGATGCCGACGTGCACCGTGTCGGGGTCGACGCCGAGACCGGTGCCGCGCCCCTTCAGCAGCGCCTCCTTGCGCACCCAGCACCGGAGTGCGGCGGCGCTGCGGTCCGGCTCGCTCAAGGCGTCCACCGCCGCCCGTTCGGACGAGTCCAGGGCCGACGCCAGGTCGTCGGCGGCCACCCGCCCGACGGTCTCCACGTCGACGCCCACGTCGACCGGCGCCACGGCCACTGCTATCAGGCCGTCGGTGGAGGAGAGCGAGAACGCCACGTCGTCACGGCCGAGGAGTACCGGCCGACCGTGGAGCTCGGCGCACAGGGGACAGGTGGCGCGGGCGAACGACACCGCCGCGGGGTCGATGCCGAGCTGCCGACCCAGGACCGTCCGGAGGACGACATGTCGGGCCACGTAGCGGGCGCGGTCGCGGGGGCGCTTCCGTCGGGCGGCCTCGTCGGTCTCGTCGGCGTCGAGCAGCGACCACCACGAGGCCGGGACGTCACCCGGCTCCGGGTCGGTCGCGACCACCCACACCTGCACCTCCATCCCCACAAGGTAGGTCGGGCATGACGTCGGCGAAGATCGCGGGCATCGGGGCGGTGACCGGCTACGGGTGGGGCTTCGCGGCGCTGCGCGACGGCGTGGCCGGCGGACGCAGCGCGGCCCACGCCCAGGTGGTCGACGGGCTCGACGTCGTCGCCGCCACGGTCCCGCACCACCCCGGCACCGGCGACGGCACCTCCCGCTACGAGGAGGCGGCGCTGTTCGCGGTGGCCGACGCGCTGGCCGACGCCCGGGACCGCGGCTGGGAGGCCGGCGGCACGGTCGGCGTCGTCTTCTGCACCGGCATCGGTGACATCCGCACCGTGCGCGACGGCTACTTCCGCGACTCCCGGCCCCTGCCCAGCGCCTTCCCCCACATGCTCCACACCTCGCCGGGCTCGCTGCTCAGCCAGCGGTACGGCTGGACCGGGCCCAACCTCGTCGTCAACGCCGCCTGCTCGTCCGGCAACGCCGCGCTGCAGCTGGCCGAGCAGTGGCTGACCTCCGGCGTCGCCACCGACGTGATCGTCGCCGGCGCCGAGTTCTGCGTGATCGAAGAGATCGTCACCGGCTTCCGCCGCATGCGGGTGCTCGTCGGCGACGGCGCCTCCGCCAGCGACTGCCGCCCGTTCCAGGAGGGCAGCCGCCGCTTCTTCCTCGGCGAGGCTGCGGTGGCCCTGGTCGTCACCGGCGAGGCCGACCGCCCCCGCGCCACCTACCTCGGCGGCGCCGCCACCCACGACGCCTTCCACCTCGTCGCCCCCGCCCCCGACGGCGCCCAGCTCGAACGCTGCTACCGCGCCGCCCTCGCCGACGCCGCCGTCGACGCGGGTGACATCGCCCTGGTGAAGGCCCACGGCAGCGGCACGCCACTCAACGACCAGGTCGAGGCCGCGCTGCTCGACCGGCTGTTCCCACCGGCCACCCAGGTGTGCAGCTACAAGCCGCTGGTCGGCCACTGCATGGCCCTGGCGTCGCTGGCCGAGCTCGCCGGCCTCGTCGCCGGCTACGAGATCGACCGCCTGCCGGCCCACGTCACCGACGACCCCGCCCACCCCCGCCTCGCCGACGCCGGGCCGCCCGCGGACGGGCTGGTGCTGTGCGGGTCGGTGGGCCTGGGCGGCGCCAACACCGCCGCCGTGTTCGACATCCCGAGAGGAGAACTCCCATGAGCCAGACCGTTACCGCCGATTCCATCCTCGCCAAGCTCCAGGGCGCCTACGACGTGGTGAAGGCCGCCAGTCCCCGCACCCTCAGCCTCGACGACCGCCTGGTCGACGACCTGCGCCTCGACTCGCTCGACCTCATCGACGTGGTGTCGGTGCTGGAGGAGTCGTTCTCGCCCGACGTGGTCGACCAGGTGATCGAGCGCTCGGCCGAGATCGAGACCGTGGGCCAGCTGGTCGACAGCTTCGTCGCGGCGTCGTGACCGACCGGGTCGACACGGTCCTGGTCTTCGAGGGCCAGGGCGCCCGCACCATCGCCACCGAACCGCCCGTCGACCTGACCACGCTGGCCGCCGCCGAGGCGCAGGCGGCGATCGTCCGCCACCAGGTGGCCCGGGCCCAGCCCTACCGGCGCAAGGGCGCCTACGCCGTGGTCGGCCAGAGCCTGGGCGAGATCTCGGCGCTGGTCGTTGCCGGTGCCCTCGCCCTCGACGACGCCCTCGACCTAGTGCGGCTGCGAGCCGAGCTGCCCGGCGAGCTGCTGGAGCCCCGGGAGTGGACGATGGCGTCGCTCACCCGGGTGCGGAGCGGACCCGTGG
>Ga0193742_1000361_pt1 | contig 31950 bp, 39 predicted proteins | sample L2c1metaG_FD_165511 | JGI IMG/M metagenome (GOLD analysis project Ga0193742, IMG submission 165511) | Soil microbial communities from a riparian zone of the East river system, Colorado, United States - L2c1 | ecosystem: Environmental > Terrestrial > Soil > Riparian zone | place: USA: East River... | reverse complement strand
AACACCAAGCTGCAGCAGTACGTGGAGCAGCACCTGGAGCTCGCAGGACCGGATGGCCGGCTGCACTGCTCGATCAACCCGCTGGGCGCCCGGACCGGCCGCATGTCGGCAAGCCGGCCGAACCTGCAGAACCTGCCGCGCGACGACAAGCGCATCCGGAAGGGTTTCGTTGCCCAGCCGGGACACGTGCTGATCAGCGCGGACTACGACCAGATTGAAGGTCGTCTGTTCGCGCACTACTCCGGCGACGTCAACATGCTGAACTCGATCCGGTACGGCGACCAGATGACCGCCGGCGGCTACGCCGGGTACGACCTGCACAGCATGGCGGCCCGGATGGTGTTCGGCCTGGGTCTCGATCAGGCAGTACCGAAAGCCTTGCGCAACCGGACCAAGACGGTCCAGTTCGGCAAGATCTACGGCTCCGGCCTGGAGAAGTTCGCCGCCAGCTCGGGGCTGTCGCTGGACGAGGCCAGGCGGGTCATCGCCAAGTACGAGGACGAGTTCCCGCAGACCCGCAAGTCGGGTGGATTCCAGGGCCGGATCACCGATCGGCTGTACGAGCGCGAGAAGTCCACCGGTGAGGCCTACGTCATGACGGCGTACGGCCGGAAGGAGCCGTGCTGGCCGAGCCAGGCATACAAGGCGGTCAACTACCTGATCCAGGGCACCGCAGCCGACGTGATGAAGGACCGGATGGTTGCCCTGAGCAAGACCTGGGTGGGCGAGCACATGCTGCTGACCATCCACGACGAGCTGCTGTTCGATGTCAGCGAGGATGCTGTCTATGACGCGGTCCGGACCATCCGAGAAGTGATGCCGGAGAACAACCGGTTCGCCGTGCCTCTCAGCGTGGACGTAGAAGTGATGCGCCGGTGGGGGGACGATCCTCTTCCGTTGGTCGTCTAATGCTGTAGTATCTCTATATGTTGTCGATACCGGGAGATCCCATGGAAGAGTGGCGTGCGGTCGTTGGCTGGGAAGGTCTGTATGAGGTCAGCAACATGGGCCGCGTCCGTTCCCTGACCCGGAAAGTAGCCTTCGGTCGTGGCTGGAGGATTGCGGAGGGCAAGGTCTTGAAGCCGGTTCCGATGCGGGGATCCGCGTATTACCGCATTGTCAACCTGCAAAGCCCAGAGCGCAGAAACTCAACCAGAACGATCGCCTGGCTTGTTCTTGAAGCTTTTGTCGGGCCTCGGCCGCCAAAGTACGACAGCTGCCATGGATCAGGAGGAACCCTGGATGACAGGCTAGAAAACCTCCGATGGGACACGCGGAAAGAAAACATCATCGACCAGATCCGCCACGGCAACCATGCCAACACCAACAAGAAACGGTGCCCTTACGGACATTTGCTGAAGGCACCTAACTTGCTGAAGCGAAGGGGCAGGGCCTGCAAGACCTGCAAGGCAGCCGACTACACCAAGGCAGCAACGGGACTGTCGAAGCAGCAAGCCATGGACCAGCACTACCTGCGCGTGATGCTGGAAGGGGTTCTCTAATGCGCCTCTTTAGCATCGACCCGGGTAAGGCAACCGGCTGGTTCTGCATCGACTTCAGCACCAGCGACTGGATGGGCGGCGAGCTTCCCCAGGATGCCTTCCTGGACTGGATGGAGCCGCAACCCGATGCCACCAGCAACAGTCCGTTGATCTTGTGGCGCCTGGACCGGGTGCTCATCGAGGGGTTCAAGGTCACCGCCAAGACAGCGCAGACCAACCCGTCCGACGAGTACCTGTGGTCGGTCAAGCAGATCGGCGTGGCCGAGATGTGGTGTCGTCGGCTGGAGATCCCATTGGAGCGCTCCATGCCGGCGGCGATGAATTTCGACAAGTCCGGCAGCAAGCTGAAGGCGATCGGCTGGTGGCCCGCCAAGGAAGGCGTGAAGGGCGAAGCTGGTCACCGCCGTGCCGCTGCCAAGCACGCCCTGAAGTGGGCCGTGGACCACAACCTCATCCCGTTGGAGCAGCTGCTGTGATCGTTGACCACGAACCCGCCAATAGCACCTTCTGCCTGTACACCGGGCTGCACGAGAAGGATCTGGCCAAGCAGATTCCGGGCACGTCCTGGAAGGAGCAGATGCCGAACCCGTTCACCGGCGGGCACGGCGCCTGGGTGTGCCCGGTGTCCTGGCCGGCGTACGTTGCGATCAACGGCGTGTTCGGCCACCTGCTGCAGCCGTCCGACCGGTACAGCGAGTGGGCGCACGCCGCCTGGAAGCAGAAATACGGACCGCTGACCAACCTCCGATTCGAGCCAGACACCTACCTCGGAGACGGTCCGACCGTGGCCCGTCTCTGGCCGCTCCAACGCGCCGCCGTGCAGGCGATGGTCTGGGCCGAGCGGTACCTGGAGATGGACGAGATGGGCGGCGGCAAGACCGCCACCGCACTGGCCGCGCTGAAGATGGCCGCCGCGGTGCACGGCGAAGAGCAGGTGTTCCCGGCGCTGATCGTCTGCCCGAACAAGGTCCGTCGCAGCTGGCGCAAGATCGCGCTGGAGGAGATCGGTGACGGGCTAGGCGGTCTCTACCCGGAGCTGCGGATGGAGATCATGCCGAAGGGCCTGGCCGCGCAACGTAAGGTCCTGGCGAAGTTCTCGAACTGGATCGACCCGTGGTCATCGCCGGAGGAGTTCGCGACCTCCGACCTCCCGCAGGTCCTGGTGATCAACTGGGAGGCACTCCACAAACTGTCCCGGGTGGAGGCCTTCGGGCAGATCGAGCTGACCGAAAAGGACCAGACACCCGGCGAGCTGAACAAGATCCCCTGGCGTACGGTAGTCGCCGACGAAGCACACCGGGCCAAGAACCGGAAGTCCCGGCAGACCCGTGCGCTCAAGGCGATCGCCAACGGAACCCCGTCCGTCGGGACTTCCCCCGCCCGCTTCCGGTGGGCGCTGACCGGTACGCCGATCGCCAACAACGCCGCCGAAGCCTGGTCGCTGCTGAACTTCATCGATCCCGAAGGCTGGCCGGCGTACAGCCGGATGATCGACCGGTACGCGCACCTGGAGTACAACGGGTGGGGCGGCATGAAGATCGGCGGGGTGAAGCCGGAGAACGCAGAGGAGTTCTACGCTGCGATTCTGCCGAGCTCGATCCGCCGGATGCGGGAGCAGTTCGACCCCTTCAAGCCGAAGGTGGTCAAGCAGACGCTGACAGTTCCGATGGAGACCAAACAGGCCACTGCGTACGAGGACCTGGCCAAGAACATGCTGGCCGAGATGGACTCCGGCATCCTGAAGGCCACCGACGCCATGTCCAAGTCCAACCGGCTGACGCAGCTTGCACAGGCCTACGGGACGATGGTCGAGAAGGGCCGACGCGACCCGATCACACAGGAGCCGATCCTGGACCTGCTGCTTCAGACCCCGTCCAACAAGGTCAGCACGATGCTGGAGCTGGTGGAGGACTTCGGGATCGACTCGCAGCCGCGGCCCGGCCGGTCGATCGTGTTCGGCGCCACGTCTCGTCAGCTGATCGGGTTGTGCGAGGAGGCACTGAACAAGGCCAAGATCCCGTACAGCCTGATCGCCGGCCAGATGAGTGACAACGAGCAGGAGCGGCAGGAGCGCAACTTCGAGCTCGGCAATACCCGGATCGCGCTGTGCGTTATCTCGGCCGCCAAGGAAGGCCTGAACAGCCTGGTGAAGGCGGACACGCTGGTCTTCCTGCAGAAGTCGTGGAGCCGCGTCGACAACGAGCAGTTCGCCGCGCGGATCGACCGGCCCGGCCAGCACGCCAAGTCGGTCACGATTCTGGACGTGGTCTCCGAGGGCACTACCGAGGAGTTCGAGCAGATCGAGGCGCTGGAGCGCAAGTACGAGCACTTCCAGCAGGTTGTTTCGGATGCCCGGGTGCTCTACACGATGCTCCAGTTCAAGGGGATCGAGTGATCGCGCGCATCCTCGTCACCGGCAGCCGTTCCTGGACGGATAGAGAGGTGATCTACGGCGCGTTGGCTCAAGTCTGGGGCGAGTGCCGGACCATCGGTGTCGACGCCTTGCTGGTCCACGGTGCCTGCTCCAGTGGCGCCGACGCACTGGCCGACCAGGTCTGGCAGCAGGCTGGGCTCCCGGTCGAACCGCATCCCGCCGACTGGCGCACGCACGGCAAGTCCGCCGGCTTCCAGCGCAATCAGGAGATGGTGGACCTCGGTGCCGCACTGTGTCTGGCCTTCATCAAGGACGGCAGCCGCGGCGCCACGCACTGCGCAGCTGCCGCTGACCGGGCCGGGATCATCGTCCGCAGGTATCTGGCGTGACCAGCCCGCTGCCGTACTGCGCGAGCCCAGGAGCCTGCCCGCCGTCGCGCGGGCCGGGCGGCTTCGGGTATGACCGTGAGTCGGATCTCTGGGTGTGCGCTGGATGCCGGCTGCCGTCCAAAGCTGTCTATGAAAATTCTATACTTCGTGTTACGGTTTCCGACCAGGGACCGGGCAGTCCCTCAGCACCGGGAGGCACCAACTTGAACGCGTTCCGCAAGATCTCGAACTCCGAGCTGCAGACGGTGAAGCGCTGCAAGCGGAAGTGGTGGCTGGGCCACTACCTCCAGCTCCGGCCGATCCGTGACGGCGTCGGCGCGCTGTCAGTGGGCAACATGGTCCATCACCCGCTGGAGGCGTACTACGCGCTCGGCTCGTCGCGCGACCCGGAGACCTTCGACTGGCGCCGGCCGCTGGACGAGTACTACCAGGAACGCCTCGCAGACCCCCGGTTTCCGACCGACAAGGCGCCGGAAATGCAGCAGGACTACGAGCTGGCCAAGATCATGCTGGCCGGGTACTTCGCCTGGCTGCAGGAAGACGGATCGGACTCGGACATCGAGGTGATTTCGGCTGAGCGTGAGGTCGAGGTCTACCTGGACACGATCCTAGGGACCGAGGTCTGGATCATCGGCAAGCTAGACACCGAGGTGCTGGAGAAGTCGACCGGCCGCCGTGGGTTCATGGACCACAAGTCCGTCGCCGCACTCGGCCTGCTTCCGAAGCAGATCGAGATCAACGAGCAGCTCAAGCACTACGGCTGGCTGCAGCGAATGGAGGCACTGGCCCGCGCGCACAACGGCGAACAGGTCGAGATGCAGTTCGCCCACGGCGGCATGCTGAACATGCTCCGGAAGGTGAAGCGGACCGCGACCAGCAAGCCGCCGTTCTACGGCCGGGCCGGCGTCAACCACCCGGATGAGGTGTATCGGACCTTCCACACCCGACTCTGGGGTGAGGTCTACGACCTGCTGACGCTGAAGGCCCGGCTGGATGCCGGCGCCGACCACCAGCAGGTCGCCTACCCGACGCCGGGCATGGACTGCGATTGGGCTTGCCCCTTCAAGCTGATCTGCCCGCGGTTCGATGACGGCTCAGACGTCCAGGCGATCATCGCCACGCAGTACGAGCAGCACGACCCGATGGAGCGCTACACGGAAGTGGAGAAGGGCTGATGGGGAACGACACGCACTGCTTCCGCGATGACCACGACGTATGGCGTGAGGTGCAGAATGCCCGACGTCGCGCCCACGAAAAGCACGGAGAGAACAGCATCGAATCCGTCTCTCCGACGGACCCTCGTTGGCTGCCCATCCTGGTCGAGGAGATCGGAGAGGTAGCGCACACGATGACGTACGACGGCCCGATCGACCAGCTACGTTCCGAGTTGATTGACGTTCTCGCCGTGGCGTCTGCGGCTGTGGATTCAATCGACGGGAGGAAACTCCTTGGTGCTGTATCTGCCAAGGTGCCAGGACCGACGACGCCATGGGACGGCAACAAGCGCGCCTGCGACGTGGACAACCCGCGTGGACCCGGATCCTGCGTTCGGGCTGTCGGTCACCCGGGCGCACATCGGAGCATGTCGGACGGGCGGTGGGAGTAGTGGTCCAGCAGAGCACCCTCACCGCGCTGATCCACGGAGAGTCCGGCGTCGGCAAGTCCGACCTGGCCGACACGATCCCCGGCATCCGCCTGGTGCTCGATGCCGAAGGCGGCTCGGAGTACTGCCCGAGCTGGCCGAAGCAGATCTGGAACCCCAACTACGCACCGCCCGGCATGCAAGGCTGTGAACCGGGCTTCGAGCAGCCGGCCCAGACCGTCAGGGTGATCGTGCAGGAATGGGCGACCTGGGAGCGCGTGCACTACTGGCTGAAGACCGGCATGCACCCGTTCACCTCCGTCACGCTCGACAGTCTGACCGAGATCCAGAAGCGCTGTCGCGACGCCATCCGGGGAACCGACCAGATGCAGACCTCACACTGGGGGCAGCTGCTGATCGAGATGGAGACCGCAGTTCGCGAACTCCGGGACCTGGCCAAGTCGCCGCACAATCGGCTGATGAACGTCATCATCCTGGCGCTGACCGGGCTGAAGGACGACCGCGGCCGGCCGTTGGTCCAGGGATCGCTGCGTGACTCCCTGCCGGGCTTCGTAGACGTGGTGGGCTACATGTACACCCAGACCGCGGCGGACGGCTACACGCTGACCCGCAACCTGATGGTCCAGCCCTACGGCATGTACGTCGCCAAAGACCGCACCAAGATCCTGACCCCGTTGCTGTCCGGCTCGCCGGAGCAGCCGTACGGGTCTGGCATCATCCACATCCGCGACCAGAACCGACCCGAGCTCGGGGGATGGACCTTCAACGAGGCTGTCCAGGCTCTGGAAACCCGCTATCAAGCCGCACCCGCGGCGCAACTCACTGGAGGAACAAACGTATGAGCACTGTCATGTGGGAGCAGGCGCTGCAGGGCGTTGCACCGATCGTCGGAGGACAGGCGTTGCCCCCGGCAACGTACCGATTCCGCGTCGTGGGCGGCGAAGGCAAGAAGAACAGCGGCGGCGGGCTCATGCTGACGCTGCAGCTGGAGGTCGCATCCGGTCCGTTGGCCGGTCGCAAGGCCTTCCACAACGAGAACATGCCGAAGGGCAACTCCGACTCCGACAAGCAGCGAATGGGCTTCTTCCTGGGTCTGCTGGAGGCCTTCGGCGTCACCGGTCAGCAGCTCGGCCAGATGTTCGCCGGCCGCGCGATCGACGTCGACACGATCGACTACCTGGCCAAGTCGCTGGTGCAGACCGGCCGGATCATCAAGGGCACGGCCCGCCCGCAGGCCAGCGACGCCAGCCGGATCAACCTCGGTGGCTGGACCCCGGACGACGGGATCGAGCCGGAGCCGCCCGTCCAAAAGGCGGTCGCTCCTGCGGTTGGCGGACCGGCCTTCCCCGGCGGTGTGCCAGGCGGCGTTCCGGGAGCACCGGGCTTCCCCGGTGGCGCTCCGGCAGGCGGTCAGGGCGGGTTCGCGCCCGCAGGCGGTCCGGGCGCCATGCCGCTCGGAGGTTTCCCGGGATCGGGCCAGGGATTGCAGCCCAACGCGGCGCCGGACTGGGCCAACCAGCCCGCCGCTGCGCAGCCGCAAGCTGCCGGGATGAACCAGTTCACCCAGCCCGCGCAGGCCCAACAGGCACCGGCCCAGCAGCAGGACCAGGGGTTCCCCGGCCAGCAGTTCCAGGGTCAGGTCAATCCGGCCAACTTCCCCGCGCAGGGCCAGCAGCCGTCCGCCTTCACGCAGCTCGCTCAGCAGCCAGGGTCCGGCTTCGGTGCGCCGATCGAGCAGCAGGCTGGGCAGCAGTTCGGCGGCCCGGTGCAGGGCTTCCAGGGTCAGCCCGACCAGGCCGGTCAGTTCCAGCAGCAGGGCATGCAGGCCGGTCCGGCTCAGCAGCTGCCCGGTGCTCCCCAGGCCCAGGCGTTCCAGCAGTTCGGCGGCCAGCAGCCCAACCCGAACGGACTGCCCACGGGCGGCTTCCCGCAGGGACAGCCGCCGGCCGGCGCACCGCAGGCCAGCTTCTGATGGCCGGTCAGTTCGATCTGGACCAGGCGGAGACACTGGAGAATGCCGTCTTCCAGGCCATCGGCGCTGCGTCGGTGTGCTGGGAGACTCCGGAAGGCGCTGGCGTCTTCAACTCGGATCGCGCCAAGGCCATCGGCGAGGAGCTGATGGCCGAGATCAAGCGCCGTCAGGGCCTGGACCGAGAGTCGGTGGACCGTGCTCTCCGTCAGGTCATTTCGCACGCTGACTACGACCTGCACAAGTCGATCGAGCGTGACGAGGAAACCGAACAGGACAACTACGGCGAGTACGTCGACAAGTTCGTGGCGACGTACAACGAGAGCGCCGTCTGATGGCCACCACCGGTCTGATCAAGGTGGAGGTGTCGGTCCACTTGCTCAGCTTCGAGCTGTGCGAGCACGGCAACAAGTTCGGCGAGTGCGTGCTGGCCGATGGGCACGAGACGTACCAGTCGGCTGACATCGGACGCCAACCGGAAACGATGCATATCGACCGGAACGGCGGACGCTGGAACGTCGCTGCAGGCGGCGTCTGATGGTTGCCGTCCGGACCGTAGCCGCAAACCGGAGGCTGCCGCATCAGATCGGCTTCCGGGCTTTCGGTCCGGGCGGCATCGGCGTGACCTGCAACTGCCGTGTCCGCCGTGGCGAGCAGCCCTTCGGGGCGCTCGGCCACGGCCACGGCCAGACGGCATGGGAGATCTACCAGGCAGGGGCGCACCACACCGCCGAAGGACAGATGGACCGGCTGGTCACCGGAGCGCGCGAGGACTACGCGCTGACCTGAGCTCTACGGCACAACCGTGTAGGTCCCGCAGTCGACAATCGGGATCTCCGGACTGTCGCTGATCCGGACGAACACCCGGTACTTGGTCTTGGCGCCGTCGATCAGTACGCCGGTGACCAGCTTCTTGACCAGCCTGGTCGAATCCGTCGGCGACTCGCTGTCCGCGTGCGGGGTCTCCCAGGGGTACGTACTAGGGTCGGTGGCCTTCAGCGAGTCGAGGATGTGGGCCACCTCGTACGACGCGCCGGAGATGTCCTGGCCGGTCAGATCGGTGATGATCGCGGTCACGAACTCCACCGAGTCCTGCTTGATGGTCCGCGGCACTATCGCCATTGCACCTCTCCCTTGAACCGGGCCGGCTGGATGGTGCCGACGAACCTGTTGCCTTCAACAACCGAAACAAGCCTCGATGCCGCGACGGCACCGCTCAGCATCAGGTCCCGATCGGGTGCCACCGGCGGACCGGTCGCGACGTCGGTCAGGGACATGCCGTCGGCAACCGCCAACTCCAGCGAAAGCATGACCTGATCGGTCATCCCGAGGGTATCGGCAAAATCGCCGGACTCGGTCAGCTGGATGAACACGAAGTCGACCATCCCGGCCAGGTCCGTCACCGAAGTAACCCGGCCAGCCGTCACCGTGGCCTGGTCTGTCAGTCCCTCGATATCGGACCGGCTGGCCGCCTGCGCCAGCGCCGCGCTATCGGTGAGACCTTCGGAGTCTGTAGCCGCGCGTGCGTTGGCGCTGGCCACGGCTGCTGTGTCGGTGAGACCTTCGGACTCCGGGTACACCGCAGCTCGATCAAGGCTCCGCGCAGCGGCGTCAGTCAACCCCAACGCTTCGAGGGTAGATACACCGCGCCCTACGGATAGCCCGGTAGAGTCCGTCAGCCCCTCGGGGTCGGACGACGCCTTGCCTGTGCCGAGGCTGACCGAGTCGGTCAGCAGGATGGTCTCTCCGCCGGAGTCGTGGGTCAGGTCTACCGTGGCGGTGTCGGTGAGGCCTTCCGCGTCTGTCGGGGTCTGGGTGTAACCAGTGCCGCTGGCTAGCCCGATGCGGATCTGCATTGCGCCGCCGGTCGTACCGACACCGGAGGTCGCGCCAGTCGTTGCGGCCCCGGACTGGGCGCCGACCATCCCGACCCGCTGATCGGTCCACACGAAGATCTTGTTGCCGACGGCGCCGCCCGCGGAATCGATCTGGTCGTAGCGGGACTGCGTGGAGCCGGGGATCGTCAGGGATCGCCCGTTGAGCGCTACCGCGTCGGTGAATGCCCCGACCGAGTACAGGTACTCGTCGACGGCCGTCGCAAGGTCGTCGTCCATGAGCGCGGAGAACGCGGTCGTGGACGCGTCGGTGTCCTCGCCGAAGGTGATGGTGGGCGTTGCCCACGTCCCAGCGCCGGTGAGGTGGTAGACCGTTCCGCCGCCGATCGACCGGTTCGCGCCGGTGATGGTGATGGACGTGCTCCCATCGGCGCCGGAGAGGACCCGCGACCAGGCAGTGATCCGGATCTTGCCGGTGCCCACGCCGTCGGCACCGGTCCCGACCTCGCGAGTGCCGCGCCTGATCCACGTGCCGCCGGTCCCGCCCGATGGGTCGGTCGGGTCGACGGACGAGTTCTTGTTCGCGACCCAGATGACCTGCAGGTCGCCTAGTGAGCTGGCCGGAGGGACCATGGTCAGGCCAGTGGTGCCGCCCTGCAGCCCGAACGGGGACGTCCAGATGAACGGTGCGGCCTTCTTGATCTCGATCGCGATGCCGCCGGCGCGCGAGCTCGTAACCCACGAAGCGGACGCGGCGCTGTCGGTGCCTGCGAACATCTGCGTTTCGATGCACGACAACGTCACCGCGGTGACATCAGACAGTTCGGTCCATGACGCGCGAGGCGTCTTCACCTCTTGGATCTGATGACCCCAAGCCGAGTAGCCGCAACTGTCGGCCCGCATCGACGGCGTGTAGCTCGCACTCAGCGACGTCGCCCCCGCAGTGGTGACGATGTTGCGCTGGGCAATAGCACCGGCACCATTCACGCCGGAGAGATCAATGTCCGCGTCGGACTGATCGACCACCCAGGAGCACCGGGTCATCGACGTGCCGAACGTGATGGTGATGGCGCCACTGGTAGGCGACGCCGCTACGCCACGGAAGAGGAACAGTCGTGCCCGGTCAACACCTGCCGTGTCGACGTCGGACGGCGCCCCATCGAGCGTGTAGGTGATGCCGTTCCCGACCACGGTCGGGGTCGGCGGGGCGACTGACCCTGTGGAGACGTAGGCGTGGATCGCGACCAGGATCAACCGGCTGCCCGTCGGTGCGACCGACGCGGTGTTGAAGACGGTGTTGGATGCCGCGCCGTCCTGCGTGAGGTTGGCTACTAGTGGCATTCGTCACCGCCTATCCGGTAGGGCAGTGGCTAGGCGCCAAGGAACTTGTGCGTCCACGTGATCGAGAGCGAGTCCAGCGCGCCTTTGTTCACCGCGCTGAAGAGGACACGAGCGTACGTGTTGGCCGCGATACTGGTCGCGTTGGCCGCCGCGTCGTTGACCAGTACCGCCTCGGTGAGTGCGGCATCCGTAGCGACACCTGCGGCCCAGGTTGACTTGTACGTGGCGTTCCAGCCGGCGTCGCCACCAACCGCTGCGGCGCTGGGGAACGTAGCGTCGAAGACGACGTTGGAAGCGGTCTTGTAGGTGACCAGCGCGCCCCCCGCTCCGGACTTGGCGGCCGCAGTGGCACCGGTGCCGAGCTTCATCCCGCTGGCGACCGTAGGCGCGGACGGGTTGGTCGGCGAGACGCCAACGATTCCCTTCTGCGCGTAGTACTGGTCCCCGGCTGTGGTGATCAGGTTGGTGAAGGGGATCGACTGCCGGAGTACTCCCTGCCGCCTGACTTCGATCACGCCGTACCCGACCAGCCCGACCTTGCCGTCCAGCATCTGCCTGGCGCGGTTCATCTGGAGCCGGAAGGCGTCCGTTACCTTCGTGGTGCTCTGCATCAGGTGCTCCTTCTCCAGGCCGGTACGACGTCGGTCTCATGGTATCCGCGAAACTAGTCGGCTCGGTCTCTTGCGTTGTCTCTATAGAAAAGCTACAGTAATCACATGACGAACTGCTGGTACTGCGACCGGGAGCTGCCCGAGGCGGATGCGCCCCCGCTCCTGGTCGCGCAGCACGGCGAAGCGGTCCCGGCTTGCTCGAACTGCGGAGGAGACTGACATGTGGATCCAGGCGATCATCGCCTGGCGCCGTCCGCGCCTCGCCGCCAACCTGCTGCTCGGCTTCTTCGGACTGATGGCGGTCTGCGCTACGATCGCCGGTCCCTGCCGGATGTATCTTCGGGCCGTCGGCGCCGAGGTTCAGTACGACGCTGCTCCGGCGCTGGATCTGGTCGCGGCCTTCGCCGGCCCGCTCGTCCTGCTGACTGTCGCCGTCGTACTGCTGGAGCGCAAGAGCAAGGCCTGATCTTCCGGTTGCATGGGCGTCCCCCGACCCTCAGCAGCCGGACGTAGAACGACCCCGGTCACCTGGCCGGGGTCGTTCCGTGTCTGCTGTCAGGCAACGAGCGTCGTACTGGCCCGGGTCTGAACCGGCGAGGTCTCGTCGCTCTCGAAGGACGGCACGACCAGAGGTGACGTCCGGTCCCGCACGAAGACGCCGCCGATGATCGCCACGAAGCCGAGCACCGCGGCTGCGGTCTCCGGACTGACTTCGAGGCGGTAGGCGATCAGCAGGGCGATGACGGCCTTGGCCGCCGCGGTCAATGCCGCCAGCATCGTGTCCCGCACCGTCCAGGACTCATAGATGCCGAGCACTGCGAACAGCACGGCCATGATCGTGCCGACCCGCTCGTCCGTCAGGTGCAGTTGCGCGGCGACCTGGTGCAGCGTCAGCACGAAGGCCAGCGCCGCCTGCAGTACACCGAGCCAGAAGGCCGGTTGCTTACCGAAGATCGTCTTCATGCGCCGTCCGCCGCCTTCAGCGTCTCCATGTTGGCGTCCAGCTTGGCGACCAGCGCCTGGCTGGCCTGAAGGCTGTCGGTGTCATCCTCGATCCGGTCCAGCTGGATCTTGATCTCCCGCAGCAACGCGAGCGCGGCAGTTCCGGTGCCGGTCGGTGCGGTCCAGAAGTCGCGACCGTACTGGCGGTTCGCAGCCAGCGCCTGGTTGTACACCTGCGTTTCGGTCAGCTCTGCCATGGTGCTTCCTCCAGCTGGGGTAGTGGGTTTCGCGTTCAGTCTTCCCCAGGCCGCGTCGCATGCCTCGGGGGACTTGTCGATCTCGAAGTGCATCTCGTCGGGCCGGTTCTGGTAGTCGCCGCCCCAACGGATGCAGCCGTTGTAGGTCTTCAGGTGTGTCCGGATCTTCTCGGTTTGCGCCTTGGTGAAGGTGCCGCGCTTGCCGAGCGGGTGCTTCACAGCATTCAGGTCCATTGCCGTTCCGGAGGCGTGGTTGCTGAGCTGCACCCCGCCCCTGATCGGGCGTTCCGCGTAGCCCCAGTCATCGAGCTGACCGGCCTCGATGTCCTCCACGTTCTTGTCGAACCAAGCGGCGAGATGCACCAGCAACGCGCCGGGAGATCCCTTCCGCAACCGGACCGCGCGTACGGTGCCGGGGATTTTCCAGGACTGCGTTCGGCTGATGTCGTTCGCTGCGTAACCGTTCTGACTGACCGCCATGCTTCCTCCCTGCTACTTCTTACGAGCTCCCGGTGTAACCGTCGGCTCGCCTGGCTCCGGATCAAACCCGATCCGGCACGGACCTTTGGAGGTCTTGGTTGTCCCATCGTTGAAGTACAGCCTCCAGTACGAGTCCACGTCGTCGCCGACGCAGTCCGTATCTGCAATGTACGGCGCTGCGGCGCCTCGTGGGCCTGAAGGACCGGCAGGCCCGGATGGCCCCGGAACAGTACTGTCCGCTCCGGCCTTGCCGTCGCATGGCTTGGTTTCCTGGCCGCAGTACGCAGCAAGCGCACTGGCGATCAACGGCCGGAGCTGCTCATCGGTCACTGCGGGAGCGTCGGCACCCTTCACTCCGTCCTTACCGGCGCACACTCCCGAGGAGCAGTACGCCGCCTGGGCAGCAAACACGATGGGCTGGAGCTCGGCCACGGTCGGGGTCTTGCCGTCGGCGGCCTTAGGTACCAGTGCCGCGGCCTGCGTGGCAATCTGACGAACCGTGGTCGGGCTGAGGTTCGGCTGGTAGGCAGCCAGCTGGTTGGCGATCAGGACCTGGACCGCGGCCAGTTGCGCGCCGCTGAGGCCCTCCGGAACGGGCTGCAGGGACGGCGTCACCGTAATGGTCGGGATCGGCACGGTCGGCTTGCCGGCCGCGACCAGGCGCCGGTTGGCCTCGCGCGCGGCAGCCAGGGCGGCCGACGCGTTGTTGTTGGCCAGCCCCGCTTTCTCGTTCGCCTGGGCTGCAGCGGAGGCGTTGGCGGTTGCCCGGCCCTGCGCCTCGCTCTGGCCTCCGAGCGCGAACGCGGCCACCGCCAAGGTGGTGGCCATCGCGACGCCGGCTATCAGGATGGCGATAGTGATTCGCCGGCGCCACTCCCTGAAGTCCTCCACAGCCGCGACCGGCGGGGCAGGTATCTCTGCCATCCGCTCTTCGGCGTCCGGTCGCACTTCCTCGTCCACGGTCATCGGTCTACGGCTTTCGTCTCGGCATCAGCTTCTTCGTCTTTGGGCCTCTTCGGATAGGTGCGCATCCTCGGCACCTTGTCCTCACCGAGCTGGACGACGATCACCCGCTCGTTCTTGTTGGCCTTCTCTCGCCACCAGTCGTGCTGCAGGGCCTCCCAGGTGGCCCTGTTGACAGTGTCGCGCTGCCAGTTCTTGATCTGCGTCTCGGCCTTGTCCTCGCGCCGGCTGGCTCCATCGGCAAGCCACTTCACAGCGCCGCCGATAGCCCCCAGGAACAGGACCAGGCCGCCGCCCATGATGAACTTGAGGAAGTCGCTCACCGCTGATCCCCCCGTCTCCTCCGCTGCTTGGCCGCCGTCGCTGCCCCTCTCGCTGTGGCGAAGATCTCCAGCTCACGCGCGACCAGCCCGAACCCCCAGGCGACCAGCACCACCCCGTACTTGGCGGAGGTGTGGCTGGCGCCGATCAGCGCGACTCCCCAGATCCAGTTCGCCGTGATCAGCAGCACCAGCCCGGTGAACTCCCCGGCCCAAAGCTTCGTTGCAGTCCCGATCGCGCAGAGCGTCCCTCCGAGCACCATGCAGGCGGCCCAGATGTAGACGACGGTCCCGAGTGCTGTCCGGAGAAGCTCGGTGGGTGTGGTCAGCAGCCACACGCCTGCACCGGTCAGGCCGGCGTACTGGATGCCCCGCAGCAGGCGGACAAGTAGTGGGAGATAGGCCCGAATCCAGACACGCACGTGCCAACCTCCCCAGACTGTAGTTACTCGGTAACCAGTCTCACACGGAAACGGGACTGATCTGCCCAGAGCAACGCCGCAGTCAGACCCGAGGTCCTGGGCTACTCGGAGGTGATGTCTACCTTTAGGAAGGATCCTTCTTTAACTGTGGTGTTAATGCTGGGCTGGGCGGTCTGCTGCGCCCAAGCCACGTAACACCACCCTGCTGTGCTGTTGAGCTTCAGGGAACCCTGCATCCGGACCATGATGGGGTAGTTGTCTGTCGGATCGGGGCCGGTTGGATGCGGGTCAGTGCCGTACGGGAAAGTTCCAACTGTGTTCACCTGTGCTCGCCAGTTAGAGCCCGCCCCTGTGGACTCGGAACCGCTTGCAGATGCCGCCAACGAAGAGATCGGCCCGATAGCGCCTCCAGAGAATGTGGCACCGCTAGGCATGATCCACCCAGCCCTGACATCAGAAAGCAGAGTGGTGCCGTTCTGCGCGACCAGCAGCAAAACATCGTAGATATACGACCGCCCAGCCAGTCCGTAAAACTTCAAATGCGTGTCCTGCACAGCAGTTGCCGAGTTGGTTACCACCTGATCCGCCGTCTTCCGGATGCGGAACGACCCCGGCGCCTGCAGAAGCATTCCGATCAGGGTGTACTGCGTTGTCCTCTCGCTGCTGACCTGCAGGAACTGGCCGGCGGCATTCAGCACCGGGGTTGCTCCGGCCAGGATCGGGATGCCGGAGACCGATACTGTCTGGTCCCCGATCTTCGCAGTGCAGGTGTGGGTGGCCGGGTCGTAGCCGGTGACGAACCCGAGCCGGACCTTGGAGTACGGCGTACCGGGTGGATCGGTCTTGGTCAGCAGCTTCTGTGCGAAGCGCTGCAGGCCTGTGTCGGCGCGCACACCGGCCAGTAGCTCGGCCGACCTGACGACGCTCTGCCCCGCGCTGCCCGCCATCAGACCAACCCTCCGCTGACCTGCTCCGAGGACCGGCGCTCACGGCACCTGACCGTCATGGTGTCCGCCACGGACAGCGGGATCGTGAACGAGTCCAGAATGCTGGTGGTGTCGGTGCGGGACAGTGGCCGGATCACCCGGACCAGATCTCCCGCCTCGTGCGCTGGATTCGGGATGGCAGCGAAGTTCAGGGTTTCGGTGCCTCCCAGGATCTGCAGGAGCTTGGCGTTGGCGGCCAGTAGACCCTGTGCGGCGTCGATCACCAGCGGGTTCGACTCGAAGTACGGGATCTTGCCGTAGTCCCCGAGCGCGAAGGTCGGGCTGTCGGGGTCGTCGTCCCAGAGCTCGACCCGGACCGGCGCCAGCAGGGTGTTGGACTCCGACGTCAACACGATCCCGTTGTACCCCGGGTCGTCTGACATGCTCCGGCTGGTCGACAGCAGGACGGCGTTCGGGTTGGTCTCGCCATCGTCATAGGTCCAGGTGACCGGGTCGGTCGCCGGGTCCGGCTCTTCCGCGATCACCAGATCCCCATCGCGGTCGAAGTACGCCTCAGACCCAATCGCTGCCGCCCACTCGGTGACCGTCTTCCAGGGATCGGACTCGGCATCCACGATGATCTGCGGTGTGACGGCGGTGACGGTGTGCGGCTTGGTCGTCAACGTAGGAAGGCGATCCAGGCAGAAAGCGAAGATCGCATCACCGTAGTTGGTGCCTGCCCCAACAATCCAGGGAATGGTGTTCTTCCTCCGGCTGATCGTCCTGGAATGGTCGTAACCCTGGATGGTCAGCCGAGGGGTTCCGTCGTCGGTGACATCGGCATCCGACAGCCGGAACACCCCGAGCTGCCAGGTGTAGAAGTTGCTGTTGAGCGCGGTGTTGGTATACCCCGGAATCTCAATCCCGTACCAAAGCCGGACCTGGTTGCCATACGGCGCGAAAGCATCCTTGCCGTCCTTCGGGATCAGCGAGGCAGTGAGCTGCTCCAGCACGGTGGTGTCTTTGATCACCCCGGCTGCACCATACGGTGTGACCTCAATCTTGCAGGATCGCCGGAACTGGGCCGTCCGGTCGATGGTGACGTCTCCGCCTTCCACGCCGAACTGCCAGGACAGGACGCTGCCCTGCGCGTCCTCGATCTGGCAGAAGATGTTCACCACATGGTCGTGACCGAGGATCTCCCAGTACGGCATCGGCAGCCCGTTGGCGTCAGCACCTGTCGGGTAGCCGTACATCAGAAGTACACCTGGGGCTGCCCGGGGATCGCGTTGACCTCGATCAGATCCATGGACCACACCTGCTCCCGCTTGGTCGCGTCGCGCCGGTCGGACTGCCGGAACACCGTCTTGCCGATGGTCGGGCCGATCCGGACCCAGTACCAGGTGTCGGTCATGTCGGTGTGCAGCACCAGCGGTGACTGTTTGGCCCGTAGCGCGTCGATGAACTGCTCGGTGATCAGGTCTTTGACCCGCACGTCGACCGACCAGGACCTGCCCCGGATCGAGTCGGAAACGACCACCGGGAACTTGGCGGCAAGGGGCTGGAACTTGCCTTGGGTCTCTTCCTGGTTGGCCTTGAGATCTCCAAGGATCCGGAAGACCACCGCGCTGTCATCATCCAGAGGGTCACGCAGTACGAACCCGACGAAATCCGCCACGACAGAGGCGCTGGTCCGGAAGGTGCTGGTAGAGGTGTAACCGAGTGCGTTCCAGTAGACCGCCCGAGTCCGGTACTCCAGCGTCCTGTTGACGGCTGGCAGGGTGTCCCAGAAGGTCAGGGTTCCCGCGCCGGCTCCGGCTTCCTGAACCCCTACCGGAAGAGCCATCCAGGACGTGACCGGCGTACCGACGATCCGCCGTTCTACGTAGACCTTGCGGCCCGACCAGGAGCCCAGCGTGGCCGACGGGACAGTGACCTGGACCTGGGTCCGGAACTGGAAGTCACGCTGCCAGGTCGGGGTAATCGCGCTCGGCTGCGTCGGAACGGTGATGGCCTGGGTGAAGTCCAGGCTGTTGAACGCGGTCGGGTGGGCGAGACGCTCGTTGACGTGCAGCGCTGACACCTGGATGTAGTAGACGTACTGGCTGGTTCCGTCCAGGTCAACGTCAGGAGTGACATTGGTGTCCGGCCCGACCATCCAGGAACCCGCAACTCCGCCGTTGGTCCGCCAGACCGCGGAGTGCTGGAGTGCGTCGGTGCCCGTGAAGCTGGCGTTGTCGAAGATGTCAGCGGGAGCCGCCTCGAAACCGGCGCGCGTTCCGGTGTGCAGGGTCAGCTCTGACAGCTTCCACAGCGCCACGCGGTACTCGTACTGGATAAAGCCATCCACGCTGTTGTAGGTCCACTGCACCCCGGGCCGGGTGGTCAGCGTGTTGGCCGCCGCAGGAAACAGCGTGGCACCACTGGCCAGTGGTGAGTCGACATAGACCACCTTGCCGTCCACCTTGTACAGCCGATGGTCCTCAGCGAAGGCGCTGCTGGGGGTCTGCAGCACCGAGATGATCAGCAAGTCCACGACGCCCTGAGAACGCGACTGTGGGACCGCCCCGGCCGCCGTACCGGAGGTGTCTGCGATCCCAGCCACCGGCGTCCAGACCTTCGCCGCCGACTGGTACGAGACACCGTCGGGAGGGTTGTAGGTCCCCAGGGACATGTTCAGCTGCCGGTTACCGGTTGGCTGCGAGTTCCGGATCACCGGGTAGGAATACTTCACCGCTGCGCCGGCTGGCAGTGCGCTGGTCGCCAGTGTCCAGGTGATCCGGGTGTTCGCCGCGCCCGGCGTGGTGTCGGTGATGTACGTCGCGTCGCTCGCATCCGCCACGGCGCTGTTCAGCGTGCCTCCGCCGACCACGACCCACCCGAAGGTCTTGGTTGCGATGAACCCGTCAGGAGCGAGTGTGAGCGTGCCGCCCATGTCAGCGCCTTCCGCTCGTGATCAGCCGAACCAACTGGCCCATACCGTCGGTCATGACTTGCTGCGCCACCGTCTTGATCTCGCCGGCGGTAGCGTTGGCCTGCGGTGCGTTGATGGTCATCGTAAGCGCGCCCGGAGAGATACTGACCGAACCCGACCCGCCTCCCGCTGCAGAGGCGCCGATGATCCGCCCGGTCTCGTGCCACAGGTCGCGCGCGCGCTGGCGCCGGTCGAGCCCGTGCGGGATCAGTGACTCACCTCCGGAGCTCGGCTCGCCCCAGTAGTAACCGGTGTCGGAGCCTCGGACGATAGCGCCCATCGCCAGCCCGCTCGGCTGCTTGCCGGCCTTCAGCAGGGCCTGGTCGATGTTGATCTGCTTCATCGCCGCGGCCGGGATGCTGCCGAACACCTGGGAGTTGTACTGCGTCAGCAGCCCGAGCACGTCACCGATCGCCATCCCGGACGACTTCGACAGCCCGATGACCCCGAGCTTGCCGCCGGAGCTCTGGATCAGGCCGGCGAGCTTGTAGGCATCCTTCATCTTCGGGTCGTTCAGGTTGGCCTGCTGCGCAAGCAGATTGTTGAGCTGCGTCAGGGTGCTGCCCGGTGAGGTGACAGCAGTGGCCGCCAGCCCCGCCGCGCTGTCGTATCCCATCTCCTCGAACCGGCTGGCCAGGTCTGCCCGGCCCATCTTGACCAGCGCCTGCAGGTTGGCCTGGAACTGGGCCTGGCCCTTCACGTCGGATGCGGTGTCGGAGAAGAACTTGGTGAAGTTCATGGCCCGGATCTGTGCGGCCATCTTCTTCATGTCGGCCACGGAAGAGGTCGCCATCTTTCTGATGATCGCCTCGCCCTGGTCGCCCATAGCCTGCAGCGCAATAACCACATCGGACCCGACGTTGGTCGACAGGTTCCGAAGGGTCGTGTTCCACTGTCGCTGGTAGACCTCAGCCAACTTCAGTGAAGCCATGTACTCCTTCAGCGAGATGTTCGGCTTCTTGTAGTAGTCGGCCGCGTCGTCGCTCGGGCTGCGGGAATTCTTGGCACGGAGCTCCGCGCTGGCCTGCGCACGCTTCTCCGCCGAGTCACCCAGGCTGGTGAAGGTGTCGGCGGCCGTCAGCCCAGGCGTGAAGCCCGCCTTGCTCGCGGCAGTCAGCGCCACCCGGTCCTTGTAGTCCTCGTACGCGGCATACCGGGAGTTCTGGTACTCGGTGTACTTGGAGGCCTTGTCCGCCAGGTACTGGCGGCTTTGCTGGGTCCGTGCCCCGCCTTTCGGGTCATACTTGAACGCGGGGTACTTGAACGCGGGATACCTGAATCCGCCACTGGCGAACTTCTCCCCTAGCACCAGGCCGAACTCGTCGGCCACCGCACCGAGGATCTTCTCCGACCGTTGCCGCTTGGACTTGGCCAACGGGATGAAGGCCTCCCCGCCGGTTTCCTTCTCCGCCCACTGGACCAGTCCGGCGTCGCCCTTCGGCGCCATGACCATCGCCTGGCCGGGCAGCTTCCCGTTCGCGTAGGAGTTGGCGTAGGAGATGAACCCGTCTGCCCCGACCCGGACGCCAACATCCTTGTGGACGACGGTTTCAATCATGTTCTTGTACGTGTTCTCGGTGATGCTCACCGAGGCGGAGGCATGCCTTCCGTCGATCGAGTCGAGCCGTGACTGCACCGAGTTCAGACGGGCCTGCGCGGCGGTGGTCTCCGCGCTCACCTTCGGTTTCGGTTTCTTCGCGCCGAGCCGGTCTGCTTCGGCCGCCAGTTCCGCCAGTTTCGCCTGCGTCGGCTTGGCGCCGGACTCTTTGATCAGGGTCTGCACCAGATCCGGAGTCAGCTTGTACTGGGCCAGGAGCGCGACCATCGCGTCCTTCGGGATCTTCGCCGCGGCACCGGCCTTGATCAGCGCATCCCGGCCGCCCATCAGCGTGGCGGACAGCTGCTCCTGCGACTGGCCGGCGTTGGCATTGGCAACCAGCATGCCCTGCAGGGCCTCAACCTGCCCAATGACGGCCTCGCGGTTGTCACGGCCCTTCTGCGTGTTGAACGAAAGCGTTGGGCCGTTCTTCGCCAACTCGACGTTCAGCGCCGCCAGCCCGTTCCGCCAATCCAGTTGCGCCTTGTCGACGCCCAGCGAAGCGCCCATCAGGCCGTCCAGCGCGGTCTGCAGTTTGCTGGCCGCATCGGCGGCAGTGGACAGCACATCCTCCGTGCCGCCCATCGCCTCAATCAATGCGGACTGCGCATCGGCAGCCTGGTCGGTGCCGGTCTTCACGCTGTTCAGGGCGCTGTAGGCGTTGGTCAACTGCTGGGTGCTCCAGGCCGCGCCCATGTCGACGCCGGCGGCCTTCAGCTTCGGGCCGAGCTGATCCAGAACGGAACTCATCTGGCCCATCGCGACTGCCTGCGCAGCAGCCCCGTTCGCGCCCTGCACGTCATTGATCCACTTAGCCTCGTCGGGAAGCGGCTTCCCCATCACCTTGAACAGCTCGACGGTGTTGTACTGCAACTGGCCCATGCGCTGCGCTGTGGCGTCGGCAGATGCCTGGACCTTCCCCAGATTGTCGGACATTCCCAACAGCTTGTAGTTGTCCTTGACGTCGAACAACGTAGACAGGTCGATCTTGTTGTCCTTGCTGCCGAAATCGGCCAGCTGGGTGTTGAACTCGCTGATGTAGTCCTGGGCCTTCTTCAGCTCGATCGCGAGCTCATCCACCTTGAATGATGAAATGACCTGCTGGGTGCCCTTCGTGATGTCCCCGGCGCGATCAGCCGCCTCGGAGTAGCCCTGCCAGGCGGTGACCGCCAACGCCAGAACACCGCCGATCGCAGCGGCGGGCGCGAACTCGACAAACGCAGCCTGGACCTTGGATCCGGCGGCCTTGGCCTTGTTCCCCAGCTTGTCGAACACATCGGCACCCTCGGCCAGCCGCGGCGTGAAGACGCTGGCGATGAAGTCGTACGACTTGCTCAGCCCGGCTCCGAGGATCGAGATCCCGGCGTTCAGCGCCTGGACCCCTCCGAGCGCGTGCACGCCGTACGCCAGGCCGAGCGCGATAATGGCGCCCTGGTTGTTGAGCGCGAATCCGGTGACCTTCTCCAGCGCCGACGCCAGATCGTTGAAGGTCTGCACCGCGTCGTCCCCGACGGCATCACCGATCGCCTTGCCGGCGGAGATGACGGTCTTGCCGAGCTCCTCCAGGAACTGGGCAACGTTCTGCGCACTGGCGCCCAGGGCATCGAGCCCGGAGGCTCCCTTGTCCTTCAGCTCCATAGCCATCTTGGCGACGGCACCGCCGAAGTCCTGCGCGGTCTTCATGCCCTGGGTCAGTTTCGGTAGCAGCGCCACGCCCACAGTGACGGCAGCGGCGTCGATCTTGTTGGTGAAGAGCTGCCACTGGGCCGAGACGCCCTTCATCTGCTCATCCAGAACAGCCTGCGTCGCGCCCATGCGCTTGGTCTTGTCGGTGATCTGGTCGGCAACCTTGTTGTAGTTGGCGCCGTCGTTGGCCATCAGCGCCAGCGCACCGCGGGCCGCCTCGATGTCCGGGAACAGCTGCAGCATCGTGGTGATGTTGCCGCCGGTCGCAACCCGCAGGTCCTCCATGACACCGTGCAGGCCCTTGGTCTCCAGGGCCGCAGCGCCGGACTTGTACCCGAGCTTGTCGTACAGCTCGGCCAGCGCGGTACTCGGCTGCACCAGTTTGGTGGTGAGGCTGCTCAGGGAGGTGGTGGCCTGAGCCCCCTTGATGCCGGATAGTGTCATGGTCGCGATGGCCGCGCCGACCTCATCGATCCCGACCTTGGCCGCCGCCGTCGCGCCGACCACATCACCGAGGTTGTTGGCGAGCTCATCAAACGAGATGACACCTAGGTTGACCGTGGAGAACAGCACATCGGAGACATCGGCCGCATCCTTGGCCTTCAGGCCGTAGGCGTTCAGTACTGCGGTGATCGCTTTCGAGCTGGTGGCGGTGGTGGTCAGACCCGCCGAAGCGCTTCGGGCTGCGGCGTCCAGCACCTTGATGCCGTCTGCACCCTGGAAGCCTGACGAGGCGATGTCGTACAGCCCCTCGGCCAGGGTGGTGGCGCTCTGCGGCAGCTTCGTGGACATGGAGATGACCTGCTTCTCCATGGCCGCAAACTGCGTTTCGTTCAGTTTGCTCAGTGAATTGACGTTGCGCATCGCCTTGTCGAAGGCGACGGCCTTCGTGATGGCGTACGTCAGGCCGGCTGCCAGCGCGGTAACCCCGGCCACTGCGCCGGCCACGGCCATCTTGGACAGGGACAGGCTGCGGTTGGACCCCTCTACCTTCTTCTGGAAGGAATCCACGCTGCGGCCGGTGTCATCGAACATCCGGCCGACGTTGCGGTCCTTACCGATCAACTCCAGCGTGAGGGTCTTGGCCGCACCAGCCATGTCAGGCTCCTAGCTCTTCACCGGTCTTGGCGAACTCCTTCGGGACCAGCCCGATCTTCAGGCCGCGAACCTTCATCTGGGAGGCGTTTTCCCGTTCCTGCTCCACCACCTCGCAGCCGGGGCACTGATCGATGTTGCCTATGAACGCGTCCCGGTCTTTGGCCCATTCTTCCTTGCGAGTCCGGCAGCCTGGGCAGATCAGGCGCTGGTCCCGCTTCCAGGCCAGTGCCTTGTCCTGATCGAGCTCGGTCCAGACGTTCGGACCTCCGAGGAAATGAGAGTGCGGGATGCCGAGCGGGACGACGTACGACAGCTGCTCGTTCAGCAGGTAGTCGTCCCTGATCAGTTTCCCAGTTCGAGGATCCTGCTTCCCTGGTTGACCGCCGACGCGCGGTTGCGAAGTTCTTCGAGCTCACCCGGACCCCAGTTGCTGGACTCGAACACCTCCTTGCGCCAGTCGTCGGCCGTCAGGTCGGACTCGGCCACGGTTTCGGCCAGCAGTGCCGGCCAGAAGGTCTTCGGATTGAAGGTCCGCGGCAAGCCGCCCTTCTCCTCGTCCTCTTTGCGCTGGTCGTCGGTAGGCGGGTGCTCCCGGAGCAGCTCGTCCCAGCGGATCCGCCCGACCCCGACAAGATCGAACGCCGTCCCGGTCTTGCGGATGTCCGCCTTGACCGCGGCCAGCGCCTCTTCGGCCTTCCGGACCCTGACCTGTGCGTCCTCCGTGCCGGAGTCGCCCATCTCGGCCAACTGCAGCGCCTGCTCGACCGTGGACAGCTTGTCCTTGGCCCGCTCCAGGCGCTTCGCCTGCGCGTCGTCGGCCGGGATCAGGACTTCATCCGTCACCGGCTTCTTGCGGTTGAGCGCTGCCTTGGTCAACTTCGTCATGTTTCCTCCCAGAAACGACTGAACCGAGGCCCGTCAGGGACCTCGGTTCAGACTGTAGAGCAGCCGCGCGCCGGGCTGCGCCGAATAGCTAGGCCGGGATGACCCCGGCCTGGTTTGGGCGCTTGGTGATGGCGAACTGGACGTTGAACAGGGCCGCAACCGCGTCCATGCTCCAGGCGTCGTTGACCCCGAGGCTGGTGGCGTACCAGGACTCGCACCGCTTGGTCGGGACGTCGCCGTACGGCATCAGCAGCGCGATGCCCGCGGTGCCCTTGGCCAGCGCCGTCCGGACCACGGTCGACGTGTCATCGTCGTAGAAATCGATCGAGCTGTCTCCGGCGGTGTCCGGGCCGGTGATCTGCGAATCGAAGTTGTCCGACAAGTCCGGCGTGGCGATCGGCGAGTTGCTGAACTGGAACCCGTTGATCGCGTTGACCGATGGCGAGAGATCCACACCGGCGGTGATCTCCGGACGGGTGGGGCTGGCACCAGCCTGAGCCGGCAGCCACTTGGTCTTCGAGATGCCCCGGCGGAAGTAGCGAGCCATGTCTTACTCCTGTCCTGCGTTGTCCGCCGGGGCGGGGTTGGTTTCGTCGGGATCCGGCGGGGTCCAACCGGTGATGGTGACCCGGTTCTTGCCGCCCTCCTCCGCCTCGATGACACGCAACTGCTCGTCGGTGTCGGCCGTCGCGAGGTACGTGGTGACCTCGTCGACGGTGTGCTCAGACGGGTCGTAGAGCTTGATCGGCACGCCGGCCGGACTCTCGGTGGCCGCGGCCGGTCGGGGACGGCGGGTGCCGAACATGCCGAGGTAGCCGTCGAGCACGTCGGAATCGGTGGCGTCCGCGTCGGGGTAGTCGCCGCCCTTGGTGGCGATCAGCGCGCGGGCCTCGTCCTTGGTCAGGCCGCCCTCTTCGGCGTTGGTCTTCGAGGCATCCCGGACGAACCGGCCGAGCTGGTCGTTGGCGAACTCCGTCGACTCGTCCATCAGCTGCCAGCCGCGCGGGGCGTAGATCTGCCGGAACGCATCGAGGCTGGCAACCTCTCCAGCCGCTTGGATTTCAGGGTGAACCATCTTCATCGGAGAGCCTCCTAGACCCTGGTGGTGTACACAGTGCAGCCGGTCGGGGTGGGGGAGTAGAGGCTGACCGTGGCCAAGCCGGTGACCGGGTCCGCGTACCGACTGTCGATCGGGCCAATGACCTCTTCAGCGCCCGCTGCAACCGACGCCACCAGGTCATGCAGTCCACCCTGGCTGCACACCTTTTTCCCGAGAATTGTCACGGAAAGGGCGCCTCCCAAAACGTTCTTCACCACCAGGTTCGTGGTCGGGCTGGGGTTGGCGATCGTATCGCCGCTGACCGGCGGCCGTGGGGCACTCGCAGTGCCGCCTCCGGACGCCAGCGCCTCAGGAATCAAGGCCATTTCGTACTCCTTCCGGTCATCTCACCGAGACGTCGATCCCGTAGGTTTCCGACACGGTGAACACCTCGTTAGGTGGCTGTCCCTCCTGCAGAGGTGCGCCGGGGGTGCCGTCCACGATTCTGTCATGGATATGCACGTTGTCCGGATCGCCCTTTACCACGACGAACACGCCGTCCGGGCCACGTCCAACGAGCCAGTTGCGTGCCCGGTCCGCGGCCATCTCAGCCTGCTTGCGGGTCTTCCCCACGGAATCCAACTGGTAGGCGAACCGGGCATCTCCCTGGGCCTGCCCCAGCGGTGGGCCGCCGATCGAGCCGCCGGGGATCGAGTAGAGCACGTTGTACGGGTAGACAGGCGGCCCGGCTACACCTGGCGAGGCCTCGGGAAACTCCGCCCGGTGATCGCCGCATTTCTGCGCACCCGGCAGCAGATCGCCCACCAGCTCCAGAATCCAGTCGGTGACCTCGGACTTGCTCGGCGTCTCCGTCACTTGAACAGCCCCGCAATCAGCGCCACGCCGCCAGCCTCGAAGCCGGGTGCAGTCTCGTCGAAAGCAGGCCGGGCATGCGGGAACGGCGGCTGCGAGTTGCCTGTGAAGTAGACCGTCCCGTTTCGACGGGCAAGCCATGTTCCGTTGGCCGTAGTCGGGCACCAAACATCTGCGCGCCTGTGCTGCACCGAAGAATGCCCCCTGTCCTTCCGGAGCGCAGATCCGAATCCGTGCGAATACGCGGTGCGGAGCGTAGTTGTAGCCCACTCAACACCGCCGCGTGCGCGTTCTATTCTCCGCGTTACAGGTGCCTTACCTGCTAGCGCTAGAGCCATCGCCCAACTATCTGCTCGGTCTTCGTTTGCCTGACAAAGACGCGCTACTCCGCTCTTATCGACATGCCCATCAGCCGCCATGGAGACGTCAATCAGCAAGTCCAGTTGCCCCTGCGTGAGCGTGCACAGCCACTCCGGACGAAGTTCCTTGTCCGGGGAAGAAACTGCCCGAGCAAGAAGCCAGACGGCAGCTCGATCCAGGGTGTACGTTCTGACGCCGTCCCCTCGCTCCCTGCAGTGCCAGTGCCCTCCAGCAGCAAAAGGAGCCGGCGGGCCGAACAGACGCAGCAATGCCGCGTCGATACGCGCGCATTTATCCGGATTAGCGCGATTTGACTGTGAGATGTTGGCGTACGTCGGCCCATGTTCTCTTGCTTTACCAGTCCGCCAGCCGTAGCTGCCCTCGGTCCAGAACCAACCAACCATCTCCACGACGGCGTCTTCCACCGTCGCATGCACTGGAAGGTCCTGTCGGGGCGCTGCAAGCGGCACCCGGACATTCGGCGGCATGTCTTTCGTCGTCCGCCACTCCCGCACCCACATCTTTTTCCGCGCGTAGTAGCGCTCGACCAGCCAACGATGGTCGTCCGTAGTGGCCTGCGAGAGAGTACGTGCCTCGACAACAGCGACGCTCTGATCTGCAAACTTGTTCACGGCAAGAACCGGCTGAAACTCCGACATCCAAGTATCAGGGTTCAGTGTCATGATTTGATCACCAATAGTGATCTCATCGCCACTTAGCCAGCCGCGTTGGGTCAAGGCTTTTGTTTCCATGTCGGCACAATACACCCGGCCGAGCGAGTCTGATCCGTTGAAGCCGTACTCCAGCCGTCGGCCCTGCACGGCGTTGGTCCCGACCTCGGAGCGCGACATGCTGCCGCCTCCGGTGTGCTTGTGCTGCCAGGACCGCCGGTAGTCGCCGGTGATCGCGCGCGGCCCCGGGCGGCCGGACGCCTTCGCCATGACCCGGGTCCGCAGCAGCATGCCGTGGTGGTTGACCAGCTTGTCCAGCGCCGGCCCGACCTTCTTCCGGGCACCAGTCAGCATCGCGACAGCTTCCTGTGCGCCCGTCAGCGTGAAGTAGACCTCGCTCACGGGTCCACCTGCTTGCGGCGATCGGCCATCACGGAGTACTGGATGGCGAAGGTCTTCAGCGCGGACTGTCGCATCAGGTAGTGCGCGCCGACCATCTGCGGCATCCGCAACGAGCTCAGGCAGATGATCAGCGACCCCTCGGGAAAGCCGTTGCCGACCTCTCCGATCGGAAAGTCGATCTTGGTCCCGACGATGAGCAACTGGTTGCCGCCCTCGGCCGACGTGCTGGTGCCGCCGCGGGACGACTGGGCCATGATGTCCTTGATCTTGCAGGCACCGGCGGAGTACAGCTTTACGGCATCCGGGTAGATCAGCTCCAGCGTCACCGGATCGACCGTGGCTGCATGCACGGCGCCGGGCGCGATGACGTCGCAGGTCTCCGTCATGAAGGACTCGACCTTGTGCCGGGCGGGCTCCAGGTTAATCGCCACGCGCCCACCCCTTCATCACTTCGAGAGTGGCGGCTCCGTAGGTCTGCGGGCCGCCCATCTCCATGGCGGCCAGGACGCAGCGGTCGAGCTCGGCCGGGTCGATCTCGTCCAGGAATCCGCCCACGGCTTCCAGCGGATCGGCGGCGACCTCTTTCACGACGTGCACGACGCCTTCGAGATTCAGGTCCTCGACCGGCTGCTCTGCGAACTCCAGGAAGATCTTCGGTGGCTCGCCGGCGACACAGTCCACCGTGACCCGGCTGGCATCGGTGACCAGGGTCTGCCCGACCAGAACGGTCGGAGCCTTGTACGGCGATGCCCAGGCGATCTTCACTGGCTGCGTGTCGGTCATGGCGCCATTATCGGCGCTTGCGGCGCTTGGTCGGTACATTGACGTCGCCGCGGCGCGCGGCGGTGATCGTGGTGGCCTTGGCCTGGCGCTGCGCCGGGCGTGGCGCGTGGCGTGCGCGCATCCGGTAACGGCGGGCCTGTTGCGCCCGGGAGCGTGCCTGATCGGCTGCCAGGTTGTCGGCCACCTGGTCCTTGGTGACGGATGGTGAAGCTGCCTCAGCACCTAGCTTCGTGTGGATGTCCGGGCGGGCGCCATATGCACGGCGGCAGTTGTGGACTAGAATACCGTCACACCAGTACACGCCCGTTCCAGTTTCGAGGTCGTAGGCATGCCCCGTCCAAGACTCCACATACCGAATTTCGATGATTTGGTCCAGCTCTATCTCGCTGGCACTTCGGCCCAGGATTTGGCTCGTCGTATCGGCTGCTCTAGCAGCGTCATACGCAAGCGCCTCACTGAGTGCGGAATCAAAATTAGACCAAGATCCAGCTACCGGATCACCGTCGATGCTGCGCATCGTGCTCGGCGCGGGCAACGAGACACCGAGCAAACGAAAAGGCGCCGTGCTGAGTCCGCGGAACGCTCTCTCTCGCACAGCAGTCGGCACGAAGAGTTGATGGCTGAAACCCTCTCCCGAACGGGCTTGCTCTTCGTACGGCAGAAAAGCCTCTGCAACCGCTACAACATCGACTTCGCCTTGACAGAATTCCCCATCGCCGTGGAGATCGTCGGAGGCGGGTACAACCCGCGAGTGCGCGCCCAGATGCCGCAGCGTCGCGAAGACATCCGAAACGCTGGCTGGCACCTCATCGAGGTGCACATCAGCCGACAGCACCGGGATCTGCCGATGGACGGTGCTGCGAAGTACCTGATCTCCTTCGCGAAGACTGCGGGCAGGAAGCCACCCACGTACGGTGAGCACTGGATGATTAGGACCGACGGTGAGCCTCGATCCAGCCGCCGTCCGTACGACGTACACAGGGCCTGACCACTCTGCCCGGTAAGCAGCACGAATGCCGCCCACAGAAAGCACCTGCGATCCCTCCATAATCGCGTTTGGGTGACTTATCGGGTACTTCTCCGCAGTCGCCTTGTCCACGATCCGTCCGAGCGCCTTGACCGGGTCCTGGTGGGAGGTCAGCCCGCAGCCGGCCCCGTCGAAGATCTCCCAGAACTCGACCCCGAGCACCTCCTGGGATTCGAGCACACCGAGGTTGTACGCCTCAGCGGTCTTGGTGCGGACCAGCATCTCCGCGTACTCCTTCAGCCCGTGCATCGAGCCGTCCTTGTACCGGATCGCGTGGATGCCCTTATCGGCCAGGATCTGGGCCATCCTCCGGCCGGCCTGCACGGCGGTGTCGCCCCGAGTGAGCTTGGCGAGGATCTCGTCCTTGCCGATCGCCCGGATGAGCGCCTTGGTCGTACGCCGTACGTACCGGGTCGACTTGAGCAGATCGTCCAGGGTGTCCGTGGCGATTCGGGAGATGGCCTGCTCGGGAAGCTGCGTCCAAACGGCGGCCGCCGATTCCCCGAGCTCTACTGCTCCGGCTGCGGCCCCGAGCGCGTACGGGCGCACCAACTCACTGGTTGCCCAGGCCCGGGTGCGCACATCGAGATCGGCCATCTTGTCCTCGACAGCCTTCAGCAGCTCGTTGAGCCGGCGCCGACGCCGCCACTTCAGTGGGTCCGCGGCGATCTGCTCCTGCAAGTCCATGATGTCCTGCCAGGCCTTGGCGTAGACCTTCAGCAGCAGGTCCTCAATCGCGGCGATGGCGGCCTTCGGCTGCTGGGTGGGCACTACCGCCGCCAGCGGCTACGCGGCGCCCGTACGGCGGTCAGCAGGCTGCCGGGCGCGTTCACCCCGGCCTCGTCCCGCGCGTCAGCCAGCGCTTCCTTCAGGAAGGCGACGTTGGCGGAGGCGTCCTGGGAGTACTCGCCGGGGATCGTGTAGTTCAGCGGGTTCTCAGCCGCGTTGGCGACATCCGCCAGCCGCTGCTGCAGGACCTCGACCACGACGAGGGGCAGGCTCAGGAGCCGCGCGAACCGCTCTTCGAGGTCGTCGGTCACCTCGGGGTTGGTGTCCTCGTTGACTGTGGACCCCAGCCGGGTCCGCAGGTACGCCAGGTCTGCACCCGTGAACGCCATACTGACCCCTCCCGGTGTGTTGGTCAGGGTCAGTGTAGGCGGAATCAGACGGTGTGCGGCCGGCAGAACGGGCAGGCCTTCACCTTGCGCTTGCGCTTCAGATGCCTCCGATGCGTTCTTTCGAGCGGGCTGCAGAACGCGCTGGGCCTCCGGTAAGCCCAGATCGGGCTGCCCATCACCGCCTCCGGTTGGAGATGCTGGCCAGCAGGCCGACGGCGGCCAGCAGCAGGACAGTCTGGACAATGGCCATCAGGACAAGGATGCTCTCTGCGGTGTCGCTCATCCGAGTGCCGCCTGCCGGGCCGCTTCAGCACCGGCGGGCTCTACCTGGTACGGCGCCAGCGCCGCACGGGCCAGCCCCTGCACCTGCTCGGGAAGGCCGCTCAGCTCCAGCATCACGCAACTGTTGCGAGCACCGCTCGGCTTGCCGTTACGGAGCAGCTTCGGGCCGAAGCAGTACACCCATTTGCTCTCCGCCGAGGCGTCCAGCCGTTGCGCCTGGATTCGTGTGCGCTGAGGATCGTGAGCCCCCCCGATCGGGAAGTACTCCGCCGGATCCAGCGTGATGTAAGCCGTGATCTTGACCTTCATTTTTCCTCCCGGTGTCTGCCTGTTCCATAACTGTAGCTTTTCTATAGTTGATGCGCAAGACACCCGGCACCGAGGGAGGAAAAGCCGGTACCGGGTGTCGATCGCGGGTGGGGCTACTTCTTGGCGCCCGGTGCCGGGGTGGAGTTGACCGTGGTCTTGCCGGGGTTCGGCACGTACGGCGCACCGGTGCCCGGCGCTCCGTGTGTACCGATGACGGTCGGGTACTGCCCGTTCGGCACGACCCCGCCCTTGCTGGCCGGCCGGGAGCCCTGGGCAGGCATGCCCTTCAGCGCCGGAGTGTTGCGACGCGGGGCTGGCATCAGTTACCGCCGCCCTCGGCCGCACGCTTCGCTTCTGCGTCCTGGGCTGCCTTCAACGCCGCAGCGTCGGCCGCGGCCTTGTCGTCGGCCCGCTTCTTCGCCTTGCGGTCACGGTCGGCCTTCAGCTTGGCTTCCTTGTCCTCGCGGGCCTTGCGGTCCTCGTCGGACTCGGGCGGGCCGACCTGGCCCGGACCGGCAACCTCTTCGTTGTCGTGGTCTTCGGCCGGGTCACTGTCCTCAAACAGCGAGGAGTCCAGCGCCGACGTGTCCACGTCATCCGGAAGGCTCTCGCCCGGCCCGTAGGTGTGGTCCGCGACGGTCACATAGCCCTTCAGTTCCTTTGCCATGTCAAGTTTCTCCTCGTCTTCACCAAGAACTAGCCCGGTACCCGGCACGGATGCCGGGTACCGACTGTGTCTTAGGCGACTGTCGCAGTGAACGTCAGGTCGGGGTTGATCAGGACCGGGAAGCCGACCGCGGTGGCCAGCGTCCAGGTGCGGACGGGGTCCGACTCCTTCATCGGAACCACGACCATGCCGGGGCACTGGTCCTGGGAGATCGCGCGGGCCTCGGCCAACTCGATGGCCTCCGC
>Ga0193742_1000359_pt1 | contig 32223 bp, 27 predicted proteins | sample L2c1metaG_FD_165511 | JGI IMG/M metagenome (GOLD analysis project Ga0193742, IMG submission 165511) | Soil microbial communities from a riparian zone of the East river system, Colorado, United States - L2c1 | ecosystem: Environmental > Terrestrial > Soil > Riparian zone | place: USA: East River... | reverse complement strand
GCAAGCGTTCAACAGATGGTCGGTTAGGTGTACCTGATGTTGACGAAAGGAGAGGACGAAAAGCAGGTTCGAGAGGAGGAAGAAAAACAGTCGTTTTCAGATTTGCCACAAAATGCCACAAACTTTTGGGAGCCGAGCCCTGTAAGTCATTGATTTTATGGTGGGCGCAGCAGGATTCGAACCTACGACTTCCACCGTGTGAAGGTGTGCTGAAGGTGGACGGCTGAACATTCTAAAGGGGTTAATAGCCGGTATAGTCGGTAAAAACCGGCATTCCGGGCTCTGTTTGGCATCAAATTGGCATCAACTTTCTAACCAGTGGGCGTGGGCTGACCGTGGGGGTTCAGCCCATTTTCTTTGCCTTATCAACTTGAAAGATCCGTGCGGCTATAACCGCTTCCGTCTTCCAGACCAATGATTCTATCGGAGCCATGTTAGCGATGAGGACTGCTGCCAAGTTTCTGATTTATATGGCTCCTGAGGTAGGACTCGAACCTACAACCCTTCGGTTAGCAGGCCGGTCGTACAGTATGGAGTACGTTTGTTTTCTGTAGGATAACTCGGGGCCTAAGACTCCCGCATGAGCCTTCAATGATGGCAGAACGTGGCGGCACTCTTGGAGGTCGGGTCCCCTAGAAGAATCAGGTCGGGACGCAACGGAGTGCAATCGCCGAGGCGCAAGAGCACGCGAACCTGAACACCGAGGAGTTGCTGAGCGTCTCCCACATTCCCGACCGCCTCGCCGGCTACGTATTTAGATGTCTGAATCGACAGAGACCCAAACTACTGAGGCTAACTGCCTAGAGCGCGTCGGGGCTGAAGCTGAGCGCCGGGTGTCGGATTAGGGAGCGGCTTCGAGACCGATGTTCCAACGACGTTGGAAGAGATCGTGTTGTCAAACTCTTCTCTCAACAGTAGCGAAGGCCTCAGACCATCTTTCTCTTCACGCCGTGTCGGCCGGTAGCGTTGCGTGCTCGGACTGCCCCGACAGTAGACAGGCATGCCGTTCACGGAGTCCATGTGCCAACAGGTACCGTTTCGAGGATTCAGTTAGCTGACCAGTAGCGATTGAAGCCGATGTAATCGGAGGGCATGGCAGAGAGAATCTTTCGACGCATCTCCAGAAGATCGACGGTGCCGAGCGTCTTGTAGATGACGCTACCATCCACATCGAGGACAACCGCGTATGGAACGGCTGACTGCCATTCCGGATCGAATGCAGCTTGCAATTTTTCCGTATCGTCTGATGCAAACAGAAGGTTGCGGCTTGTGGCATGTTTCTTCTGCAGAAGACGCAGGACACCAGGCTCCTCATCCGGCATGTTGGCAGAGACGGTGACAAGATCAAAGTCGCGGCTGTTGTACATGCGATAGGTGTCCTGAAGGTCGGCGAACTCGGCAACGCAAGAGCCGCACCACGTCGCCCAGAAGCTGATAAGCGTCACATGATGACTGGGGTTGGCACGAAGCGTCTTCAGTCCCGCGGCGTCCACCTTTTCTACATGGACGGGCTGCCCTTCGATCTTGCTCCCGGCCTCTTCGCGCTGTGACGATTTCTCGGACCACTTCGTTGAGCAGCCGAATACGCCGGTGTGCTTAACTGCGACCTCTCGACCGGCGAGCAAGTCTTCGATGGCATTGCGAGCGTCGTTGCTCTTTACCTGTTCCGTGCGATAGCTGTTGTCGATCCGCCCTTCATAGCGAAGGTGCCGCTGCTTATCGAAGATGAAGATGTGTGGAGTGGCCTGCGGACCATAGGCCCGGGTCACTTCCTGTGCGTCGCCAGCGTAGAGATAAGGATACTGAAGATGCTTGTATTGCACACGGATCTTCATGTCATCGAGCGTGTCGCTCACATCTGAGGAGTCCAGCTCGTCGATCCGGATGGCCTTCGGATCGTTGCCCTGTATGGCGACGACCGCCACACCGCGTTTGTCGTAGTCTTCGTACAATTGCTCGATGCGGCGCTCATACATCTGCGCGATGGGACAGTGATTGCAGGAGAAGACCACAGCCAGCACGGGTTTATCCGCGTAGTCAGAGAGCTTATGGGGCTTGCCGTCCACGCCAGGTAGTTCAAAGTTGGGAGCAGGCGAGCCAATAGACAGAATGGGGTGAGTCTGTTGTCCGAACAGCGCGATAGGCGCAAGCAGGAAGAAGAGAAAAATGAGCTTTCTGGGCATGCGTCTCTCCTCTCGCGAGAGTGCTAGAAGTTTACCCGTATGTGAATCCGAGTGATAGGACGAAATGCCTACAGGGCCCGGTTTGATGGGTATGGAGCCTATTTGACCTGGGCTTCGATGCGAGTGAGATCCGGTCCCACCAGTCCCATGGCCCATTGGATAGCCTCAGCGTACATCTGCTGCAGTCTTGGGTCGTTCCAATTTTCTTCGGGGTGCCCAAGAGTGGAGTAATAAACGCGTCCCTTGCCGTACATCTTAGCCCACGTAACGGCGAAGTCGTGATCCGCTCGATGCACCTTCGGATTGGAGAGGTCCAGCTTGCCCCTATCGAGACTCATGAGAACGTGCACCTTATCGCGAGAAAACAGCTTCATCTGATAGATCTCGTCGCGGAGCACAAACGACTTCCCCCATTGACTCATCCCTGGGAATTTTGGATCTTCGACGAGGATGGGAGCGTCAAAGGTGCCCCAGGGATGCTCATCAAAGGTGCCCCCTACCATCTCGACGAACTCTGGCCATCGCGTAAAGGTAATCGCTGCGCTGTGCACGCCGATGAAGCCTTTTCCGTCGTCATGAACGAAGGAGAGGAGGTCGGCCTTCTGCTGCGGATCCATTTCAAGATCGCCGCCGGTAAAGAAGAGGACCGCATCGAAGTTCGTCAGGTTCCTGGCGTTGTATTCGAGTTTCTTTTTGGTCAAGGGTTCGGTATCGGTGCGGATGGTCGTGTCCCATAGACCCTTCTGCTTGCCGAGTTGTTCGATCACGCTTATCGCGTGAGAGATGGAGGCATGGCGATAGCCTTTCTCTTCTCCGATGACGAGAAGCTGCTTCTTCGGACTCGATTGCGACTGAGCGAGGCCGTATGCAGTGGCCGCGTAGAGAAGGATCAGGACACAACGAAAAAGTTTCATAGGGTTGGAATGCTGATTAGGTAAAAATGGAGCACTCTGGCAAGTTCTGTCAAGGATCGGCGACCTGCGATGCACGCAATCATGGTGGAGGTCAGGCCAATTTTTCTGAGACAAGGTGCGAGGAAACGAAAGATGGGCTTGATTAATCTTCCTGCTGCTATGACACTCTAAGCACTCACTTGTGCAACCGTTTACTCGTTATACGTCTTATGCCGCAGCATGCGTGGGCTTCGGACTGGCACCAGTGTAAGAATCGAAGAGGACATCTCGAATGTCTGTCAGAGTCTTTCTGCGGCTGAATGTTGCCCTTTTGTCTCTTGTGGTATCCGCCTTCGCTCAAACGAAGGTCGGCCATCCACTCGATAGCCTCACGACGGATGAGTACTGGACCGTGCACGATGTCCTGCATGCGAGTGAGCGCTGGAGCGACAAGACGCTGGTCGCCAGCCTTCTGCTCCATGAGCCGGATAAGAAAGTTGTTCTGGCGTGGAAGCCCGGAGATGCGATACGCCGTGAGGCTGATGTCATTCTGGAGTCAGAGGGTAAGACCATAGAGGTCCGCGTAGACATTCCGGGTCACAAGCTGGAGTCGTGGAAGGAGGTCGCGGGTGTTCAGGCACCGATTACCCTGAGCGAGCTGGATACGATGAACGATGTCGTAAAGAAGGATCCGCGGGTCATTGCGGCGCTGAAGACGCGCGGCATTGTTAATCTCGCGAGTGTCCACTGCGACATGATTCCGTTGACGTTTACTATCTTTCCAGAACAGGCGAATCATCGTGTCGGTTACGGAAACTGCACAGACGGCCATGGTGCCTATCATTCGTGGGGCCGCGCGGTTGAAGGTCTTTATGTCGTAGTGGATATAACGGAAGAGAAGATTCTCAATGTGATCGATCATGGACCGTTGCCGATGCCAAAGGGCGACATGAACTTTGAACAAGCTGAGGCCCTACCGCGTGAAGGTACGAAGCCTCTGGTCGTGACACAACCTCTCGGTCCGAGCTACGTCATCGACAACGGAGAGGTCCTTTGGCAGAACTGGCGGTTTCGTTTCCGGCTCGATGCGCGTGTGGGGCCGGTCATTAACCTCGTCCGCTACCAGGATGGCGATCGCCTCAGATCGGTGATGTACGAGGGCGCCTTGTCCGAGATGTATGTTCCGTATATGGATCCCGACCTGGGATGGAGCTCGAGGGCTTTTTTGGATGCAGGCGAGTTTCTGCTCGGAGGCCTGATCAAACCAGTTAGTCCGGGGGACTGTCCGGCTCATGCGGAGTACTTCTCAGGCATTGTCCCTTCTGACAAAGGAACTCCGGTGCTGAAGAAGCAGTTGGCCTGCATGTTCGAGCACAACACCGATGGTCCCGCCTGGAGACACTTTGAAGACGGTCTTACCAGCGTCAAGCCCAGTCGTGAGCTGGTGCTGCGAACTTCCGCGGTTGCCGGCAACTACGACTATCTTCTGGACTGGATCTTTCAGCAGGATGGCACGATCCGAGTCGCGGTGGGTGCAACCGGCATCGTGGAGACCAAGGCGGTGAAGGAGACGACGGCCTCGCACGCAGCGCACGAGGGTGCGCTGGAGAACGGGACCATGGTTGCGCCGAACCTGGTAGCCGTCAATCATGACCACTACTTCTCTTACCGGCTCGATCTCGATGTTGATGGGACGGAAAACAGCTTTATGGTCGACCGCCTGGTGCCGGAGGCGATCTCCGGGCAGGGGCGGAAGAGCATATGGGCTGCTCAATCTTCAACCGCAAAGTACGAGAAGGATAGCCTCCTCGACATCGATCTTCGAAAACCCGGCATGTGGCACTTCGTTAATCCCACGCGGCGAGGACCGACAGGTTACCCTTCTGGCTATGAGATTATGCCCGGGCCGACTGCGGTTTCATTTGTCTCATCGAGCGATCCCGCACAACAGAGAGGGGCATTCTCTGAGCATCAGATGTGGGTGACACCGTACAACCCCGATGAGCTCTATGCTGCCGGAGTCTATGTCACGCGCAACAAGGAGATCAATGGGTTACCGGCATGGACCCAGGCGAATCGTTCGATCGAGAATAAGGACATCGTCGGATGGTATACGCTCGGGTTCCACCACGTTGTGCGGCTTGAGGATTGGCCGATCATGCCGGTTCTCTGGCACGACTTCCTCATCCGTCCCGCCAATTTCTTCGACAAGAATCCGGTGCTTACATTACCGAACCAACCTTAATCTGCTTCACTTTTACTTTCAGGAATCAAGAGAACATCGAATGGAAGAGGAAAAAAAGAGCGCACCTCGCTGGATATCCGGCATCGAACCACCCAAAGAGCTTTTGTCGGCGACAGGAACTGAAATCCTTGAGCTTGAGTGCAGGGAGCAGCATCTACGCCTTTTAGAGTTACTTGAAGCCTACAGCTCCGATGCGACCATTCGCACAGAGCTGAAGAAGCTCGCAGAGCTAGCCGCAAGGCCGGGCCCTATCTTTTTCATAGGTATGGGCGCATCGTTTTGCTCTTCGATCAGCGGATCCATCCTGCTGCAGTCTCATGGCAGGATGTCTTTCACATTAGATGCTGGGGAATGGCTGCACTATGGGCTCCCCATCTGGGGAGATGCTGCACTCTCCGTGCTGCTGACAACGTCAGGAGAGAGCGCAGAGCTGGTTGAGCTCTTCAAGCAAGCCGACGGCAGGCAACTCGGGCTCATCTGCAATAACCCTGCAAGCACATCCTGGCAGTCAGCGGAACATCGGCTGCCCATCCTGGCCGGTCCTGAATACGGCAATGCCACGAAGACGTATACAAATGCCACAGCGGCCTCGATCATCCTTGCGTCCGAGATGCTCCATATCGGTTGGGAGAACGAGGCAAAGCATGCAGCTGAGGTCTTCGCGACGAGCCTTGATCCGATCTTTGCCATGCGGGGAGAACTCGACGCCTTCTGCCGCGATGCAAAGAACATAGAAATCATCGGACGTGGTGCCGCTTATGGTGGAGCGATCATGAGCGCACTTTGCATACGCGAGATGAGTGGCAGTCGGGCCGCGCCGCACACAGGCGCGGGATTCAAGCATGGCCCTAACCTTGATGTGGATGGAACGCATATCGCGATCATCTTTGCCCTGGGTCGAGCTGCTTCCCTTGGAGTCAAACTGGCGCAGGAGTGCAACCGGCGTGGTGGCAAAGTTGTGCTCATCTCATCGGACGATCACACACCGAGTAACGCTCTGTTTCCAGTCAAGCTCCCTGCCGTAGCGGAGCCCTGGGAGGGAATCACCTCTCTTCTGGTACCGCAGGCACTCACTCTGGCCATGGTGGAGCGGATGGGCTGCCGTCTGCCTCCACGCTTCCAGTACGGTGTAATGGAGCAGTAATCCGCAGGACTGTTGCACCTTCAATCTAGAGGGGGAGCATTGCCAGATTCGATTAGCGCTTCGAATATACAGGTTAACCGTGGTTTTCTCTGGAGAGTCTCTTTCATCTCCGGACTGGGCGGGATTCTCTACGGATATGACATGGGAATCATCGCCGCGGCCCTCATCTTCATCCGAGGCTCGTTCTCTCTCTCTACCAGGATGCAGGAGCTTGTCGTCAGCATCGTTCTTATTGGAGCGATGCTGGGAGCCATCATCGGAGGCAGCGTCGCGGATCGCATCGGCAGACGCGCAACACTGCTGTGGGGTGGGATCCTGTTTGTGGTGGGCTCGATCCTTGCTCAGCTCTCGCCCAACATCATGACGCTGGTGGTTGCTCGCGCCCTGCTCGGCTTAGCCATTGGTTTTACCTCTGTGACGGCTCCGGTTTACATCTCGGAGCTGTCTCCACCTCAGACCCGTGGACGTCTGATCAGCCTCTATCAGTTTGCGCTGACACTGGGCATCGCTTTGGCAAATCTTGTTGGCTACTGGCTGGCTGCAGGACAGGCATGGCGAACCATGTTTGGCCTGGGTGCATTGCCGGCCATACTTTTTCTCCTTCTTGTGCTCACACTGCCCGAAAGTCCGCGATGGCTCTTTTCCGTGGGCCGTATGGAGCAAGCCCAGTTTGTCCTGCGTAGCTACACCAACGAGGCGGGCGGCCGATTGCTGTTGGGAGATATCCAGACAGCCCTTCAGGCGAAGGTCGATAAGCGCTGGAGTTCACTCTGGAGTCCGGCAGCTCGCGGCTCGCTCCTAGTCGCAGTTGGCTTTACGGTTCTGCAGCAGGTTACGGGAATCAATACGATCATCTACTACGGTCCCCAGATATTCGGTCTCGCGGGTATTACTGCGGACAAAAGTGCGATCTTTGCCACGCTAATCGTGGCAATCACGAATATGGTGTTTACTGTCGTCGCTATGCTGCTGGTCGATCGCCTGGGTAGAAAGCCGCTGCTGTATGTCGGAGTGGGAGGGATGACCGTCTCCTTGTTTATACTCGCCTATGCCTTTCACCATCAGGAACTCTTTCAGGCTTCGCTGGGAGCTGTAGCGACAGCCTGTCTCGTGTTTTATATCGCCTGTTTCGCGTTCAGCATGGGACCGATTGCATGGATTCTCGTCTCTGAGGTATTTCCTCTGCAGGTGCGGGCTCGCGGCGTAGCAGCAGCAACACTTGGATCAGGAGCTTCGAACTTTGTCGTCACTGCAACCTTTCTGTCGCTGATCAAATCAGCCGGCAATGCAGCTACATTCGCAACCTATGGTTTTTTCTGCATCGTTACTCTGCTCTTCGTCAGGTTTATCGTCCCGGAGACGAAGGGCCGCGAACTTGAAAGCATCAGTACAAAGGCTGCTGATGCGATCTGACATGAGATCAAGCTGGTTGATGATAACTGTATGAGAGATGACGCAATGAGATCGGACTCGGGTGGTTATGTTGTTGGCATCGACATCGGAGGGACAAACCTTCGCCTGGCAGTCGCAGACGATAGCGGCGCTATCCTCGCCCGCTGGTCGGCACTGACGGCGGGTCATCGCGGCGCAGAGGCCATTGTCGATTTGGTCTGCAGCGGCATCGATCATGTGCTCGAACAGGCGAGACTGCCCAAGAGTGCGTTAAAGGCCGTCGGAGCTGGTGTTCCCGGCGTTACGAATGTCGATGCGGGACTCGTGATTGCGACGTCGTATCTACTCGGATGGAGAGATGTCCCTCTGCGGGAGTTGCTTGAAGCAAGGTTAGGTGTACCGGCTGTGGTGGATAACGATGTCAATGTGGCAGCATTCGGTGAAGGCCGTATGGGGGCCGCCAGGGACACTAGAGACTTTGTCTTTCTTGCGATAGGCACAGGAATCGGCGCGGGTATTATTCTCGACGGCAGGCCCTTTCGCGGTATGAACTGGGCAGCTGGAGAGGTCGGCTACATGCTCGTTCCCGGCGCATCGGAGGAACCGGTGGAACGCGGCAAACCGGGACCCGTCGAGAGCCTGATCGGAGGAGAAGGCATCAGGCAGCAATGGCAGCTTGAGTGGCAGGAGGGCAAGACCTCGCTGCTGCGCGAGGCCAGTGCGACTGAAATCTTTGATGGTGCTGTCCAAGGTGATGCTCTCGCCCAAAAGACGCTGGATCGATGTGCCCGCACGCTTGCTCATACGATCTATAACCTGTCCGTCGTCCTCAACTGTCCTCTCGTGGTGCTTGGCGGCAGCGTCGCGATGCACGAGGGACTCTGCATCGCGACTCGCCAGTTTCTGGACAGATGGGGTGGGCGTTTCCGCGTAGAGATCAGACGTAGTGAGCTTGGGACAGATGCGCAGCTTACGGGAGCGATATGTCTCGCGCTCGACGCGGCCAAATCACATCTGCCACGGGGAGCGATCAGTCGCCCCGAATGACTCTGCTTTATTGTCCGGCTGCCCAGAAGATTGCGTTGTGAAACAGCTGGACGAAGTTGGGATCGTCAAACAATCCCGCATGATGGCCCATGAAGATGTAAACGTTTCTGGCCTTGTAATGCTCGTTTGTCCAAACGATAGGGTGGTCGCCCCCCATCTTGATCATGCTGTTCGGCTCGTAGGAAGATTCATCAACGGTCGCGAGAACATGCACCTGGGGGCGGGGTGAATGGTTCCATGTGTACCACTCTTCCTTCTGAATCACGAAAGAGGACGGCAATCCTTTCGTTACCGGATGAAAGCCGGGCTCAAGTCTTACAGTCGCCTTCGCAAAGTTAGGAAGATAGCTGGTAAAGCGAATGCCACCGAGGAAGTTTGAAAACCACGGCGACATGGGATAGCCATCGAACTCGCCAAGCAGTGCAGCATGGTGAAAGCCGATCCATCCACCCTTGCCGCTGGTAATGTAATCCTCAAAGGCCTTTTGCGCAGTGGGCGTCCAACGATAGGGTGGGTAATTCAGCTGAATGAACAGCCGGTACTTCGCGAGAAATGCTTCATCGATTGGATCCGTGGAAGAGATGTAGTCCACGGCAAAGTTGTTCTCTGCAGAGAGCTTCGAAAGATATTGCCTGGCTGCATCAACAAACCCCTGATGATCACCCTGTACCGTCTCAGCGAGCGCAACGACGCGAAACCTGACGGAAGGCGCCCCACTTTGAGCGAAGGTGAACGAGGAGCAAAACAGAAGGAGGAGCAGAGCAGTCTTGATGACGAAGTATGACCTACGCATGGAAACACTCTATATCGGATAGAAGCAATACTGTCCACGCTCGCGACCGATGTGTACTCATATTGACCGGCTGGAACACCTTGGTTACGATGTGGGGCTAAGCATCACCGACACAAGCGCCGTCTGATTCGCTTTCAGAATCCTTTTGAACGGAGACACATCCTGAAGCTGATACGCCTTCTCGCCGCAATTTTTCTGTTTGCCCAGGTGTGCGTGGCAGAACTGCCTGATTGTTACAAGCGGGTCGATCGAGTGATCTGGCTTGTTCAGGATATCGATAAGATCAGACCTGCCTGGGCCGCAATCGGGTTGTCCGATGTAAAGGAGTATTCCAATGTCGAGTTCACCGGTCAGTATCACGGCAAGCCGACCACCATCAATGCCTGGGAGATTACCGGCCGCCTCGGTAACTTGAATATCGAGATGATTCAACCCGCCGAGGGGCAGCTGAACGCGTTCAACGATTTCCTCTCTAAACATGGAGATGGAATCTTTGCTGTCGTCCACCAAGTCTCCACGGAACAAGAGATGAAAGACGAAATACAGCGAATGCAAGGGCTGAGCGTAGGCGTTCTTCAGCAACTAGTCGGTAAAAGAAATAACGTACCGGCCACCTCCACGTACTTCGACACAGAGCCGCAGGGCAAGTTTGTTTTGGGATTGATCCAGACCTCTGAAAACTCTACCCAGGATGCAAGAGATGGGAACATTTCGGTTTCCCATATCTCTCCGGTGATTCGTGAATCAGCGTCTGTCTCAGAATTCTGGCAGAGACTGGGGTTCCCGGAATTGAACATGGAGCACGCAACGCCGCGAGAAGATTCGCGCTATCAAGGCAAGCCGCTCTGGTTGACGTTCGACGTAGGCTATCAGCACTACACGCAGTTCAACTACGAATGGATTGTTCCTCCCATGGCGCCGGCGAATATCTACGCGGATTTCCTGAAAGTGCATCAGGAAGGCATTCAGCACATCGGCCTTCCCGTGAAAGACTTGAACCAAGCCATCAGCATTTATGAAAAACTTGGCTATCACGTGAAGCAATCAGGTGCATGGGGGGACGTAGGTAAAAAAAACTCCGGACAATACGCCTACATGGACACCGACACCAAAGGTGGGGTTTCTGTAGAACTTCTTCATGCCTATTGAACGAAGACCAATCTCCACGCGACGTATTTCATTCTCAAATCAGATGGAATAATTGTTTAGTATCATTGGTAGTGCTGGTCGGAATCCCGGACGTGAAGTGAGACAATTTGACCCAAAAAAAGAAGTCTCCGTCGGACGCTACCCCGGATCAATCGCAATCACGTCGGAATCGTGGAAAGTCAGTCCGCCGCAGCCTCGTCGAGGCGAGCAGGATGAGGCTACTTCTTACAAGCCGACTTCTCAGAACTCATGCAGATGATCTCCAGTCGGTTAACTACACGCTACCTCGCAGGAACATGTCAGTGTGTTCTACGAACAACGCTGGATAATGAAACAGAGTCCATGAGCTGCCTTTGGGGACGGTTTCCCGTGCCGATTTCGTGCGCATGTAGTAAGCTTTCTACATGAATCGCTCCGCCCAGAACCTCGTATGTTGTGGCACTTGTATGGTGCACGCACACATGTGTCTTCTGGCTGAGCGAGATTCCTGAAAACTGATCGTTTTCTTAGGAATCGAGCCGATTATGACCCACCGCCAGAGGATCTGGCCGGTGGGTTTTGTTTATTGCAGCAAAAGGAGAGGTCAACGTGAGTGTTCCGGAAATTCAGGCTGAAGAATTGAAGCATCGCCTTGATGTTGGAGACAAGCTTTTCCTATTGGATGTTCGCGACGAATATGAATTCGAGATCTCCAACATCGGCGGACATCTGATCCCTCTGCCCGAACTGTCAAAACGCCTGGCCGAATTAAGTGCAAACGAAGAGATCGTAGCCGTTTGCAAGCACGGCCCCCGCGGCGTAAAGGCAGTCGAATACCTGCAGAAACAAGGATTCCAGAAGGTCTCAAACCTGCGAGGCGGAATTCACGCCTGGTCAGACCAAGTGGACCGTAAAGTTCGCAAATACTAGGTAGAACACACGACGGCTTGAGAGCTATTTACTTTTCATGCAGCGGCCACTTCCCTTCCGCTACAATCTGGACGCATTAGACATCTTGTACAAGGAGTAGCACGTGGCTGACACGACGAACCGCTCTTCTCTCGGAGAACAGGCAGCATATCAACTAGCCAATGTAACCAAGACCGCACCTATCTATGGTGCCGTGACACCGAGATGGCTGGTTCGGCTGCTGGATTGGAAGCCGCTCGAAGCTGGAATCTTTCGCCGGAACCGTGTCGTAGAAGATAAGCCGATCGATGTGCTTTGCGGGCATGTCGACGACTCCGAGATTCCAGAGACCTACGCTGACTACGAAGAGACGCCCCGGGAGTACCGGCTGAGCAGTATCAACGCGTTGGTCAACGTACAGACCCGGATCAGTGATCTCTTCAGCAATCCCTATGACCAGGTTCGCGAACAACTTCGCGTCACGATCGAAGGCGTAAAGGAACGCCAAGAGAATGAGCTTCTAAACAACGCCGACTACGGTCTACTTAACAATATTGCCGACTCTCAGAAGATTTCAACGCGAAAGGGCTCTCCGACACCGGACGACCTGGACGAGCTTCTAACGAAGGTGTGGAAGGAGCCCTCCTTCTTCTTGGCTCATCCGCGCGCTATTGCAGCCTTCGGCCGCGAGTGCACCCGTCGAGGCGTGCCTCCTCCCACGGTAAATCTCTTCGGTAATCCCTTCCTTACCTGGAGGGGTATCCCAATCATTTCAACCGACAAGATCCGCATTACCGGCAAGGTGCCCAAGACACAGATCCTGCTCATCCGTTCCGGCGAGCGGAAGCAGGGCGTGATCGGACTATTTCAGCCCGGACTTCCAGGCGAACAAAGCCCAGGGCTCTCTGTGCGCTTTACCGGAATAGACAAGCGCGGCCTTGCCTCCTACCTCATCTCCCTTTATTGCGCCGCCTCCGTACTCACGGACGACGCCATCGCAGCCCTGGAGAACGTCGAGGTAGGAAACTACCATGAGTACAAGTGATCCGACCCTGCTGGTACTGAATGCTGTACACCCTCGCGAGAGAGCTGAGGAGATGTCCAGCCACAGCACACTGCCGGCTGGAATGCCAGACACGGAGTTCATTGCGCGTATAGCGAATGAACACTTCGCGGCGCTGCCTGAGTCTACAGATATTCCTGTTCGGTCGATACCAGTAGACGGGGGAGAGCTCTCTCCTCCGGCCTCATTTCCAGCTACAGTTCCTGCGATCCAGCCGGAGATTCAGTTACCGACCGACAAGCACTTTCCAACTCTGCCGGGCAGTATCGGTCCCGCACAGGTATCTCCTGTTTCGGCACCCTATCAAGCCGCACCGCCAGGAGTGCCCGGCGCGTTGGCCACGGGACTGGAAGAACTACCGAATCAGTCCGTCCAGTTTTCCTTTTTGCAGGAAGCTCGTCCTCCAGTCAGCGGGCAGTTACCCACGACAACTGTTCCCCATTCCCCGCCTATTGCCAGCAACGCCGCCGTTCCACAGTCCGCTCTGCAATCGGGTGATAGCGCATTCGGGATCGACCTGCTGGACACTCACCAGCTCGCGACTACGCCACAACGTCCGTCGCCCGCAGCCGACGGCATTCCTTTCTACTCTGTGACGGAACAAGCGTCACCGCCAGTTTTCTCTTTTCTCGAGGAACTGCGCCCACTCTTCTCCGATTCGTTAGTGAGTCCTGGCTCTGTGCCGCCCATACCAAGCCGCGAACTACACAACATCGCTTCATTCGATCTGGGCCTTGTTGACGACTTCGGGCACTCGCCGGACATTGCAGGGATCGCCGATCACGGTTCTCTCGCGTTTTTTGAGGTTGCGCGCCCTTTGGAGCAGGAAGGAGCCGTCGAACACTTTGAACCGCTCGGTATCGACGAGGATGTACCGCGCAATCTGGATCTCACCGCATATCCCTTCGACGCTGAAACCATCAAGCGAGACTTCCCGATTCTGCGTGAACGTGTGAACGCGCGATCATTAGTATGGCTCGATAATGCTGCCACCACCCAGAAGCCGCAAAGCGTCATCGATCGCCTGAAGTACTTTTACGAGCACGAAAACTCAAACGTACACCGCGCCGCGCATGAGCTTGCTGCCCGCGCTACAGATGCCTATGAGTCCGCACGCGATAAGGTTCGTCGCTTCCTCAATGCCTCTTCCGCAAACGAAATCATCTTCGTGCGAGGCGCCACAGAAGGCATCAATCTCATCGCGCAGAGCTGGGGGAGGCGCAACATCCGCAAAGACGACGAGATCGTCATCACCTGGCTGGAGCACCACGCGAACATCGTCCCATGGCAAATGCTCTGCTCCGAGACGGGAGCCAAGCTACGTGTAGCCCCCGTTGATGGCAGCGGCCAGGTGCTTCTGGGCGAATACGAGAAGCTGCTAGGCCCGAGGACACGGCTCGTCTCCATCACCCAGGTGTCGAACGCTCTTGGCGTCATCACGCCCGCAGCCCAGATGATCGAGATCGCTCATCGTTACGGAGCTACAGTACTGCTTGACGGTGCTCAGTCGGTTTCGCACATGCTAACCGATGTTCAGTCATTGAATTGCGACTTCTTTGTCTTCTCGGGTCATAAGGTTTTTGGACCGACCGGCATTGGCGCCGTTTATGGGAAGCCCGAGATCCTGGAGCAGATGCCCGCCTGGCAGGGTGGGGGCAACATGATCCAGGATGTCACCTTTGAGAAGACTACTTTCCATGGGCCGCCGCAGCGCTTTGAGGCTGGCACCGGCAATATTGCTGATGCTGTCGGTTTAGGCGCGGCCATTGACTATCTCGACCGCGTTGGCATGAACAACATCGCGCGTCATGAGCATGAGCTACTCATCCACACCACCACGGAGTTGCAACGCGTCCCGGGCTTGCACATCATCGGAACCGCTAGAGAGAAAGCAGGAGTAATCTCATTTGTCCTTGACGGATTCCGTACGGAAGAAGTGGGAGCACACCTGAACCGTAACGGCATCGCAGTACGCTCCGGTCACCACTGCGCTCAACCGATCCTTCGGCGCTTCGGCTATGAGAGCACCGTTCGTGCCTCCTTCGCGCTTTACAACACCCATGAAGATATTGATCGGCTGGTCCGAGCCGTGTGGGACCTTCGTCTGGACCGCACATCGATCAGCTAGCGAAACGAAAACTTCTCGCTCCGCCGCCCCACAGATCTTCCGGTTTACTTACTTCAATGTGCGTGGCACGTAAACGCTCAATCCCTTCGGCGAATCTGCATCCTGCGTCATAATATGTCCGCCCTCGACCAGTGGTACCGGCCCCTTCAACAGAGGGTCCCTGGTCTGTTTCATCCACTCATCCAGCTGGCTCCGTAGATCTTGCAAAGCGGCCTGGGCGTTCTGCTGCTGACTCCCTGCAAGATTGTTCTGCTCATTCGGATCGAAGATCAGATCGTACAGTTCTTCATGTGAGACGCTGGGCAGTGACTTCCAACCGTTCTTCATCCAGAACGTCTTGCTATAGCCGTCATCGCAGTTGGGAAGTACCACATTCTGTCTGTCATCAAAGTGACGAATATATTTCCAGCGAGCCGTGCGGGCAGATCGCTTCGGTTCATAGGCCGCGTGGTACGTGACCTCGGCAAATACCGTCTCGTTCACCTCTTTTTGGTTTCCTTGCACAATCGGTAGAAACGACTTGCCAGTTATCCATGTCGGATGTGAGATACCAAGATAGTCGCAGACCGTAGGAAACACGTCTATGTTCGACAAAAGCGCATCATTGACCTGTGGCTTGGAAAAGACTCCTGGGCCACGCATGATGAGAGAGATTCCCGTCCCTGTATCGCGCAGGCTGCACTTCATATTTGGGAAGGCAATGCCGTGATCCGTGGTGCTGATCACGAGCGTGTTATCTGCCAGTCCGGCGCTCTCCAGAGCATTCAACACTTCACCAATTCCTTTATCCAGGATGCGCGCGCTGGCATGAAATCCGGCCATGTCACGCCGTGTCTCCGGTACGTCCGGCAGTGGTGCAGGAGGCAGAATGTAGTCCGGATTATCCACCGGCTGCGGGAACTCGCGATGCGTTTCAAAGAAACCTACGTCGAGAAAGAAGGGCTTGTCCGGCTTACTGCGCAAAAACTTCACGGCAGCAGGCGCTACGTCCTTGGCGCTGGTCGTGGCATGCGGCAGAATCTGGTCGTAGCCAATCACTGTTGGGTCGGCCGCAATATGCTGGACGCCTGCAAGCACTGAGACGTACCCGTGTTCACGCAACGTGTACAGGATGTGCTGCTTATAGTCATGAAGACTCCAGCCCAGGTGGGCCAGTCCCAGCATGCCCGCAGCATGAGGCGACTGGCCCGTTAAGAAGGCGGCGCGGCTCGGCGAGCAGGTAGGCGCCGCAGTGTTCATATTGCGAAAGAGCACACCCTGCTTCGCCAGGTTGCTCAGGTTAGGCGTGGGAACGCTATGCCCATACGGGCGAAGGTACCTGCCCGAATCGTGCGAGTGCAGATAAATTATGTTGTACTTGCCATCTTTTGCCTGCTCGGCGGTGCTCCTACGTGTAAGAGTACCGCTAGCAAGTGCAGCCACACCTGCCTGCAGAAAGCTGCGACGGTTGGACCTTGAGCTATCTTTCATCGGACAAATCTCCTAGAAATTGATCTTCAGCGCAACCTGCATGACGCGCGGCGACTGCGTGCTGCTGATCACTCCAGCGGTCGTCGTGCCAATAGTTGCATTTGGTTTATTGAAGTTCGCTCGGTTAAATGTGTTGAACGTCTCGCCGCGTAGATCGGCGCTGAAACGTTCCGTGAGAACGAAGCGACGCTCGAGAGTCAGGTCCACATTGAAGTATCCGGGCCCCGTCAGAATGCCGGTGCCTGAGTTACCGAACGTGTAAGTTGCCGGGGCGACGAAGGCGGAGGCGGAGGTATCAAAATACCGCGCCGGCGTACGTCCGTTACTGAGACGCCCTGATCCAACCCGGTTGGGCCGCTGCGTACCCCCTCCGGCCGAGTTCGAGACAGCCGACCCGTAGAAGACGGTGAACGGTGAGCCCGAATGCAGAGACCACACGCCGCTGAAGTTCCATGGTCCAACAATTTGCGAAATCGGGCCGTGTGAGAGGAATCGGCGGTCTTTACCGAAGGGTAACTCGTAGACGTGATTGAAAACCAAAGTATGACGGAAGTCATCCGGAGTTGAGCCCCAGTTGCAGCGGATGCACTGGCTATCCTGGATGTCGGAGTTGCCGCCGCCATTTGGATTGCCCACATCAGACAAATATTTAGCATAGGTATACGAGGCGCCAAAGTTGAGACCCTTCGAAGTGCGCTTCTCCACGTGAATCTGGAGACTGTTATACGACGCATCTCCGGCGCCGGTGCGATACGCCACGTTCACCAGGTTCGGGTTGATGGTGTAGTAAGGGCGACGCGGATTCTGCCCACCCGCTCCCGGCCTCGACTGGTTCAGATTGAGGCTGTTGATAAGCAGATGCTGCGATCGTGTCCCGACATAGCTGACATCGGCAATTACATCCTGACGAATCTCGCGTTGAACGCCAAGGCTGTACTGATAGACACCAGTCTGGCGCGTGTTCACATCCCACGCCGTAGGGCTTCCAGTGGAGATCGCCGCCGTATTGTTAGGATCAGGCTGCACCGGCGTTGAAAATCCGTCGCTCAAACGCGTCGCCGGAGCACCAGCAGTATCGCTCGTTATCACTTGAGCGAAATAGAATGGCAGGTTTTTGTACAACTGAGCGCCACCGGCAAGTGTATCGACATACGACATGCCAAAGCCTGCGCGAAGCACCGTCTTCTTTTGTGCATCGAGACTATAGGCCAGTCCGAGGCGAGGGGAGAAGGTATTCAGATCAAAGTTGCGCAGGCGACGGCCATTTCCATTCAGACCAGCAACGCGCAGGGTTCCACTAGGCACATCAAAGTTCGCCCAGCGATTATTGACCTCATACGGCGGAGCGCTGATCTCGTAGCGAGCGCCATACTCCAGGGTGAGACGATCCGTTGCGCGCCATGAGTCCTGAATATACGGCGCAAGCTGGAAGATCCTCATTCCGAACTCGCCCGTAAGGATGTTACGGTTGGCGGCATCCGTCGCTCCCAACGCAAAGTCAGCCAATGCGGACGCTGCGCTGGTCGAACCGATCTGGCGTGTGAACTGACCGTTGAAGTCGTATGTTCCACGTACTGGAAACGCCGAGAATCCATTGAAACGATGTCGCAGAAAAAGAACTCCGACCTTGATAGTGTGCTTACCTACCGTGTGAATCACATCGCCGTCATATTGGAACGTCGTAATGTAACTGTTTTCCGGATAGGACGAGGTATCTCCAAGAGCCGAGAAGTTTGACATGGTGAATCCCGGCAGCCCACCCGACAGCGAGTTGTAGTTGATCCCCGGAATTCCCAGAGCCGTCGCGGCAGCAAATGGCTGCCCCTGCGGCGTCACCTCCGCGCGCCAACGGACGATCGCGGCATGCGCGTCCAACAGAGTCGTTGGCGAGATGACATGCGAGTATCCAAGAGTCCCCGACTGCGTCCTCAGAGGAGTCCGCGTTCCATTGCCCCCTGTTCCGATGTAAGGACCAATCGTCGCAACCCCGGACGCTGCCGTAGCAATCGTTCCCGGCGAGACCTGCTCAGTCTGATCGAAGGAGTATTTGAAGAACAGCCGATCGCTCGCTCCCAGGTTCTGGTCGACGCGCGCATCAAACTGGTTTGTATTCTGGGTCAGGGCAGGTGTAATCGTGTAATTGTTCGTTGCATTTCCATTTGTAGGCGTAGGCAGCAGATCGATAAGCTTCCCTGCTGCCGGATCAAGAAGTGAAGTTGGGATCTGGTTTCCAGCAAACGGAGCGCGCGTCGTGGCTGCACCTACAGTGGTGGTCGAATAGGGGTTATAAAGTTGCGAACCAAAGCTCGAAAAGTTACCTGTGCGCACCATTGCGCGCTGTGCCAGTGTAGGTATCGTCGTCGTATAGGTCTGTGGGACCGACTGTCGGATCCCTTGGTAGTCCGCGAAGAAGAAGGTGTGGTTGCGGATAATCGGGCCACCTGCTGTAGCGCCAAAGGTGTTGCGGCGATACGGGGCTCTGCGAATCCCGTTCTGATTTGCGAAATAACTGTTGGCGTTCATGATGTCGTTACGAAGAAACTCCCACACCGATCCATGAAAGGAGTTGCTGCCTGACTTGGTCGAAACCGTTGTGATGGCTCCAGCCGCTTCCCCGTACTCTGCGTTAAAGTTGCTGGTCATCACACGGTACTCCTGAATCGCATCAACGACCGGCACCATAACCAGAGTATTGAGCCACTGATTGCGGTCATACGTTCCATCGATCAGATAAGAGTTTGCCGCAGCAATCGAGCCGTTCACGCTGAAGTTCGCGCCGCCTCGAATGGAATACGCACTCCCGCCTTCAGCTAGATTTGAGGCGGACCCCGTATGAGCTCCAGGCGTCAGCAAAACAAGATCCGTGAAGTTACGCGTGGCGAGTGGAAGAGCAACCATCTGCCTGCTGTCAACCAGAGACGATACGACACCACTCTGCGATTGAATCAGCGATGCAGCCTCGCTGATCGTGACCGTCTCCGCATTGCTTCCCACCACGAGCGTCAGGTCCACATTCGCTGTCGCCGCGCTAGCAAGAGTGACGTTGCTACGCTCAAGGCGCTGAAAGCCATTCTTCTCGACTGAGATGCGATAGCTACCCGAAGGAACGGAAGCTGCAGTGTACTGACCTTCCGCATTGGTTATCGCTGTACGCTGAAAATCAGTCGCGGTATTTACCAGCAGGACGGTAGCCCCGGGAACAACCGCACCAGAGGGATCCGAGACGATTCCGACGATCGTTGAAGTCTGCTGAGCAAGAGCGAAATACGGCAACAACAGAAGGACCAGGGAAAAATGAAGCAGGCGAGAAAACATGATTAACCTCCAATTTGTGAGAGCCCATTTGTACAGATGTGCGTGCAGGCGCAAGAACTCTGCTACACACTCGCCGGGCGGTGCCAGGCCAAGAGCGTCGCCTTGAGGCGCTTCACTACTTCACGACATCGCGGATCCGCCGCCACGTTATGCAGCTCGGCGGGATCGGACTTCAGGTTGTATAACTCCTCGCGATCATGTTCCCAAAAGGTGTACTTCCAGTCGCCCTGTCGAACCATATATTTGGCGCGCGGAGTGTTCAGCGCATACTCCGCAAAGACAGGACCCATGTGAGTCGGCGTTTGTGGGCTTCTAACTAATGCCGCAAAACTCCGTCCGTCATTCGGCTGTATCTGCCGCACATTGCAAAGATCCGTCACAGTTGCACTCAGCGACACCTGGCTCAGTGGAGTCGATACCACACCACTTGCTCCTCCTGGCGCATGGATCAGCAGAGGAACACCACAGGAGCCTTCGTAGAATTCAAACTTTTGCCATAACCCCAGGTCCCCAAGCATCTCTCCATGGTCCGAGGTGTAGATAACAATTGTGTCGCGATCTTGGCCAGTCTCTCGCAATGCCTGCAGCACCTGCCCAACACAATCGTCCATCTGCGCAAGATTCGCATAGTAATAAGCCATGTGCTGCTTCGCCCTAGCCTCGTCCCGCACCTCGGGCGTCGGACCGTTGTACTTAATAGATTGCACAACCTCTCGCGGCAGCGAGGCCAGATCCGCCTTTCCCCAGCTATCGGGAAGCTTCATATCCTCCGCCTTGTACATCTCGGCAAAGCGCTGCGCCGGCATGAACGGATCATGTGGCTTGAGGAACGAGGAAACTAGAAAGAACGGGCCATCTTCCCGCCGATGCTTATGGAGAAAGCGAACCGATTCGCGCGCGACAAACGAATCGAAGTGATCTTTCTCGTCCAGCAACGAAATTTTGCCCACATGCACAGACCCTTCACGTTCGTCCTTATGACGAGTACTCTTCCAGGGATCGCCCGAATCTCGCCACAGATCATCGATCTCCGGCTGACCGGAGCCCGAGTTCGGACGGCCAAGTTCATCGGCGTAGATCGCGGTCTTGGGGCCTAGATACTGGAACCAGTCATTGAACTCCAGTCGATACTCGAAGCCGTGCGTCTGCGCATCCACCCAGTGCATCTTGCCGATCAGTGCCGTGCTGTATCCGGCCGCATTAAAGTGGTGAGCAATAGTCTTATGCTTATCCGAGTACGGCCGCGTATTGTCTTGTGCCTCATGATGATGGCTGTATAAACCCGTCATCATTGAGGCACGCGAGGGCGTGCAAACGGGATTAGCGCAGTAGGCGTCCGTAAAACGAACACTTCTCCGAGCAAGCGCATCCAGGTTTGGAGTATGAGCAACAGGATCCCCATAAGCTCCCATGCAGCTTCGCTTATGCTGGTCCGACATGAGGAGCAACACATTCGGGCGCGTCATGAGCACTTCTGCAAACGAGCGTCTCCCAAGTAGGGGCGAGGCCGCGAACGACAGTCCATTTTGCAATAAAGTGCGCCGATTCATTGAACACTCATACGAAGTACAGCAAGTCTTCGTAAAAAATCGCCCCGGCAACGACCCGACATTTGCCAGGAAATCCGGGGGCTTTAGATTAGGAGGAGGAGACTTGAGACGAAACCAGAAAAGGGCCATTCTCAACGTGCTAGCGTGACGGAGAACAACAACAACAATGGCTAGTCCTTAGCATCGTAAAGTTTTTATATCACAAGCCACCATCGCATTCATAATGCTAGGACCAATCAGATTGTTGCTAGTTGAATGATGGCTGAACACAAATCACAGAGTCTTCTTCAAACGATGTACAACAAAGATCCAAATGAATACGTTCGGATTGCTACACGTAGCGCGCCGGGGGCCGAAGCGACTGCGGTATCGCCCTTCCGGCTCTCTTGGGATCAGCTTCTATACAAGCTGCAGCGTCGAAATAGACGACGGAACAGATAGCTATGCTATATGGATCTTGCCTTCAATTACCTGAATGCCTCTTCCTGAGAGCTTCACATGGTCGCCCTTCACCTCAAGACGGAGCAGGCTCGGCCGCTTCATCTCAAATCCCTGTTCAATCGTGATCGTCTCGCCTTCTTTGGCTATCCCATGGCGCACCAGTTGACTGGCAAGAGGCCCGGCTGCCCTTCCAGTAGCAGCATCCTCAACTATGCCGACCGTTGGATTAAAGAACCGCGCATGTGCCGTCGACGTCGATGAGACTGGATCGAGGCTGAAGACGTAGCATCCTTCGCCGCCAATCTTCCATAGCACCTTCGAGAGATGCTATGAATCGGGTCTCAAACGCTCAACCGTCTTCCGGTTGTACACAGGGACCAGCAAATGCCCCGCGCCGGTCGATACCACCTGGACTGGCATCCTCTTCGAATCGATGTCTCTTTTCTCCAGCCCCAAGGCCAAGGACAGTTCGCTAACATCTACCAACATATTGCCGAATACCGGAGATGATTGTGTCAGGACAACCCCTTCGAGGTGCCCTCTTTCGCAGCGCACCTCTACTGACAGCACCTGGTCACCGATCTCCTGCGTGAACCAATTGCTACCATCTTCTAACTTCAGCTTTCCTGAATCCGCAAGCCACCACCACGCCCCCAAGGAGTTGTGACCTGCTCCGAAGACCTCATGTCCGGAAGCTGTAAACGAACGTAACCGCCAGTTTGCATTCTTCGACGGAGAGATAAACGTTGTCTCTGCTTGATTCAATTCGCCTGCAATGCGCTTCATCGTTGACTCATCCAATGATTGAGCGTCGGGCACGATCGATAGCGGATTACCTGTCAACGGTTGCTCGGCAAAGACATCAACGCAATAGAATGGAACCTGCACGGAAACTCCTCGATGCTTTCTTCGTAAAGAAGCAGTGTATTGGGTCTTGAGATTTGTCTTATCAAACTACCTGTAAAGCGTGGATTGAATGAAGACGACCGACGTTCGAACCGCTCTATATTCGAGATTGATAATTTGCTTCTGCAAACAAGTCATCGATACTCCAAAACATTCGCGCGCCTAAGCAATCTGGAAAGGCCTGTATTTGTTGCGAGTACATCTCGCCTCTTGCCCAAGCGAACCTCTTGCGTTGGAGGTATCTTCGAAGCCCTGATCAACACCTTTCTGATTCCCGTGAGTAACATAGCAGGGTCGATCTCTCCGAAAGTCGCGTCGGGGAAGGCATCCTGCTTTTCGGGGCTTTCAGTAACAGAGATTACCGGAATGAATGAACCAGACGCACGAATCAAGCATGTCAATCGTTCCCTGTCCTTGTTGGGGATCGAATGGCATAGAACAATGAGGTCAAAACCACCAACCTGGAAGAGCCTGATCGCTTCTTTTACCGACAGCGCCGATATGACGATGTAGCCCGCCGATACCAGAAATAAGCCCTGGAACTTAAGAATGCTGCATTTAAGCCAACGGAAAGGATCATAGCTGATGACATATCTACCTCAGGCACTGAGGACGAAATTCGGAAAGATTTGGGCATAACAACCTCAGCTTTAAACATCAAGAAAACCACTCTTGTGAGTTAGTCCATTAGCCTTTCGCCAGCAATTTACGCCACTGCTTTGCTCTTTCGGATTATCAGAGATGAAGTCAGGGCCGACCCGCCTTCGCCGCAAATTCCCCCGGAGAAGGCAGAGGCAGGGGCGGTGTGCGCGGGTACCAATAGGCTGCATGGCAAGCCTCGCATGCAACATCGAGAGCCTCGCCAGCATTCAATAGACCCGAGACATCTCGTGCACGAGCAGCGGCGAGTGCCTGATCGGAGGCTTTCTCCAAACGGATAGCGGCGGCACGGAACCGGACCGGGTCGGCATCAATGTCGGCACGGATCTGAGCAGCAGTGCGAGTACCTGGGGTGTCGGCATCGGCCAGGCGGCAATGGGCGTTCGCGCCCACAGGCAAACCTGGCTCTTGCAGACTCTTTGCTCCTGCCACCAACGACTGAGCGTATCCAATTACTTTCAGCCATTGTGCGGCCGTTTGTGGCGCACGCAGACGGCTCCCTTGTTTCGTTTCTATCGTTCCAACGGAAGCCCATATCGCGTCGGCGGCAGGGTCTATCAGCCGGTTCATCGTCTCTTGCACACTCGATGGAGCGCTTTTATGGTCCGAGGCTCGAGCCACTTGCAATCCTGATCCCAGAGCCAGCGCAAAGCCGGAAAAGGAAAGACCGAGGTAAATGTAACGAAAAAGTGTCGACGTACGAATCATAAACTTGCTCCTACAACCCCTAGCCAGCCAAACTGTGAAGCCTCATGTCCGCCGAGCCAACTACTCGGCGGACATTCTGAGGGGCTATTGGCCTTTAGCTGATTCCAACGCAACGGTAGCAGCAGCCACCGAGCCTCCAGCTTTCTCAGCAAGTAGCGCCTCGATCTTGGAGGTGAACTCCGCCTTGAGCTGTTCATTAAACTCGCCACTTGCCGGCGAAGCGAAGCCAGAATGAATACCCTTGACCAAACCGTCACGACCAATGAAGATCGTCGCCGGCCAGGTATTGAGATTCACCGCCTGAGGAACCTTCTCCCACATCTCTGCCGGGGCGCCAGCAATCAGGTATGTGTATTCCACACCATATTGCTTTACGAATGCCTTCTCGCGATCCAGACTTCCCTGCTGCTCAGGCTCCTCAAAGTCCAACGCAACAATCGCCAATCCCTTGTCGCGATACTTCTTATCAAGCTGAACGAGGTACTGTGCCTCATCGTGGCAGTTGGGGCACCATGTGCCGGTGACGATTGCGAGAACCACTTTGTTCTTGAACCGGGGATCTTCATTCGAAATGAGTTTGCCATTCACATCCGGAAAATTGAAGGCAAACTTTTCGTTCTTATCACGAACGGTCGTATGAGTCTCATAATTCTCCGGCTGCGGAAGACCTTTCGCCACGGCCACATCAGCCTTGTAGGCAATCAGTTTCGGCGTGTAGCGGCTATCAATAGGCGCCTCTTCTCCGTATGCCTTGCTGCTTGCTGTCTGTGCGACCTGCTTAGCTTTTGCCTGACTAGCGCTCGGATTTTGCTCTACCGAAAGTGTGCCATCTTCGTTAGGGGTAACCTCCAGGATGCCTGGCCGCGATCCGTCGAAATGGCTTAGCCGCCACTTTCCATCCCTGAACGAGCCCGTGTAGGCGCCAGTGTCTCCGTCGACACGAAGGATTGTCGCTGCGATTTCAGCGCCGCGCTGCTCCACGATGAAATGGAAGGCCTTCTCGCCTTTTGCTGAGGGCGTTCCCAGTGGGAGGATGTAGTTGCCTCCGATCTGCGGCACATCCTTCGATTCAGCCACATCAACATGTCGGACAGCCTTGAAGCCGTAGGCGCCCGTCGAAGCACGATTCTGTGTCGCGACTTCGCCGACCAATTCTCCATTCTTCAACGTCGCATGAATGCTGGTCAGGTAGTGATCGACATTCAATGTCAGATCGCCATCCTTATACGATCCGGACGTGCTGCCATCGAACGGCTTGAAGCCGTTATAGAACGTCCCTTTCGTATTAGCCCCGTTGCCGGAGATATCTAGTCGGAACGGAATAGTATCTCCGTTAGGGCGAACAAGGCTCGCGTCCCAACGGCCGTCGATTGCACCCGCGCCTGCTTGAGCCATGGCCGCCGACACACCGACACCTGCAAGGGCAATGGCAAAACCTGCTAGCTTGAAATTGGTTCTCATTGTTGACCTCTCGAATGGTTGATACAGCGTTAGCGTCTTAGCCTTTGACATGGCTTACGTGGACGGGTCTGGCAGCGATACGCAGGCGATTATTCCTGGCAAAGCTCAGCCACTCTTCTGGCAGCCCTCGCTTGGTGGACAGCAGAATTTCCAGCGCAGCACGACGCGCCGCGGGAGCGATACTCGCGAAATCGGCACTCTGGTCCTCGCCAGTCAATACTTGAAATAGGCGATGGTAGAGATAGCTCTTTGCCGGTTCCGGAAGCGAATCGAACGACTCTGTGTAGATCAGGTAACTGCAGGGATAGCGAAACGTGTGCGTCCTCAGATCAAAGTCGCGCAAGGATCTTCCTCTGCTATCACGCGGGCCGCGACTTGCAAAGTCTCTTGCAAAAGCCGACGATGCATTCGCTTCGAGACCTAATCCATTCAACGGGGCTTCGTTGGCAAACAACAGGTATCGCAGCAACTGCTCTGCAGGGCGCTCATACTGAAGCCGCACACTCTCTGGAAGCTCTCCCTCCGTATGCCCCTCTTTTGCCTGGTTGAAGAGAGCAATGCGAGTCCGATAGTTGGTCAGCGTGATCAGGTTATGCGCCTGAGTCTGATGAGCAAGAACCAGATGCGCAACGATATCGCTGTCGGCAGAAAGATACTGGGCTTTATCAAACGGCGCGGAGATTGGGCTTAGCTTTGGTTCAACCGAAGAATCCTGCTCCGGGTTCTTCACAATGGCATTCGCCATTGACGTCAGGTGCGACGTATCAAGCTTTCCTGTTACATACCAACCGCCCCATCGATTCGAGAGAGCACTCTCTTGATCCGTCACAAACGATTTCGTACTGGTTGCTTGCGTTCCGGTCGCCGTCGGAGAGATTGAGCGGAGAAGAACGCCCGGAACTCCACGCGTCCCCGCAGCAATGTGGCATTGCGTGCAGTCCAACTCCGCACGTTCGAACTTCGGCGCATCCGTCTTGTGTTCGTCCAAAAGATAGAAGATCGCGCCCTGCACCGGATCGAATGACACGACTTCAATTGCTTTTCCGTCGTGCACCTGACCGATGTACACGTCGTCATTGAAATAAAGCGCTCTGGGGTGTTCTGGGGAGATCTTCTTGTATTGAAAGCTTGTCTTCGAAAAAACAAGCATCTGCGAATCGATCGGGATCTGCAGCTCTTTCAGTACGGATTTAAGATAGCCATGCTCAGGTTCGTACACCAGCTTCGCTCTGCCCAGGCTCAATCGCTGTTGCAGCTTCGCGACAGGATCAGACAGATCATCCGACCGATAGTTGATCGGCGCTTCACTGAACGGAACGTATCCTTGATTCTTGACGGCAATTTGTCCATGCATCCATAGAGCTGCGGCCGTTATTCCAAGAGTCAACGCACTGCCAATGACACTCGTAGGTGTTCTTTTTGGTGTTAAAGAACCACCAGCTCTTGAACTTCTGTTTTTCATGAATAGCCACCTCAATGGGTACAGGCCAATCGGCAATCGCGTATGCAATGAAACAGCAATTCGCGATGAGAGGAGGCGGACCTATGAGATGGCGCAGAAGAAATCAGCGACAGACAGCACAAAGCCCGCTCAGGCTAAGCTGACGAGCGGGCTGCTTCTAGAGTTCAATCTTCAATTGAAGATATTAGTCTGCCTTGAAGACACATCCAGAAAGGCGCCGTTCGTCAGTCATGATGGACTGGCGGCAACAAAACTGTCTGTGTGAGGACTTCATAATCACAAAGTTACTTACCTTCTTATGCAGTGTCAATTACTAAAACTCAACTACTACAACAATGAGCTACGAGCCTGACTTGGCAAGCAGGTGAACTGTCTTCGGCGGCAGACAAGTCGTATTACTGTACATCTGAAAACGAACAGCGAGAGGAACATCTTCACCCGCCTCAGACTTAGTCGCTCGCACCAAAATTTTGAACTCTAGCGAATCAGTATAGAACTCAGTGTCCAGGTCAAAGCTTGCATCATGATGCTTCTGCGGAACAGTCCCCTGGGGTTTACCCACCAGTTCATACGAAGCTCCCGGTTCAACCCGAATGACAAGGGGCAGAGGTCCGCCTTGTACTTGCGTGATGCCGTAGACATGCCACCCTTTAGGGATCTCCGCGCCAAGTCGAACCAAAAGCTCTTGTCTGTTGGCTTCATGGGTAGCCGATACATGCCACTGCACGCTTGCTGGCGGCTGCGCAGAGCCTGCGGCAGCAAGCGAACACAGCCCCACAATTGTCAGTGCACAGAGACGAAAGCTACTTCGTCGGCGCCGGATCATAGGCTGGCGGATGCATCTGTCCCAGATGGCAGTTGCCGCATGTAATCGGAGGTGCATACTGTCTGTCTCCAAGCTTCCTTAAATAATTTTCATTGATATCGTTCCTCATCCGCATCATGAAGCGTGCTGTTTCTTTACGGGGATTTTCATCAGATGCATAATCGATCCGCTTCGAATCAGGATCTTCTTCATGACAAAAACCGCACTGCACGCCCAGGTCTCTCTGCATGCCTGCCATCAGTTTGTATACGTCTCCAATTGAGGTACTCTTTGGCAGAACCTTGAGGTTCGTCGCATAAGTCTGCGGTGGGGTTGTCTGTGTAGCTGTCGCCTGCAGACCGCTGGCTGCTGCCGCTCCGGCAGAAGCCATGATCAGCAAGGCAATAGCCAACCAAAGCCTGCTTAGACCGATTCTCGAATTTTCTTTCTCCAACACCACGCTATTCGGCCTGTACAACTTCCCCACGAATCTCACCGGAAGGATTAGCAGCGGTATGAACATTGAAGTACCACTTTCCGTCGAGTAGATCCTTCGCCTGCTCCGACGTGAGCGTTGCGTTACCCTCGATCGGACTTGCTAGCGGATCTCCCTTTACCGCGATCTGAGGCTTTGCATTGACTCCCTCCGCGGCAGGCCCGTGAAAGTGCGCCGCCACAGGTGCTCCCGTCAATCCACTGAAGACAACGTGATAGGAGAACTCGTTCGTATCTGTGTTCAACGTGGCTTCGACCTTGCCCGTTCCCGATACTGCCTTAGCCGGCACCTCCGATGCACCCTTAAGATCGGCCTTCAAATTGACCGTGCCTGCAACAGCGGCCAAAGAGGACAGCGCCAATACGGCAACACCTAGAGTTCTTGTAACGAATTGAAGCGGCTTCATAATTCTCTCCTTTTGATTGATCATCTGTAGCGTTTACGATTCGTGGATGGATTTCAGCGATCGATCAATAGCAATCGACTCGGGTTACTCCTCAACCATCACTCTCATTCTGTTGATGACATGATGGACCTCTATAACAAACCAATGGCTCGCCCAGCGATACCGACCCCAAGCCAAAGTGAAATCGAAATCGTCGCGACGATACCGTCTGTAAATCGCCGATCTTCGCTTTGACGGAGAACGGCCCTTCGGTGAAAGGTGAAATAGAAGAGCACAGCCGTTGCCAGCAGAGCCATCTTCCAACGGAAAGCCGGGCTGTAGTAGCACTTCAAAGCCTCTTCTGACACCATCGCTACACCCGAGGCGATCATCACGATCAAGCTTCCCAGCAACAGTCGGCTCAGGTCGCGATTGATCTGGCGCATCGATTCCTTTTTCAAGATCACGCCCATCAGGCGAAGATCGACGATAAGTACTGCCCCGCCCAGAATCGCAAGAGCCAGAAGATGCACCGTTTCGACAATCGCGAATCCCCACTTCGAGGTCTGCATGTATTGACCGAGATGAGAATGTGCGAGAGAAACAAACCATACGCGAAGCATTCAACTTCCTTCTTCCGATGACTAAAAATATGCGATGGCTCGGCCAGCCACGATAACCCCGCTCCACAGGAGCAACGACGCCAATGCCGCAGCCCTTGCTCGCCAGGGCGAATACTGCAACACCTCCCACTCGTGCACTCTCCGATAGATGGTCGTGTGAAAGATGAGGGGGTTAAGTCCGACTAGAGCTAGCAAGACGAGCTTTACGCGGAACGCCGGATTCGAATAATTCTTAGCCGCCTCCGCCCAAAAGAGGAGACACCCGCTGACAAACATGATCGCAAAGCCGGTCCAGGTGAATGGAAAAACGGTTTTTGAAATACGGGTTACCGAGATACCGCGAAGAATTAGACCGAGCATCCTTAGATCGAGAACAGCGATCGTGCCCACCAGCAAAGTGATCGCCAGCACGTGTACGGACTCGATGATCGAGAAGGCATAATCCGACTCTCGAATTGCTGTGCCAATGTGTGAGTCATAAATCACCTGGCATACATGCTGAAGTGTTGGCATCTCGAGTTATTTCTTTGGCCCTGAATTTTGCGGTGCACCTTGTATGGTCCCGTCATCACCAGGACCGCCGTCGCCAGGCGTTCCGCCATAGACACTCCGACCGTCAGGCAACGTTACTCGGCGCGCATCGACCAGGTGCGACCCATCTTTCGCCCGATAACCGTCGACAACAATGGTGTCTCCGATCTTGAGATCACCTTTCTTCCAACCACGGCGACTGAGAGCTCCCGGGCCAGCCCCCTCGCATCCCCAGTTAGTGACCGCGCCTTTTGCATCGACGACATCGACGTAGAAGTAAGAATGGGGATTTGTCCACTGCACTTGTGTGATCTTTCCCACTAGACGAACCGGCTTGGTCCCATCGAATTCAGCAGAGAAAGAATGATGCGCGTACGCGGCGGATGTAATAGCCAGCGCGCCTGCGAAAGCTGCAAATGAGCGTAGTTTCATGGCAATCCTTGATTTTTTGGGAAAAGAAAATGAGAACCCTGTCCGATAGGAGGACAAGTGCTTAATGCTCGTTACGATTGGGATCTCTTGGTTGTAGAACTCAAGAAACATCACTCGCTACTTACATGCGTGTCTCACGCCGTCCACTTAGAAGGTGGAAGGGGGACAACAATACATGCACAGAGCGATAGGCATGAGTGGAATTTACGGCTTGTTGCTTCGCATGTCAAGCATGTGCATATTGACGCTCATCGCAACGTCGTCTATGGTTGTCCTATGTTGAGCACGATTCAGCTCGCACCTTCGCGCGGTTGTTGTTCTTTCACATCGCTCTGAGTACCTGCGCGCGCCACCAGTCTTTCTGCTTCTGGCTTTCTAAATAACCTTCCCCACTTCCAATAAGTCAGACGCTCCCTCTCTAAAGGGACTGCGCCTTGTCTCGAAGTTCTCTATAGTTCCTAAAGGGAGATCGCCTTGTACGTCCATCTACGTCTTCACGCCATTGTTCTACTCGCGTTTTGGCCCATTGCATCCGCATATTCCCAACAGCCAGCGCAAAAGCAAGCAGATACCACGGGTCGCGCCAATTCACCGTTCTCTCGCAATGAGGCCGATCTACCGAAAGGACCGGCTCCGCGGCTGTCTGAACATCCTGACCTTTCTGGCTACTGGATACCTTCAAAGAAGGATCGTCCTACAGGAAACCTCGGGAAGGACCTGCCGGGTTTCAAACTTCCGTTCACTCCGGCCGGCGAAGCTGCACTCAAATACAACCTGGAACATACCGTCGATCCAGAGGCGGTCTGCATCGTAGGTGGCCTTCCGCGTCATAATGCAAGTGGCCTTCCCTTCCAGCTCTTGCAAGGTGCTGACCACGCAGTTTTCCTCTACTGGTACACCACATATCGTCTGGTTCCATTCGACGGACGCAAACATGCCGATGATCCAGATCCGTCCTTTTTCGGTGAAGAGATCGGCTCCTGGAACGGCGACACTTTTGTTATCGACTCTATCGCTTTCAAGGAACAAAAAACCTGGGCTGATGAAAATGCGAACCCCCACAGCGATCAGCAACATGTAGTCGAGCGATGGACTCGTCCCGACATCGGACACTTGCATGTCGACATGGTTATCACCGATCCGAAATATTACACGGAGCCCATCCGCTATCAGCGCACATGGCTCCTTGGAAAGCCTGGGGATGAGGTGCGCGAATACTCATGCGCTGAAGACAATGTGGATGCGCCACACCTTGGCCCTGGCCCAGGTCCTATTGGTCCGGATGGACAGCGTGGCTACGGTAAGCTTGCCCCCCTTCCTCCGCCACCAAGCAAAGACCACCCGGCCGTGACGTCAATTCCAGACTAGGCTGCACGACTTTAGGTTTGCCGCGGCGGATGGTGTCCGGAGAGTCCCGGAACGAGGTGGGGACGCATCCCAACGTGATGAAACAAAGACGCGGCAAAAAAGCTCTGATACGCTCTGCGTTCGAGCAAAACATAACCCGACCGGCCTGCATGGGGAAACTAATAATGAAGGCTGGAAAACTAATTGTTCTTGCAATGCTCTGCACTTCCCATCTGTTTGCACAGTCGCCGGAAGGGCGCTGGAGCGCCACCGTGAATGTCGAAGGAGTGGAGATCCCTTTCCGCTTTGACCTCACAGAAAACGGATCTCAAGTGACCGGTTCTTTCTTTGACGGAAAGGAAAAAGGTCACGTCGACTACCGGACAATTTCAGAATGGCTCATTGGTCCTTCACTTTGATGCCTATGCGGCGAAACTACAAGCTACGGTTACCGGAAACGCTCTTCAAGGCCAGTACCTTCGGGGCACTCGAAGAAATGGGAACCGCAGCACAACTGGCTGCACTGAGAAGCGGCGAAATCGATGTCGCCATCTCCTATGGCATACCGGGTGATGAGTCTCAGTCGAAACAACTAACGGCAGAGTCTTTATTGGTTGCGCTGCCTCGTGATCATCGACTTGCATCGCTGGGCTCAGTCCCCATCAAGGAACTCGCTCATGAGAAGCTCATTATGCCGTCGCGACAA
>Ga0193742_1000358_pt1 | contig 32257 bp, 35 predicted proteins | sample L2c1metaG_FD_165511 | JGI IMG/M metagenome (GOLD analysis project Ga0193742, IMG submission 165511) | Soil microbial communities from a riparian zone of the East river system, Colorado, United States - L2c1 | ecosystem: Environmental > Terrestrial > Soil > Riparian zone | place: USA: East River... | reverse complement strand
TCCCTCGGCTTTGACATTCGCAAATGTCACAACAACCGGCTCTGCGTATTCAATCCCGCGAACGCTAGATTTGCGGTCATGACGACGCCCCCCTACCAGCCGGGACCGTACGGGCCCAACCAGGATCCCTACGGCCAGCAGCCGGGTGGCTACGGCCAGTATGGCCAACCCCAACAGCCCGGGCAGTACGGCCAGGGTCCTGGGCAGGGACAGTACGGGCCGGGGCAGTACGGGGGCCAGTTCGGCGGCGGCGCGACGCAGCAGTGGCCGGGCGCGGGCGGCGGCTACGGCGGCGGGTTCGAACCGCCGCCGCCCAAGAAGCAGGGGCCGGTCATCGCGATCGTCCTGATCGCGGTGCTGGTGCTCGCGGGCGCCGGGACCGCGGTCTACTTCCTGAACAAGGACAAGGGCGGCGAGAACTCGGCCGCGAACGAGACAAGCACCACAGCGGCGGACACCACCGGCGGGTCGACCTCCGAGGAGGAGCCGACCACCACGACGGAAGAGACGACCGAGGTGTCCGGCGACGCGATCGACGCCCAGCCCGGCGACTGCATAAAGGTGAACGCCGCGAGCGCGACCGACGCGGACGTGGAGATCGTCGACTGCTCGACCGACGAGGCGATCTACCGGGTCGCCACGCGCGAGGAGATCGACACGGAGACCTGCCCGAGCGACGCGTACGTGACCTACACCGAGGAGGGCCGGCTCCTGCTGTGCCTCCAGCTCAACACGCGCGACGGCGACTGCCTGCAGGTGACCGACACCGACGACAAGCGCGTGGACTGCACGTCGCCGGACGCGACCTACCAGGTGGTCGAGGTGCTCGACGGCGTCGACGACGAGACACAGTGCGGCGACGACACCACCGACGTCATCACGTATCCGCAGCCGCCGCTCACGATCTGCCTCGGCGCGACGACGGGTTAGCGGGGCCCTGCGCGACCGTTCGATGACAGACCGTGGTTTCCAAAGAAGACTTTGCCGGGGGCGCACATGGCGGTCTGCCGGGTGCCGTACATTGCTGCTCTCCGAACAAAGCTTCGATGTCGCTGGCTCGGACGACCAGACATTCGCGCGAGGGGTGCACATGAACTCTCCGAACTACCCGCCCCCGGGTGGCCAGCAGGGCCCGTACGGGCAGCCGCCGCAGGGGCAGCAGCCGCCCTACGGTCAGCGCCCGCCGCAGACCCCGCCCGGCGGCCAGCCCTACGGTGGTCCCGGCGGCCCTGGCGGTCCCGGTGGTCCCGGCCCGGTCGGCCCTCCGCAGGGGCAGCCCTACGGCGGTCCGCCCCCGCAGGGCCCGCCCCCGCAGGGTCAGCCTTACGGCGGTCCGCCGCCCCAGACCCCGCCCGGCGGCGCGCCGCCGCAGGGCTACCCGACGCCGCCCCCACCGGACCCGGCCGCGAAGCCGAGCAGCAAGGGCACGGTCATCAAGATCGTCGGTGGCCTCGTGCTCGTCGCGATCATCGTGGTCGCGGTGATCTACTTCCAGGGCAAGTCGGCCTCGAGTGCCGCGGTCGGTGACTGCATCAAGGTCAACAACGCGAGCGCCACGAACGCCGACGTCGAGAAGATCGACTGCACCACGCCCGAGGCGGTGTACAAGGTCGCCGTCACGAAGGACGACAGCGGGGCCGAGTGCCCCGGCGGCGCCGACAGCAACTACGTGTCCTACACCGAGGAGGGCAGCCTGCTGCTCTGCCTCACGCTGAACGCCAAGGACGGCGAGTGCTTCGAGTCCACCACCTCGGACGACAAGCGCGTCGACTGCGGCTCGGCCAGCGCGTCGTTCAAGGTGGCCAAGGTCATCGAGGGCAGCGACGACCCGGCCGGCTGCGGTGAGGGCAAGGACGACGCCATCACCTACCCGGAGCCCAAGCTGACCCTGTGCCTCGCGGCGCCGGACGCGGCCTGACGCTTTTATCGAACACCGAAACGGGGCCCCTGGAATCGTCCAGGGGCCCCGTTTCGCGTCTACATGATGCCGGCGCCGGCGCCCTTGTGCTCCGCCGGCTTCGCGGGCTTGGCGGGTGCCCGGTCGGCGCGCTCCGCCGCGGCCCACTTGTCGACCACGGACGGCGCCGCCGGCTCCGGCACGTCGATGTCGAGGCCGTCGATGGCGAACTCCTTCAGCCGCACCCGCTCGTAGTTGGGCGTCTTCGGGAACGGGTGCGTCGCGTTGAAGCCGATCTTCGTGCCGTAGTAGTCCGGGAAGGTCGGGTTCAGCCCGTGCCCGAACACGGCCGGGATCGTGATCACGCCGGTCGTCGGGTCCAGCCGCGTGGTCATCGCCCACTCGACGTCCTGCGCGCTGCGGATGTCGACATCCTCGTCGACGACCGTGACCATCTTCAGCGGCGGGAACGCCGCGAACGCCGACACCACCGCGAGCTGCGCGAACCCGGCCCGCTTCTGCTCGATCTGCACGACCGCGTGGTAGAAGCCGCAGCCGCCGTGGGGGAAGTACACGTCCTTGATGCCCGGCACCTGCTTGCTGACCGAGCCGAGCACGCTGGCCTCGCCGAGCACGCCGGCCGAGTTCCAGACCTCCTTGCCGGACAGGATCGTCTGGAACACCGGGTTGGCCCGGTGGTGGACGGCACGCACGTGCACGACCGGCCGGGGCGCGACCTTCGCGTAGTAGCCGGTGACCTCGGCGAACGGGCCCTCGTCGGCCACCTCGCCCGGGACGATCTCGCACTCCAGCGCGTACATCGCGTGCGCGACCATCTCGACCTCCGGCAGGTCGCCGCGCACCAGCTCGACCGGGTCGCCGTGGAACACCGACGCGATGCCCAGCTCGTCGGTGTCCGGCGGCGCGGCCTCGGCCGGCGTCACGGCCGCGAAGTGCAGGCCGGGGCCGACGCCGATGTTCAGGGAGAACTTGAGCGTCTCGCCGCGCTGCCGCGCGTGGTCGAGAGCCATCTGCAGGTGGCGGCCCGCGTCGATGTTGATGCGCAGCGTCTCCTTGTCGACCAGCATGAACCGCTGGATCGACGCGTTGCGCACACCGGTCTCCGGGTCCCGCACGACCACGACACCCGCGTCGATGTACGGGCCGCCGTCCTTCTCCGCGTGCGTGGGGATCGGCAGCCGGGTGAGGTCGACCGGGAACTGGGTGACCTGGCGGACCGGCCCGCCCTCGACGACCAGCGGCTCGACCGCCTTGTCGAACGGGTCGGCCTGCCACTGCGAGATCTTGCCCGAGATGTGCGACGGCAGTTTCTTCGCCGTGGTGCCGATCAGCTCACTGAGCAGCTCGCGGGACCAGTACAGCCCGGTGAACACCGGGTGGTCGTGCCCGCGCACGTTCTCGAACAGCACCGCCTGCGCGCGCCCCTCGAAGTGCGACGCGACGCTGGCCAGCTGGTGCACCGGGTCGACCTCGGAACGCACCCGGATCAGCTGCCCGGCCTTGTCCAACGTCTCGATGATCACCCCGAGGTCATGGAGTGCTGAATTGGTCGCTCCGCTCATCCGCTCAGACACCTCCTTCCCTCGTCGCGCGCTCGACGCTCGTTCCTCGCTCCCGAGCACGCTCCTCGTTCAGTCGGTGCCTGGCTCCTTCGCACCGCTCCTGTGGGCTCTCCGGCATGTTCAGTCCTCTCCCCACCGACGGACGAGGTCCGTCTCGATGTCGAAGTAGTCGAGCACCCGTCCTACGGAGTGGTCGATGATGTCGTCGAGTGTCTCCGGCCGCGTGTAGAACGCCGGCATGGGCGGCATGATCAGCGCGCCGTCCTCGGCCGCGAGCTGCATGGCCTTGAGGTGCGTGAGCCGCAGTGGCGTCTCCCGGACCATCAGCACGACCTTGCGGCGCTCCTTGAGCGCGACGTCGACGGCCCGCGTGAGCAGGCTCGTCGTGTTGCCGTACGCGATCTCCGCGAGCGAGCGGATCGAGCACGGCGCGACGACCATCCCCATGGTCCGGAAGGAGCCGGACGAGATGGCGGCGCCGATGTCGTCGCTCGGGTAGAACTTGTCCGCGAGCGCGCGGACGTCGTCGAGCTTGAGGTTCGTCTCTTCCGCGATCGTCCGCTTGCCGCTGCGGGAGATCACCAGGTGGGTCTCGATGTCGACCTTGCGGAGCGCCTCGAGCAGCCGAATGCCGTAGACCGCCCCCGACGCCCCGCTGATACCGACGACCATGCGCCGCGACGACAGGGACATGGCCTACTCCACCGCCGCTTCGACCGGGACGGAGGCCGACAGCTCGGCCGTGCCGTAGCGCAACAGCCGCGCGACCTCGCCACGCAGGTGGACGAACTCGTCGCTCTCCTTGGTGGTGATCTGGTCACGCTCCGCGGGCAGTGTCACCGGCAGCGTCGACACGATCGTGCTCGGTGCCTTCGACAGCACCAGCACCCGGTCGGCCAGGTACACGCTCTCGTCGATGTCGTGGGTGACCAGCAGGACCGTGGTGTTGTACTCGCGCCGGACCCGCAGCAGCAGGTCCTCGAGCTCGGCGCGGGTCTGCGCGTCGACCGACGCGAACGGCTCGTCCATCAGCAGCAGCGCGGGCTGGCTCACGAGCGCCCTCGCGATCGCGACGCGCTGCTGCATGCCGCCGGAGAGCTGCCACGGGTACTTGTCGACCGCCTCGCCGAGGCCGACCCAGCCGAGCGCCTCCGCGACGACCTCGTGCCGCTCCCTGCGGGACATGCCCCGCGCCTTGAGCGGGAACGCCACGTTGCCGCGCGCGGTGAGCCACGGGAACAGCGACTTGCTGTACTCCTGGAAGACGAACGCCAGGTCGGTGGGCACGTCGGTGATGGGCTCGCCCATGAACCGGGACTCGCCGCCGGTCGGCGGGAGCAGCCCGGACACGGCCCGGAGCAGCGTGGACTTGCCGCAGCCGGACGGGCCGACGATGCAGACGATCTCACCCTTCTCCACGGAGAAGGTGATGCTGCCGAGCGCGACGTGTGCCTTCGCGCCGACGCCGTAGGTGTGGCTGATATCGGTCACGTCCAACATGGGACGGCCTACCTCCCGGTGAGACTCTTCGACCTGACGTGCCACCCGATCACCCGGTTCTGCACGGCGAGCAGCAGTACATTCAGGACATACCCGAGTATGCCAAGCAGAACGATCCCGGCCCACATCTCCGCGAGCGCGAAGTTGCGTTGGGCCAAGATCATTTGGAAGCCGATGCCGTTGGTCGAGCCCACCAGCTCCGAGATGACCATCAGGATCAGCGCGAGAGACAGGCTCACGCGCAGGCCCGCGAAGATCTTCGGCAGTGCTGCCGGGAACACCACGGTCGCGAGGAACCTGGTCCTCGACAGCCGCATGCTCCGCGTGGTCTCCACAACCGTCTCATCCAGCGTATGCGCGCCGTCAATGGTGTTGAGCAGCACCGGCCAGACCACCCCGAAGACGATCGTGGCCAGCTGCATCGGCGTGCCGATGGGGAACAGCACCAGGAACACCGGCAGCAGCGCGGGCGGCGGGATGGACCGCAGGAACGAGATGGTGGGGGAGAAGTAGTCGTACGCCTTGCCGGACCGGCCGAGGATCAGGCCGAGCACGACGCCGACCACCCCGGCCGCCGCCCAGCCGCCGAGCAGCCGCAGCAGGCTCGGCACGATCTGCGTCGCGACGTTCTCGGTGAGGAACAGGTGGGACGCCGGCCCGGACAGCCACAGGTCGACCATGGTCTTCCCGATGGTCTCCGGGGTGGGGAAGTACGGCGCCTGCGCCAGCTCGGTGGCGATCTGCCACGCCGCGACGAACGCGGCGAACACCACCCACTTGCCGGTGATCTCCACGACCCGGCGGCGTTTGCTCACGAGGGCTGTCATCGCACCCGGTCTCCGTCCGACCAGTTGACCCAGCGCCGCTGGATCGCCACGAAGACCAGGTTGATCGCGAAGCCGATGACGCCCGCGACCACGGTGCCCGCGATCGCGAGGTCCATCCGGGCGCCGCCGGTGCCGACCACGGTGATGAAGGCGCCGAGGCCACCGCGTTCGAGGACCGAGTCGTCCGGGTTGCTGCTGCCGCCCGCGAGGACCTCGGTGCTGACCACCAGGATCAGCGCGATGCTGGCCGAGATCCGGACGCCGGTCAGCACGAACGGCGCGATGCTCGGCAGCTTCACCGACGTCAGCATCTGGCGCCGCGTCAGGTTGAACGCCTTCGCGGTGTTGATCTGCACGGGGTCGATGTCGCCGACCGCGTGCACGGTGTTGAACAGGATCGGCCACACCGCGCCGAACACGGCGAGCCAGACCTTCGCCTCCGCCGGTCCGCCGAGCGCCACCAGCGCGAGCGGGATCAGCGCCACGGACGGGATCGGCCGCAGGAACTCGACGATCGCGCTCGCCGCGGAGCCGACCAGCGGCACGCTGCCGAACAGGATGCCGAGCGGCACGGCGATCGCCACCGCGATGGCGAGCGCGAGCGCCCAGCTGACCACGGTGGCCACGACGTCGAGGGAGAACTCGTAGTCGTTGAGCAGTTCGACCAACCGTGCGCCGATGACCGACGGCGGCGGGAGCTGGTCCTGGTTCACCAAACCGGAACGGCCGACGAGCTCGCAGATCGCGAGCACGCCGGCCGTCCCGATGATGTTGCGGAGGATTCGGGACATCCCGGTGTCTTAGATCCTCAGCCGTCCGATGAAGGTGTCGGGATGACCAGTGGCTCGATGTTGACTTCCTGCGGGATCATCTTGTACGACAGCAGGAGGTCGGCGACCCGCTGGAGCCGCTTCGAGTCGATCGTGGTCGGGAACTGGCCGATCCGGACGACCGCGGCGGTGTCGGCGTCCATCTTCGCGAACTTGGGCAGCGCCTTCTCGATGTTGCTGCGGTCCGCCGCCGCCTGCTGGCCCTTGAGCAAGGCCCGCTGGAACGCGGCGACGGTGTTCGGGTTCTTCTCGGCGAAGTCCTTCATCACCGCGAAGCCGGACAGCGGGAAGTTCTCCGTCGGGCCGGAGCCGGTCAGGTCGAACGCGATGTGCGCGCCTGTGGTGCGCTGCGCGTTCGTGACGAACGGGTCGATCGTCGCGGCGGCGTCGACCTGGCCGTTCTGCATCGCCGGGGCCATGTTCTGGAACGGCATCTCGACCAGTTCGACCGTGTCGAACGCGACGTCGTTCGCTTCGAGCACCGCGCGGAGCAGCAGCTCGTTGATGTTGCCGAGCGCGTTCACGGCGACCTTCTTGCCGACCAGGTCCTTCGGGCCGTTGATGCCGCTGTTCGCGCCGGCGATGACGGCGAAGTTGCTGTTCGGGGTGGAGAGGTAGGACTCGCTGATGAAGCGCAGCTCGCCGACCTTGCCCTGTGCCTTGATGAACGAGACCCAGTTGCCGAAGGTGATGTCGAGCTCGCCACCGGCCAGTGCGGGGATCGCGAGAGCGCCACTCTGCACGGTCTCCGGCTTGATGGTGAGCCCTTCGTCCTTGAACGCGTTGTTCAGGAGTGCGAGCTGGGGACCTGCGCAGTCGATGCCGATCATGACGCCGACCTTGAGGGTGGTCTTCTCGAGCGGACCCGACTTGGCTGCCGCGTCCTTGTTGCCCTCGTCGTTCTCCGAGGAGCCGCCGAAGAGGCCGCAGCCCGCTGTGAGAAGGACGACGAGGAACGTCGCCAACAGTCCGACCGCACGGACGGACCCGCGCCTGGCCCGACCGACTCTGCCTGGACGATTCATTGTCTTGCCGTCTCCTGCCTATGTATGCGGCGATAGAGCGTTGGGGAAATGTGCCTCAGACACGGGCTGCCCCTGCACCGTGTTAAAGACGACCAGTTGTATACCCGCCCGGAGGTATAGCCACCCGATCGGGTACTGTCAACAACTTGCAATCACAGTACGTGACTGCTTGGTCGCGGACCAGGTCCACGGGCCGGTAGTCTAGGAGTACGGGCAAGCATCCGATACCAGTGTGTTGTCCGTCACTTTCCATCCGTCAAGATGATCCGGTGGTCCAGTCCACCGGGGCCATCGGCGGAATTGGCGGCGCGACGGCCGCTCGTAGCCTTCTCGAGCTGTTCACCTGCGAGTTCTCAGAAACCTCAGGTCATGAGGTATGACGGGAGGCGGGCACCGTCCACCGCACGCGAAGTAACAGGTACTTGTGGCCTGTGACGTCTGGTTGTGGTGGTGCTTGTCCCCTTGACCGTGGGTGTGTATACGGGAAAGCTGTGCGCCGCAGTGTCAGCCACACGGGTGAGATTGCTACGTAAGTGTGCGATTGACTGACGGCGTCTTGGGAGTGTGTCCGGAGTGGCCAGGGACAGTGCGTTGGACGGTGACAGCGCGACAGACAGCGCCGTGCGGCGGTCCAACGCGGCTATTCGCGCCGAACAGGCGTCGGGTCGGTCGGGCAAGCGCAGGCGGTTTCGCCTCAGCGAATGGCGCCTGCCGACCAAGTTGATGGTCGTGCTGCTGGTGCCGACGCTCGCCGCGTTGGCGTTCGCGGGTCTTCGTGTGTACACGCAGATCAAGCAGGCGAACGACCTCGACTACCTGCTCCAGCAGATCGACCTGCACTCCAAGGTCTACGAGGCCGCGGACCAGGTCGAGAAGGAGAACCAGGTCGCCGCGCGGTACGCCGCGGGCGGGCGCACCGGCGACCGGGCCGCGGTCGACACGCAGCAGCAGGCCACCGACGCGGCCATCGACGAGCTGCGCACCTCGGCGGAGGCGTTCTACGCCGAGTCCAGCGCCACGGTCCGCACCGACTACGAGCGGCTGTTCTTCCGTCTCGACAGCCTCCCCGCGATCCGCGAGATCGCGACCGGCAACACGTCGCAGTACGACCCGTTCTCCGTCGCCGCCATCTACTCCGACATCACCGGGAGCATCCTGCAGGTCGGGCAGCTCGCGCGGACCGACGTCGGTGGCGGCCAGCTGACCCCGCGCCTCAACGCGCTCAACGCGGTCGCCACGGCCAAGGCGCAGATCGCGCAGCAGGTCGCGTTCATCGTGGTCGCCGCGACCGGCGGCACGATCCGTAGCTCCGAGCTCAACGAGCTCCGCGCGGCCGTCGCCCGGCACGACTCCGCGCTCGTCACCTTCGCCACCGTCGCGACGCCGGACGAACTGCAGCGCTTCAACGACACCCTGGTCGGCCCCGCGCTCGACCAGCTCAAGGTGAGCCGCCAGCTGCTCCTTGTGCGCGGCGACACCGACCAGTCCCTCGGCGTGAACCCCGAGAGCGTGGTCCAGGCCGGCACGACGACGCTCGGCCTCTACCGCACGATCGAGCAGGGCGAGCTTTCCGACCTGCGCGACGCGGTCACCGGCCTGCGCAACGACCAGCAGGAAGCGACCCTGCGCGACGCGGCCATCGTGCTCGCCGTGCTGCTGCTCGCCGTCCTCCTGGCGCTCATGGTCGCCCGGTCCCTGCTCAAGCCGCTGCGTATCCTGCGGTCCAACGCGCTGGACGTCGCCTACTCGCGCCTGCCGCAGACCGTGCGCCGCATCCTCGCCGACCCGGACCCGGTGGCCGCCTCGAAGAACGCGGTCGAGCCGGTGCCGGTGTTCACCCGTGAGGAGACCGGCCAGCTCGCCCGCTCGTTCGACGCGGTGCAGGAGCAGGCGGTCCTGATGGCGACCGAGCAGGCCCTCCTGCGCGACAACATCAACTCGATCTTCGTCAACCTGTCCCGCCGGTCGCAGGCGCTGGTCGAACGCCAGCTGTCGCTGATCGACCGGCTGGAGCAGGACGAGCAGGACCCCGACCAGCTCGCGTCGCTGTTCGAGCTGGACCACCTCGCCACCCGCATGCGCCGCAACTCGGAAAGCCTCCTGGTGCTCTCCGGCACCGGCCTCTCGCGGCAGCTGTCCCGCCCGGTCCCCGCGTCCGACGTCGTCGGCGCCGCGGTGTCCGAGGTCGAGCACTACGCCCGCATCGAGGTGGCCTCCGCGCCGGACGTCGCCGTGCAGGGCCGCGCGGTCTCCGACCTCGTGCACGTCATCGCCGAGCTCCTCGACAACGCCACCTTCTTCTCCCCGACGGAGAAGAAGGTGGTCGTCCGGATGGCGATGACGCGCAAGAAGGAGCTCGCCGTCCAGATCACCGACCAGGGCGTCGGCATGTCGGAGGACGAGATCTCGGCGACCAACGCGCGGCTCGCCGACCCGCCGGACCTGGACGTCGCGGTGACAAGGCGCATGGGTCTGTACGTGGTCGCGCGCCTGGCCAAGCGGCACAACATCGCCGTGCGCCTGCGCGACAACGAGGACATCGAGGGCGGCCTGATCGCCCGCATCAACGTGCCGGCCGAGCTGGTCCAGCCGATCGGCGCCGCGCCGAGGTCGATGTCGTCGCCGCACACCACCGGCTCGCTCGCGGCGGCCACGGAGACCAGCACCGAGGCGCAGCTCAACCCGCCGACCAACGCCCCGAGCCGCAACAGCGGCATCGCGGGCGCGTTCACCGGCGGCATGCCGCGACTGCGGGAGAACGGTCCGGCCGCCTCCGGCGCGGACACCTCGCAGGACCGCACCGCCGCGGAGGTGGCGAGCTACCCGCCGTTCACCGTCGGCGGTGACGGGTCTGTTGGCGCGGTCGGCGCTGGCGGGTACGACAACCCGGCGGAGGGCACCACCGCGAACGGCGCGCTCGGCAGCCCCACGACCGCGGAACAGCTCGCCGTCGACCAGACCGGCACCCACGAGACGTCCGACAACACCGCGACGCTGTTCGGCAGCCCGCTGCCGGAACTGCCGCCCGCGGATCTCGGCTCGGACACCGGCTACCAGCCCTACGGCTCACCGAGCGCCGGGTTCGGACACGCAGCGCCCGAGGAGGTAGACCACAACGTGGATGCGCCGACGGAGCGGCTGCCCATCTACGAGGCCGTGCTGTCACAGTGGTTCGAGTCGACCGACACCGGGTCCGCGCCCTCGATCCGGGGCGCCGCCGAGGCGCCCGCCGAGGCGCCCGCCAACGGGTCGAACGGGACCAACGGCTCGAACGGCGCGCACGCGCCGGTCCAGGAGCCGGAGCCGGCTCCCGAGCCCACCCCGTGGACGTCGCCCGGCGACGACGGCTGGCTGCTCGCGCAGCAGCTGCTGGAGGACACCACTCCGGACTCGACGACCACCGCGGGCCTGCCCAAGCGGGTACCCAAGGCCCACCTGGTCCCCGGCTCGGCCGCGCCGCGGCACGAGGCGAAGGACGGGGCGGACGAGCCGGCCGGGCCGCCGCTTCCGCCACGGTCGGCGGACGCGGTGCGGGGCCGCATGTCAAGCTTCCAACAGGGCGTCAGGCGGGGCCGTCACGCGCTCATCGACGCCTACGCCGGAGACCAATCCGGTTCGGAGCAGAGCCGTCAAGACGAGGAGCAGGAGTGACGACCGCGTCCGCACAGCAGCCCGGCAGCTTCGGGTGGCTTATCACTGATTTCGTCCGCCAGGTACCTGGCGTGGCGCACGCCGTCGTCGTGTCGGCAGACGGCCTGTTGCTGGCCGGCTCCCAGGGTCTTCCCCGGGACCGGGCAGAGCAGCTGTCGGCCGTCTCGTCCGGGCTGGTGAGCCTCACCCAGGGCGCCGCCCGGTGCTTCGAGGCCGGCGGCGTCAACCAGACCGTGGTCGAGATGGACCGGGGATACCTCTTCCTCATGTCGATCTCGGACGGCTCGTGCCTCGCCGTGCTCGCGGCGCCGAACTGCGACATCGGTCTTGTCGCCTACGAGATGACGTTGTTGGTCGAGCGCGTTGGCCAGCAGATGACTCCGGAGCTGCGAGCTCAGCTTCAGGGCGCGCAGCGCAGGTAAGCAGCATGCTCACTGCGCAGAGCGGAGGTTGGACCTTATGCGTCCTACCCGGGCACACCTGCAAAAACGACTTCCGCACGCCGTCGAGTCAGATCGGAGGCGAGTAGAAGATATGCCGGAGAAAGGCTGGGAGGACCTCCCCGAGCATGACGTCGGCGAAGCACCGAACCGGTTCGACGTCGACGGGTTCCGGGCCAGGCTGTTCGGCGGCCCCGGGGCGACGCTCTACGGCGACTCCGGGATTCCGGCGCAGTCGGCGTGGGACAGCAAGGAGATCCCCACGATCGGCCGGGACGGGTTCTCGGACAGTGGCGTTCGGCACAGCGGTGTGCACAGTGGTGTGCACCAGAGCGGGGCGTGGGGCGCCGAGGAGTTCCTCGGCGGCAGCGACCGGGGTGACCCGGCACTACACGAGACCGGTTCGCTGGTTCGGCCGTACACCAGGACAGGTGGCCGAACCCGGTCCGATTATGATCTTGCGATCGAGGCGCTGGTGTCCACCAGCGATCGGGGGAAGGCCCCGGACGCCGCTGTGCTCCCAGAGCACCGGTCGATCTGTGGTCTGTGCATGGACACCAGGTCCGTCGCGGAGGTTGCCGCTCATCTGCGGCTGCCGCTCGGCGTGGCCAGGGTGCTGATCGGAGACATGGCCGGTATGGGACTGGTCCTGATCCATCAGAGCGGCATGGTCGTCGGCGATCGGCCGTCGATCGACTTCATGGAAAGGGTGCTCAGTGGTCTCCGCAGGCTCTAGTCCCCTCGGCCCGCGTGGCGCGTCCTCACCTCAGCCGACGACCTCGGCGAAGATCGTGGTCGCCGGCGGTTTCGGGGTCGGCAAGACGACTCTGGTCGGCTCGGTGTCGGAGATCGTTCCGCTCACCACTGAGGCCGTCATGACCGAGGCCAGCGTGGACGTGGACGACCTGTCGAACACCCCGAACAAGGTCACCACCACGGTCGCCATGGACTTCGGTCGTGTTTCGCTGGACAGCGACCTGATCCTGTACCTGTTCGGTACACCGGGTCAGCACCGCTTCTGGTTCATGTGGGACGACCTCGTGCGGGGCGCCATCGGCGCCGTCGTGCTGGTCGACACCCGCCGGCTGGCCGACGCGTTCGCCTCGATCGACTTCTTCGAGGACAGGGGGCTTCCGTACATCGTGGCCCTCAACTGCTTCGACCGGGTGCTCCACCACCGGGTCGACGACGTCCGCGACGCGCTCACCATCGAGCAGTCGGTGCCGATCGTCACCTGTGACGCTCGCGACCGGGAGTCGACGAAGGAAACGTTGATCACGCTGGTTGAACACGCGATGAACCAGCGGATGTCCGCCCGCGCGGGCTGATCTTCTCGCTGGTTCGATGTCTGTCGACGCCTCGGGCTGACCGGCCCGAGGGGTCGTCAGCTACTCCGACGGGTCCAGTGCGCGCTTCGCGTAGTACGACATCGACCTGGTCGCCTCGTCGGCCGTCTCCAGGTCGTTGCGGGCCAGCGCGCGCAGTGCGTCCGCGGCCCGGCTCACGCCCATCAGCGCGTCCAGCATCCGCTCGTGTTCCTCGTCGTCGCGGGTGAGGTCGAGCTGGGCCAGCAGGGCCCGGACGCCGCCGTCGATGACGTCCGCTCGTTCCAGGAAGTCCTCGCGCAGCACGCGGGTCCGTTGCTCTGGAGTCTGCCCGTCCGTAGCCATGGCCTCACGGTGCGCTGGACGCCTCGAGGATCGCTAAAGACTGGTTCGAGCCTGACTCAGGTTTCGACGAGCGATGCTGACGTGATGCGGTGGAGCGGGTATTGGCGTACCGCACCGTGGGTGACGTCGCGGCCCTCCAGCACGCCGCCGCCGACCCGGAACGGATCGACCACGCGCTGGCTCGCGACCCCGCGCGAGTCGACGAAGCCGATCCACACCTGGTTCTGCCGCTCGATGGCCTCCCGCAGCAGCGCCAGCGTCGCCGACGTGTCCGCCGCGCCGGTGCCGGCGGTGAGCGACACCGTCCGGCCGCGCCGGGTGCCGGCGGCGGTGTCGCCGGCCCGCAGCTGGTCCACCATCGTCTGCAGGCGCTCCGGGCTCGGCGGGCCGCCGGGGCCCGACCGCCGGGTGCGTGCCGGCGCGGGCAGCCGCAGCCCGGCCGGGCGCAGGTCCACCACCTGACCGGCCGCGTCCTCGGCCGCCGGGGCGAAGCCGGCCGACCGCAGCTCCTCCAGCACGTCCGCCAGCGCGACCGGGCTCACCAGCACGGTCGGGGCGATCCGGCGCAGCTCGAGGCGCGCCGCGGCCGGGTGCGCGACGACCTCGGCGAGCAGCACCTGGTCGTCGCAGCGCAGGAACGTCGCCGCGACGCCGCCACGCAGCCTGCCGTGCCGGCGGGCCACGTCGTCGATCATGTAGGTCAGCGACTGCGGCACCGGCGTGCGCGACCGGGTGCGGAACAGCTCCTGCAGCTCCTCTGCGGTCCGCCCGATGTCCAGCGCCCGGCGCACCGACGACTCGGTGACCCGGAAGACGGTCGCGCTGCCGGCCGACTCGACGTCGGCCACCTGCCCGATGTCGATCGCGAGCGACGGCTCAAGGGGACCTGGCGCGACGACCGTCAGGTCCGCCTGCACGAGGAAGTGGTCGAGCGGGTCCGGCATCGAGTCGGCCATCCGCTTCGCGGCCGGCGCCGGGCCGCTGGTCGTGTCGCCCTCCAGCAGCGCGCGGCCCGCCCCGGTCAGCGCGCCGAGCGCGACCAGGCCCAGCGTGGTGGCCTCGGCCAGCGTCCAGCGGACGATCTCGTCCCGCAGCCGGCCGCCGCGCCGCGGCGCGCGCCACGCCAGCACGGCCGCCAGGTCGTCCGGCGAGGACACCCCGGCGCCGCCGCGCAGCTCGGCGAGCGCGGACAGGATCCGGCGGCGCTCGGCGGGCGCGGGCGGGCGGCGCAGGTCGTCGGACAGCGGCGCGAGCACCTTGTCCTTCGCGTCCCGCATGCCGGCGAGCCCCGGCAGCCTCGGCATGTCCAGCCACGCGGCGGCCAGCGTCGCCCACTGGTGGGGCGGGGTCGCCGCGAGCCACGGGTCGACGAGCGTGGTCGGCAGCCACTCCGGGTTGGTGGCCGACGAGCTGTCGCCGACCATGCCGGCGGCGAACGCCAGCTCCACGAGCAGGCCCGCGCCGCGCTCGTCGGTGTCCAGCTCGCGGGCGAGCTTGCGCAGGTCGCGCACGCCGAGGCCGCCCGACTTGAGCACGGCGCCCGGGTCGGTCGACCACAGCGTGACGAGCTGCTCCACGCGTCGCACCAGCTCCAGCGCCTCGCCCGCGCCCGTGGCGTCGACGGTGGCCACCTTGTGCTGCTTGGTCTCCAGCGGCGGCTCGTCGAGCTTCACGGCGCCGAGCGGGCTGTCGCCGCGGATGGCGAGGCCGACCTGGCGGGGCAGCTCCACGGTCTCCGTGTCGCGGCGCAGCAGCAGGCCCATGGCGAGCAGCCGCTGCACGGGGGTCCTGGCCTCGTCGAGCGGCACGGACGTGCCCGCGTCCTTCGTGCGGCCGAGCGGGGAGCCGTGCGCGAGCGTGGTCAGCAGCCTGCGCTCGGCGTCGGGCAGGCCGGCGAGCAGCGCCGGCACGTCGGCGTCGTCGAGGACGGGGGACGGGCGGCCGAGCCCGGCCGGGAACAGCCCGCCCGCCTCGCGCGCGGCGGGCGCCACCGACAGCTCGTCGGCGCCCCACGCCAGCGCGAGCCGCACGAGCACGTCGAGGGCCTCGCGGATCCTGGTCCGGCTCGCGTCCGGCCCGACGATCTCGGCGACCGTGTCCTCGGTGACCGGCGCCCGGTCGGCGTCCGCCACGATCAGCGCGTCGAGCACCGCGAGCGTGAACGTGTCGAGTCCCTCGGCGGCTCTGGTCACCGACGCCCTGGTCGCCGCGCGGGCGGCGAGCACGGCGGTGTCCGGCGGCGGGGGCGTCGCGAGATCGGGACGCGCCACGAGCAGGGCGGCCAGCGTGTGGTCGTCCTGGCCACGCAGCCAGTCGATGAGGGTGGGACCGGGCACCCGACCACGGTATACGCGCGGCCACCCGCGCCGCGCCTCCGGTAATCTCTCCACACCCGAGCTGAAGGAGGCCCCGTGGCCAAGAAGGGCGGCAACACCGGCCGCATCGACCCGAACTGGCCGGCCGACGACGACAACGGCAACCACCCGGTCAGCGAGCTCGCGGCGGACCGGCAGGGCGCGCTGTCTCCGTACGGCGACCTCGTCTTCCCACTCGAGGACGCCGGTTACACGCACCCGGTGACCGAGATCAACAGGTAGCTTTCCGACGAGTACTAGGCTCTCGGCGTCGGAACTCCACAGCCGTATTTCTGGAGCACTGCAATGCCGGTTCCTGGTCCTGGTTACTCCATCACCGTCCGCGTCGAGGCGCCGCCGTCGGCGAGTGCGGCAGGAGACCTGACCGGCGCCGCCGGTCGGGCCGGTGCGGTCATCACGGCGTTCGACGTCGTCGAGTCGCACGGTGACCGGATCGTCGTCGACATCACCGCGAACACGTACTCGGCGGACCACGCGCGGGACATCACCGAGGCGCTGGAGCAGCTGCCGGGCGTGCACGTGCGCAAGGTGTCGGACCGGACGTTCCTGATCCACCTCGGCGGCAAGATCGAGATCAGCTCCAAGGTCCAGCTGAAGAACCGCGACGACCTCTCCCGCGCGTACACGCCGGGGGTCGCCCGGATCTGCCAGGCCATCGCGGAGAACCCGGCCGACGCGCGGCGCCTCACGATCAAGCGCAACACGGTCGCCGTGGTCACCGACGGCTCGGCGGTGCTGGGCCTCGGCAACCTCGGCCCGGCCGCCGCGCTGCCGGTGATGGAGGGCAAGGCGGCGCTGTTCAAGAAGTTCGCCGGCGTCGACGCGTGGCCGGTCTGCCTGGACACCCAGGACACCGAGGAGATCATCCGCACGGTGCAGCTGATCGCGCCCGTGTACGGCGGCATCAACCTGGAGGACATCGCCGCGCCGCGCTGCTTCGAGATCGAGGCGCGGCTGCGGGACATGTTGGACATCCCGGTGTTCCACGACGACCAGCACGGCACCGCGATCGTGGTGGTCGGCGCGCTGCGCAACGCGCTGCGGGTGGTCGGCAAGACGCTGAGCGAGTGCAAGATCGTGGTGTGCGGGGCCGGCGCGGCCGGGTCGGCGATCATCCGGCTGCTGCTGCAGAAGGGCCCGGGCGACATCCTCGCGGTCGACGTCAACGGCATCGTGCACCCGGACCGCGGCGACCTGGACGCGAACCTGACGTGGCTCGCGCAGAACACAAACCGGGACCTGGTCAAGGGCTCGGTCACCGACGCGCTGGTCGGCGCGGACGTGTTCATCGGGGTGTCGGCGCCCAACCTGTTCGGCGCGGACGCCGTCGCCACCATGGCCACGGACGCGATCGTGTTCGCGCTGGCCAACCCGGACCCGGAGATCGACCCGCTGGAGGCGCAGAAGCACGCGGCGGTCGTCGCCACCGGGCGCAGCGACTACCCGAACCAGATCAACAACGTGCTGGCGTTCCCCGGCGTGTTCCGCGGCCTGCTCGACGCGCAGGCCCGCGGCATCACCGACACCATGCTGCTGGCCGCGGCCGACGCGATCGCCGACGTCGTGGACGGCGACCGGCTGAACGCGTCGTTCATCGTGCCGAGCGTGTTCGACCCGACCGTGGCGCCCGCGGTCGCCGAGGCGGTGGCGAAGGCCGCGGGCGGGCACCCGTAGCATCGTTTCGTGGGTGAACTGAGCCACGTCGACGCCACGGGTGCGGCGCGGATGGTCGACGTGACGGCCAAGGCGGTCTCCGCGCGGGTCGCGGTTGCGACCGGTGTCGTGCGGACCACGGCCGAGGTCGTGGCGCTGCTGACGTCCAACGGCCTGAAGAAGGGCGACGCGCTGGCGACGGCGCGGATCGCCGGCATCATGGGCGCCAAGCGCACGCCGGACCTGGTGCCGCTGTGCCACCCGATCCCGATCTCGGGCGTGACCGTGGACTTCGCGCTGGGCCAGGATTCGGTGGCGATCACCGCGACCGTGCGCACCAGCGGTCAGACGGGCGTCGAGATGGAGGCGCTGACCGCCGTGACGGTCGCCGGCCTCACCGTGCACGACATGATCAAGGCCGTGGACCCCGCGGCCACGCTGACCGACGTGCGCCTGGAGCGCAAGGAGGGCGGCAAGACCGGGGTCTGGACCCGACCGGAGGGCAGGTGAGCGCAGTGACAGGAGCGCGCAGCGACCAATCCAACACCGCACGGGTTATCGCGGCGTCCAACCGGGCGGCGGCTGGAGTTTACGAGGACCGGACCGGGCCGGTGATCGTGTCGTGGCTGCGGGCCTGCGGCTTCGAGGTGCCGGATCCGGTGGTGGTGCCCGACGGCGAGCCGGTGTTGGTGGCTTTGCGGGACGCTATCGGCGTCGATGTCGTGATCACGACCGGCGGCACCGGCATCAACCCCACCGACCGCACGCCCGAGATGACGGCGCGGCTGCTGGACTACGAGATCCCCGGCCTCGCCGACGCGATCCGTGGCGCCGGTCTGCCCGCGGTGCCGACGGCCGTGCTGTCGCGCGGCGTGGCGGGCGTCGCGGGCCGGACGCTGATCGTGAACCTGCCGGGGTCTTCCGGTGGCGTGAAGGACGGCCTCGGTGTGCTCGACGGCGTCCTGACCCACGCGGTGGACCAGTTGCGCGGCGGCGACCACGTGGTCGCCCCGGTGGTCCCGGCGCGGGTGCTGCTCGCGGAGATCAGCGAGTCCCCGATCACCGTCGAGGAACACGCCGCGCTGGTCGCGAACGACGCGGCGGGCGCTGTCGTCACGTTCGCCGGCGTGGTTCGCGACCACGACGGCGGCAGGGGCGTGACCGACCTCGACTACGAGGGCCACCCGAGCGCGAAGTCGGTGATCGAGGAGGTCGCCGCCGACGTCGCCGCCCGTCACCGCGGGGTCCGCGCCGTGGCGGTCAGCCATCGCATCGGGCCCCTCGCGATCGGCGACGTGGCCCTGGCGTGCGCCGTGGCGGCCGAGCACCGCGCGGAGGCGTTCGCGGCGTGCGCCGACCTGGTGGACGACGTGAAGGCCCGCCTGCCGATCTGGAAGCACCAGACCTTCACCGACGGCACCGACGAGTGGGTCAACTGCCCGTAGGGCCGGCGGACAGCAAGAAGGGCTCCACCGCCGGGGGATTGCGGTGGAGCCCTTTCTCGCGCGAACTAGCTAGTTCACTTGGTGGCGAGCGTCTGACCGGGAACGATCAGGTTGGGGTCGCCGATGAACTGCTTGTTCTTCTCGTACAGCGCCTGCCAGCCGCCGACGACCTGCTGGGCCGTCGCGATCTTCGACAGGGAGTCGCCCGCGACAACGGTGTAGTTGCCGGCCGGGTTGGAGGCCACGAGGACCGGGGCGGCCGGAGCCGGAGTGGCGCTCTTCGGCGCCTTGTTGCTGCTCTTCGGCGCCCTGGCCGCGGGGGCGCTCTGACCGCCGCCGCCGCCGCCGGACGCACCGGCGCGCTTGCCGCACACCGGCCATGCGCCCATGCCCTGGGACTGCTTCACGTTCTCCGCGACCCGGATCTGCTCCTCCTTGGAAGCGCTGGCCGGGTTGCCGGAGCCGCCGTTGGCCTCCCACGTGCTCTGCTTGAACTGCAGACCACCGCCGTAACCGTTGCCGGTGTCGATGCTCCAGTTGCCGCCACTCTCACAAGCGGCGACCGCGTCCCAGTTGGTCGGGTCCGCCGACGCGGTGGACGTGGCCATGGCCACCGGCGCACCAACCGCGACGCCCGCGATGACGACGCGAGCAACGGTGCGGCGAACGGCGGTGGACGGCTTGCGGTGAATGCCTCGATACGCCATTTCGGTCTCAGCCTCAACGCCTGCTAATGCCCCACGAGATCACTCGTGGCAACACTGCCCCAATCCGGAGGGTTTCTTTCAGTCGGGGATAACTCCCGGATGCCCGCCGGACTGGGTTTGGCGCTTCGGGCACTCGGGTCCTGCCTGGTTGGTCGGGGCCAACCGGAAGCGACGGTACGTGTCGAAATGCGCCACGGGAAATTCAGGCGACTGTGACCGTCGTCACAGTAACACTATTCGGGGACCTGCGATCCCACCTGTAATCGCAGGTCAAAGGGAAGTTGATCGCCGTTATAGTGCCGTGATTGACCTACCCATATTCACTCTTGCTGAGGGTTGGGTCACGTCCTGCGACCGCATTGCGAGTCAGTTGGTAGCTGGTTTGACCACTTGTCCGGCTGCACGCTGAAATCGGTCGGCTACATCCTGCAAAGCCTGGGCCAATTCGACGGACGACTCCACGGCGAAATCGATCTCCAGGAACGACAGCAGGAACACCAGTGAATGGGGCGTGTCGGCGCCCATCGTCAGCCGGCAACTGTCGTTGTCGATCTTCTCGATCGTGCCGTATGTCGCGAGATCGCGCACCTTGTCCGAATCGGCGGGCACCGGGAGCCGGTCGAGGTCCCATGCCACCAGGTACCAGCGCCTTCACCACGAGACGAGCCGGTGCTGGTCGCGGCACGCCGACGCCACCGAGGTCAGCACCTCCAGGGGCACGTCCGGGACGTGCCCCTGCGTGTCGATGGTCGCCACCTGCATCGCGTTCACCCGATGGCGGAGTCTCGAAGGGAGTACCTGTTCCAGCTTGACGAGTGCGCGCAGTGCTGTCTCGCCCATGCCGGCCACCCCGCCGCCCGCGGCCGTGCGCAGGCCGAGCGCCACGGCGACGGCCTCGTCGTCGTCGAGCAGCAGCGGCGGCGCCGGGCCTGCAGGAGCGTGAGCAGCTTGAGCACTCGCGCCGAGGTCTCCTTCATGACCTGAACTCTGGCAGCGGTTGAGGACGGAACCTGTCCGCAAGGCTCGACCTGCTGGCGCTGCGGTCAGCCGCCGGCGAAGGGCGGCAGCACGTCGACGCCGGCGCCGTCGGGTAGCGCGATCGACTGGTCGCGGACGGCGATCCCGTCGAGCAGGAAGCTGCACGCGGTGAGCACGCGGGAGAGTTTCTCGCCGTGCTTGCCGCGCAGCTCCTCGACCAGGTCGAGGACGGTCGCCTCGGCGTGCAGGGACACGGTCTCCTCGGCGAGGCCGACCGCGCCGCGGGCGCCCGCGAAGTAGCGGACCCGGACCGTGGTGGGGGCGGTGGTCACGTGTCACAGGTTAGTCGCGTCGGCCACCCGATCGCGTTCGATGCGCATCTGCGGCTATATCCTCTCGCCCATGCCGCAGTTTCGGTTGTCTGAGGCCGCTCGACTCCTCGGGGTCAGCGACGACACGGTCCGTAGATGGGTCGACGGCGGGCAGCTGAGCGCCAGGCCCGACAGCGCCGGCCGCAAGGTCGTCGACGGCGCCGACCTCGCCGCGTTCGCCAGCGAGAACGCCGCGGACGTCCACGACCCGACGCGGGTCGGCCGGTCGGCACGCAACCGGTTCGTCGGGCTGGTCACCAAGGTCGTCGCCGACACGGTGATGGCCCAGGTCGAGATCCAGTGCGGCCCGTACCGCGTGGTGTCGCTGATGAGCGCGGAGGCGGTCCGTGAGCTGGGGCTCGAACCCGGCTCGCTGGCCGTCGCGGTGGTGAAGGCGACGTCGGTCGCCGTCGAGATCCCCTGAACGGAGAGAGGTTTCCATGCGAAAGCTGGGTGCGGCGCTGGCCGCCGTTGGTCTGCTGCTCGCCGGCTGCGGGTCGTCCGACACCAGGGCGTCGGACCAGACCGGGACCACGGCGCCGCCCGAGGCGCGGACGCTGACCGTGCTCGCCGCGGCGTCGCTGACCGACGCGTTCACGGCGCTGGAGAAGAAGTTCGAGGCCGACCACCCCGGTGTCGACGTGCAGCTCAGCTTCGACGGCTCGTCCGCGCTCGTGCAGCAGATCACCAACGGGGCGCCCGCCGACGTGTTCGCGTCCGCCGACGAGAACAACATGAAGAAGGTCACCGACGCCGGCCTCGCCGACGGCACGCCGGAGATCTTCGCGACCAACCAGCTGATGATCGCGGCGCCGCCGGACAACCCGGCGAAGATCGCGTCGTTCGCGGACCTCGCGAAGGACGGCGTGGTCGTCGTCGTGTGCGCGCCCCAGGTCCCCTGCGGCGCGGCGACCGAGAAGGTCGAGCAGGCGACCGGTGTCACGCTGAAGCCGGTCAGCGAGGAGCAGAACGTCAAGGCGGTGCTGACGAAGGTGCGGTCGGGCGACGCCGACGCGGGCGTCGTGTACGTGACCGACGTCAACTCGGCGGGCGACAAGGTGAAGGGGATCGAGTTCCCGGAGTCGGCGCAGGCGATCAACTCCTACCCGATCGCCGCGCTCAAGGACGCGCCGCAGGCCGGTCTCGCGAAGGAGTTCGTCGAGCTGGTGCGCGGGGCGGCGGGGAAGGCGGAGCTGACCAGGGTCGGCTTCGTGGTGCCGTGAGCGAGCTTGCGAGCGAACCAATGTCACAGGGCTGGGCCTGCCGCTGATGGACCGTCGGGCACGCCGGGAGTCTGCTGACCGGGGGCGGGCGAGCACTGCTGTGCCAGTGCTCCTGTGGCTCCCGGCGTGTCTGGCGCTCGCGCTGGTCGTCCTGCCGATCGTCGGGCTCGTCACCCGCACCGACCTGCGGCGGTTCCCCGAGCTGGTGACCTCGCCGTCCGCGCTCGCCGCGCTGGAGCTGTCGCTGCGGACGGCTGTCGCGTCGACCGTGCTGTGCCTCCTGCTCGGCGGGCCGCTCGCGGTGGTGCTCGCTCGCGCGCATGTGCCGGGCATCCGCGTGTTGCGCGCGATCGTGCTCCTGCCGCTGGTGCTGCCGCCCGTGGTCGGCGGGCTCGCGCTGCTGTACCTGCTGGGCCGCAACGGTTTCGCGGGTCAGTTCGTCGACTTCCTGTTCGGCGTAAGGGTTCCGTTCACGACCGTTGCCGTGGTGATCGCCCAGACGTTCGTCGCCATGCCGTTCCTCGTGGTGGCGCTCGAGGGCGCGTTGCGGACCGCGGGGGAGCGGTACGAGACGGTCGCCGCGACGCTCGGGGCCCGGCCGTGGACGGTGTTCCGGCGCGTGACCGTCCCGCTGGTGCTGCCGGCGCTCGGCTCCGGGCTGGTGCTGTCGTTCGCGCGGGCGCTCGGCGAGTTCGGCGCCACCATCACGTTCGCGGGCAGTCTCGAAGGCGTGACACGCACGCTGCCGCTCGAGGTGTACACCCGCAACGAGACCGATGTGGACGGTGCGGTGGCGCTGTCGCTGCTGCTGGTGGTCGTCGCGATCGTGGTGATCGCCGTGGCCCGGCCGCGCGCGGTGGAGGGACGGCTGTGATCGACGTCGAGGTGACGGTGTCGCGCGGGGACTTCCGCCTCGCCGTCGAGTTCGCCGCGGCGCCCGGCGAGGTGCTGGCCGTGCTCGGCCCGAACGGCGCCGGCAAGTCGACGCTGCTCGACGTGCTCGCCGGACTGCTCCGCCCGGACACCGGTCGACTCGCGGTCGCCGGCCGCACCCTGTCCGACCGGGGCGTGCACGTGCCGCCGCACCGCCGCGGCGTCGGCCTGTTGTCGCAGGACCCCTTGCTGTTCCCCCACCTCACCGCACTCGGGAACGTCGCGTTCGGACCGAGGGCGCTCGGGGTCGGGCGGCGGGCGGCCGAGGAGCGGGCCCGCGCGTGGCTGTCCGAGGTGGACGCGGCGGACCTGGCCGACCGCAGGCCGCGCGCGCTGTCCGGCGGGCAGCAGCAGCGGGTGGCGCTGGCCAGGGCGCTCGCGACCGACCCCGCGCTCCTGCTGCTCGACGAGCCGTTCGCGGCACTCGACGTCTACGCCGCGCCCGCGCTGCGCGGGCTGGTGCGCCGGGTGCTGCGCGCGAGCACGGACACCCAGGTCGTCCTGGTGACGCACGATCCGCTCGACGCGCTCGTGCTCGCCGACCGCGTCCTGGTGCTGGACCGCGGCCGGATCGTCGAGCAGGGGCCGACGAAGACCGTGCTGTCCGCGCCGCGCACCCCGTTCACCGCCCGGATCGCCGGGCTCGACCTGATCGCCGGGGTCGCGTGCCCGGCCGGCGTGCGGGTGGCGGACGGCACGGTCGTGTCCGGGGTGCGCGGCGCGGACGTCACGGAGGGTGAGCCCGCGGTCGCGGTGTTCCGGCCCGCCGCGGTCGCCATCCATCTCGAACGGCCGCAGGGCAGCCCCCGCAACGTCTTCGCCGCGACGGTGGCCGCCCTCGAGCCGCACGGCGACGTGATCCGGGTGCGGACCGCCGGTCCGGACTGGCTGACCGGAGTCACGGCCGACCTGACCGCGGCAGCCGTCGCCGACCTCGGACTCACCCCCGGCGACGAGGTGTTTCTCGCGGTCAAGGCGGCCGAAGTGGATGTTCACGGCGTCGCTGGGACCATGTAGTCATGGCCGAACCGCGCAAGTGGACCTACTTGATGGACATGGACGGGGTCCTGGTGCACGAGGAGCACCTCATCCCCGGGGCGGACAAGCTGATCGAGGAGCTGCGCGCCAAGGACATCCGGTTCCTGGTGCTGACCAACAACTCCATCTACACGCCGCGTGACCTGCGGGCGCGGCTGCGCCGCACCGGACTGGACGTGCCGGAGGAGTCGATCTGGACCTCCGCGCTGGCGACCGCCAAGTTCCTCGACTCCCAGCGCCCGGAGGGCTCGGCGTTCGTCATCGGCGAGGCCGGCCTGACCACGGCGCTGCACGAGATCGGGTACGTGCTGACCGACCGCGACCCCGACTACGTGGTGCTCGGCGAGACCCGCACGTACAGCTTCACGTCGATCACCACCGCGATCCGCCTTGTCGAGCAGGGCGCCCGGTTCATCGCGACGAACCCGGACGCGACCGGGCCGTCCAGGGAGGGCTCGCTGCCGGCGACCGGCTCGGTGGCGGCGCTGATCGAGCGGGCCACCGGGCACGCGCCGTACTTCGTCGGCAAGCCGAACCCGCTGATGATGCGCTCCGCCCTGCGCACGCTGGGCGCGCACTCCGAGTCGACCCTGATGATCGGCGACCGGATGGACACCGACGTCCGGACCGGGCTCGAGGCGGGTCTGGAGACGATTCTCGTGCTGACCGGCATCTCGACCCCCGAGACGGCGGAGCGGTTCCCGTACCGGCCGAGCCGCGTGATCGACTCGGTCGCCGACCTGGTCGGCTCGGTGGCCGACCCGTTCCCCGGCTAGCGACCGGTCCAGTGCCATGAAGGACCCCTTCATGTCACTCAACGCCATGAAGGGGTCCTTCATGGCATCGCCGCCCGTCCCGCGAACGACCTTGGCCGATCGCGGGGGCGGGCGTTTTCGGCCTGGCCTATTGTCGCGGTGTGCAGGAAGACGGACCGTCGACGTTCGTGGTCGGCGACGTGCACGGGCATCTCGATGAACTGCTCGCCGCGCTCGCCGACGCCGGACTGGTCGACGACGAGGCGAACTGGTGCGGTGGCGAGGGCCACCTGTGGTTCCTGGGCGACTTCGTCGACCGCGGTCCGGACGGCATCGGCGTGATCGACCTGGTCATGCGGCTGGCCGAAGAGGCCGAGAAGGCCGGCGGGCAGGTGCAGGCGCTGCTCGGCAACCACGAGATCCTGCTGCTCGGCATGCACCGCTTCGGTGACACCGAGGTCCCGTCGGACTTCGGCCCGCGCAGCTTCGCCCGCAGCTGGGAGATGAACGGCGGCCAGCTGACCGACCAGGAGGCGGTCACCGACGAGCACATCGAGTGGCTCACCACCCGCCCCGCCGTCGAGCTGGTCGGCCGGCACCTGCTGATGCACTCCGACACCATCGAGTACCTGGTGTGGGGCGGCGACATCGACGAGATCAACGAGAACATCCAGGACGTCCTCGACTCAGAGGACATCGTCGAGTGGTGGGAGGTCTGGCGCAGGCTCACCACCCGGCACGCGTTCCGCGGCCCCAACGGCGTCGACGTGGCGAACCAGCTGCTGACGGTGCTCGGCGGCGAGCAGGTCGTGCACGGGCACAGCGTCATCGCCGACCAGCTGGGCATCGCACCGGGGATGGTCGACAGCCCGTACGAGTACGCGGGCGGCAAGGCGCTCGGCGTGGACGGCGGCGTCTTCGTCGGCGGGCCCTGCCTTGTCGTCGAGCTGCCCTGGCCGGAACCGGAGTAGACCGCGCGGCGGTCAACCGGCGTCGGGCGCGATCTCCAGGACCTCGTCGAGCCCGGTGATGCCGAGCGTGCGTTCGACGTGCCGGGGCAGCGCCGCGAGCAGCAGCCGGGCCCCGCCGGCCACCGCGAGCTTGTGCGCGGCGACCAGCACGCTCAGCCCACTGGAGTCGACGAGTGTCACCGCGCCGAGGTCCACCAGCACCTGGTCACCCGGCTTCGCCGCGTCGATCAGGTCGGTCAGCTCGGCACGCAGCGACGGCGAGGTCTGCACGTCGAGGTCGCCGCTGAGCAGGACGGCCGTGCCGCTGGTGGTGATCGACAGCGTCATGGCGCACGACCCGGCCGGTGCGTGCTGGTCGACATAGGGCGTCAGTCTCCGCTCCGGCTCGCGAGCACAGCGTCTCTCGGCTGTCTCTTGGCTGGCCGTGGCATACCCCGCGACGCCATGGCGCAACCGTCGAACGTTGAACGCGACGTGCGGCGCAGGTAGACATACGGTGGGTTCGCTCGCTGTCTTTGGAGGTCGCCATGACCACACCCGCGGTGCCAAGCTACGTGTCCGGCACGTCGGACAAACCGCTGCTCGGGGACACGATCGGCGACAACCTCGACCGTACGGTGGCCGCGTTCGGCGACCGGGACGCGCTGGTCGAGCGGGCGTCCGGGCGGCGGTGGACCTACCGGGAGCTGGCCGACGAGGTCAACGCGGTGGCGCTCGGGCTGGTCGACCTCGGGGTGGCGAAGGGCGACCGCGTCGGCATCTGGGCCCCGAACTGTGCGGAGTGGACGTTCACCCAGTACGCGACGGCGAAGATCGGCGCGATCCTCGTGAACATCAACCCGGCCTACCGCGTGCACGAGCTGAAGTACGTGCTGAACCAGGCGGGCATCCGGACGCTCGTGGCGACGCCGAGCTTCAAGACGTCGGACTACGCGGCGATGATCGAGGAGGTGCGCGGCGACTGTCCCGCGCTCCAGGACGTCCTGCTGATCGGCCGCGAGGAGTGGACGTCGCTGCAGTCGATCGGACGCGGCGGGTCGGCGGCGCACCTCGCGGAGCTGCAGGCCGAGCTGTCGGCCGACGATCCCATCAACCTCCAGTACACGTCCGGGACCACGGGGTTCCCGAAGGGCGCGACGCTGTCGCACCACAACATCCTCAACAACGGCTTCTTCGTCGGGGAGCTGTGCAACTACACCGAGGCCGACCGGGTCTGCATCCCGGTGCCGTTCTACCACTGCTTCGGCATGGTGATGGGCAACCTGGCCGCGACCTCGCACGGTTGCTGCATGGTGATCCCCGCGCCCGCGTTCGATCCCGCGCTGACGCTCGCGGCGGTGGCCGAGGAGAAGTGCACGTCGCTGTACGGCGTGCCGACGATGTTCATCGCCGAGCTGGCCGACCCCGGCTTCGACTCGCACGACCTTTCCTCGCTGCGCACCGGGATCATGGCCGGCTCGCCGTGTCCGGTCGAGGTGATGAAGCAGGTCATCGAGCGCATGGGCATGGCGGAGGTGACCATCTGCTACGGCATGACGGAGACGTCGCCGGTGTCGACACAGACCCGCGCCGACGACTCGGTCGACCGACGAGTGTCCACAGTGGGCAGAGTGCACCCGCACCTTGAGGTCAAGGTGGTGGATCCGGCGACGGGCGCCACCGTGCCCCGCGGCACCGCCGGCGAGTTCTGCACCCGTGGCTACTCGGTGATGCTCGGCTACTGGGCGCAGGAGGACAAAACCGCTGAGGCCATTGACAAGGCGCGCTGGATGCACACCGGCGACCTGGCCGTCATGGACGACGAGGGCTACCTGAACATCACCGGTCGCATCAAGGACATGGTCATCCGGGGCGGCGAGAACGTGTACCCCAGGGAGATCGAGGAGTTCCTGTACACGCACCCGGATGTGTTGGACGCACAGGTGATCGGCGTGCCGGACGCGCGGTACGGCGAGGAGCTCATGGTGTGGGTCCGCATGCGCGAGGGCGCGACCCCGCTGACCGACGAGTCCCTGCGCGAGTTCTGCACCGGCAAGCTCGCGCACTACAAGATCCCCCGGTACGTCCACATCGTCGACGAGTTCCCGATGACGGTCACGGGCAAGATCCGCAAGGTGGAGATGCGCGAGGTGTCGGTGAAACTCCTCGGCCTGGAAGGCGCGGCCTCGGCAAGGCACGCGTAACCCCGCGAGTCGCACGTTCAGGACCCGCGAGTCGCAGTTTCAGGACTACCGAGTTGTCGGTTCGGGACCACTGAGTTGCTGGTTCGCGACATCGTCGAGCGCGAGTTTCGACACTCTCCTGAACTCACGCACGACCGCCGCGTCGAACACGAACTCGAACCCGTCCCACTGCGAGCCGAACCGGAACTCGACCTCGTCCCGGCCGTTGACGCGATAGGTGATCGGGCAGCCTTTCCTGATCACGACCCACGAACCGACACTCAGGTTCCCGCTCATGCCTGTCTCCTCGAAGAAAGCGGCCGGACTACCAACGGCCGAGGAAGGTCGACCGGCACCCGGCAGTCCGGGTGAGCGGTCTCGATGTGCGGAAGAGCGTCCACCGACGCAGGCGCAGCTCGGTGAGAAGCTCGTCGAGCGGCAGCACGTCCATGGTCACTTTCCGCTTATCTCCGCGTTCGCTGTGTGGTTGTCCGAACGGTAGCTTCTTGTCTGACACGGTGCTGGGGCTTGCAGCTGCGGAAAGAGGAACGGTCAGTCATGGGCGGAGAACGCAAGGGACCGAGGGCTCGGGATCGCATCATCGGCGCCCGCCTGCGGGCCATCCGAAAGGAGCAGACCGCGCTCTCCCTGGAGGAAGCGGCCGCACTCGCGCAGCGGTCACCCAGCACCATGTCTCGCATCGAGACCGGCAAGCGGCATGTGTCCACAGAGGACGTCGCGACCATCTGCACGATCTACGAACTGCCGGTGGCGCAACGGGATGAGCTGATCGAGTCGGCTCGTGCGGGCAACTCCTCGGGCTGGTGGGACCTCAACCTGCCGGGCGTGCCGATGGATATGGGCGCAATCGCCAGCTATGAGGCGGATGCGATCCGGCTGACCGACTGGTCGGTGAATCTCATACCCGGGCTACTCCAGACCTATCGCTATGCGGTGGGCCTGATGCAATCGGGCGGCGTCGCCGCCAGCGTCATCGAGGCGCGATGGATAGCGCGACTGCGGCGGCAGCAGATCCTTGGCGCCGTGGACTATGCCGCCTTCATCGGCGAGGCCGCGCTGCGAACTCCCTTCGGCGGCCCTGATGCCCTGCGCGAGCAACTGCGGCACCTCATCGGTGCGCGGAGCAGAGGCATCTCGATCCGGGTTGTGGCCGAACATGAGCCCCACTCGTTGGTCCTCCATTCATGGCTGCTGATGGAGTTCCCGAACACCGCACCCGTAGTCAACGTCGAGGCGAGAAATGGCAGCCTCTACCTGCATGATGAGGTCGCCGAGACCTATCTCGGCCTGGTCGGCAAGCTCGACAAGGTTGCTCTGTCCGCACCTGCAAGCGTCGCTATGCTGCGGAAAACACTTGAGGCGGTGTGATGTATGTGGCGTAGGTCTTCGCGATCGGGCGAAACAGGCAACTGTGTCGAGGTTCGCAAGGACATGGCCGCCGTTCGGGACAGCAAGAACCCGGTGCCCGCCCTCCCGGTGCCGGCCGCCGCGACCAGAAAACTGCTCACGTTCCTCCGCGCTCGTCCGTGAGATAACCGGCTACCCCCTTGGCCATCGGGTGGCATAGGCTGGTGGGACGCGTCCTGGGTACGCCCTGGGGCGCGTTCATTTGTGCGTGGAGGTGACCGTTGTGCCGACCGGAAAGGTCAAGTGGTACGACTCGGAGAAGGGCTTCGGGTTCGTCACACAGGACGGGGGCGAGGATGTCTACGTCCGTTCTTCCGCCCTGCCGGCCGGGGTGCCCGGCCTGAAAGCCGGTCAACGCATCGAGTTCGGTGTCGCCGACGGTCGTCGGGGGCCGCAGGCGCTGTCCGTGCGGCTGCTCGACCCGCCGCCGTCGGTCGTGGAGGCACGGCGTCGCCCCGCCGAGGAACTGCACGGCCTGATCGAGGACATGATCAAGCTCCTGGAAGCGAAGGTCCAGCCCGACCTGCGCCGCGGCCGCTACCCGGACCGCAAGCAGACCAAGGTGGTCGCGGACTTGGTCCGTGCCGTCGCTCGCGAGCTCGACCCGTAAGGCCCCGAGCAGGCGCTCTATTCGGCGGGCTCTTCCGGGGTGTGGAGCATGGTGTGCAGCATCCGGTTGAGTGTGACGCCGTCGCCGGGGGCGAGCCCAACAGTCGCGGCGTCGATGCCGGCGACCACCGGCCAGCTACGAGCGAGTAGCGCCTGCCCGTCCTCGGTGAGCCGCATGGCCGCGCGTCGTCCGCGGCCCTCGGGTCCGGTGCGGTGGAGCAGCCCTCGGTCGATCATGGCCGTGACCACCTCACGGGCGCTTTGCGGGCGGACCTGGACCGCCCGAGCGAGTTCGGACTGGTTCATGCCGGGTTTGGCGCCCAGATAGGCCAGTACCCCGAACTGCACCGGGGTCAGCTCGTGCTCGGTGAGGCGGCCGCTGACGATCCGTTCAAGACGCCGCCCCACGCGGATCGCGGTCCAGACAAGGACTGCGTCGATGTCGTCCTCGCTCGGAGCTAGTCCTCCGCCGAGCGTTCCGTCAGGCATGGCGTCTCCCGTATCGCGCTGACATCACCCCTTGCAGAAGCAGGTTCCTGTAACTTAGCCTATTGCAGGAACCTGTAACTAAGGGAGAGCGATGCGGATCATCGTGAGCGGTGCGGGCGTCGGCGGTCTGACCGCGGCCCAGGGCCTGATCGCCGCCGGCCACCAGGTCATCGTGCTCGAGCGCGGTGAGCTCCCGAGGACCGGTCCCAGTGGCTACCGGTTGCGGCTCGACTCGCGGGCGGTGCGCACCCTGGAGCGGTCGCTGCCGACGTCGCTGTGGACCGCGTTGCTGGCATCGGGCAGCGGGAGCGCGGTCAACCAGCGCCTTACCTACCTCGACCAGCGCCTGCGCCCCCTGGGCATCGCCCGCCAGGACGACCGCGACGTGGTGATGATCGGCCGTGGGCCGCTGCTGCGGCTGCTCGCGCACGGCATCGCCGACCACGTGCGTGAGCGGCGGGAGACCCAGTCCTTCCAGGTCGGCCCCGAGTCGGTGTCGGTGACCACCACCGACGGACAGGTCGAGACCGCGGACCTGGTGGTGATCGCAGAAGGCGTTCATTCGCGGCTACGCCGCCAACTGCTCGGCGACACCGGACACCGCCCGCTCGGGGTCGGCGCGATCAGCGCCCGGGTCCCCGGCCCCGCGGTCGATCACGGGCTCGACGGCATCGCCGGCGCGCTCACCCACGGCTACGCACTGGCCACCGGACGAGGCGGGATCGGGCTGTTCCTCAGTGCCCACGACCCCGTCGCCGGGCCTGTCGTCGACCCCGCCGCCGTCGGCCCGGTCGCCCCCGACCTGGAGGACCCCTACCTGATCTGGGCGCTGCTCGGTCCCGACGCGGGGCTCCCAGCACCCGAGACCGCCGCCGGCGCCCTGCGCGTGGCCGTCGAGGACCTCACCGGCACCTGGCACCCCGACATCGCCCGCCTTCCCGGGCTGTCCGACCCTGCGTCGCTGCAGCGTTTCGCGTTGCACGCGGCTTCACCGGTGCCGACCTGGCCCACCACGGCGGTCACCCTGCTCGGCGACGCCGTCCACGTCGTCCCGCCCACCGGAGGCATCGGCGCCAGTACCGCGATCCGCGATGCCGGGCACCTCGTCGAGGCTCTCGCCGGCGTCGATGACCGATCCGGTGTCCTGCAAGGGGTTCACCACTACGAACAAACCATGCGCGGCTACGCCGACGACATCGTGAACGGCTCCGTCGCCCCGCTGCGCTGGCAGCACCGCCTCAGCCACCCCATCGTTTACGCCGCCATCACCGGCGCCCGCGCCGCCACCTTCGCCCTCACCGGAAGGAACATCCAATTACCGTCCCGGAACTGACCCAGCTCAGCCCACACGTCATCGCGTTCTCCGCCGGTCACGCCAACGCCTACCTCTGGCAACACCGGCGCGGCGTGACGCTCGTCGACACCGGCGAGGTCGGCAGCGAAACCCTTGTGCTGGCCGCGATCCACCGCATCGGCCGCACCGAGCACGACCTGGTCCGGATCGTGCTCACCCACTGGCACCACGACCACACCGGCGCAGCCGCCGCGCTCGCCGAGCGCACCGGCGCCCAGGTGTGCGCCGGACGAGCCGACGCCCCGGTCATCCGCGGCCACCGAACGGGCGCGCCCCCGGCCCTCACCCCCGCAGAGGAACCCCTCATGGCCCGGATCACCGGACAGGTCGTCCCGGCCCCGGC
>Ga0193742_1000357_pt1 | contig 32268 bp, 30 predicted proteins | sample L2c1metaG_FD_165511 | JGI IMG/M metagenome (GOLD analysis project Ga0193742, IMG submission 165511) | Soil microbial communities from a riparian zone of the East river system, Colorado, United States - L2c1 | ecosystem: Environmental > Terrestrial > Soil > Riparian zone | place: USA: East River... | reverse complement strand
TCCCGCTGCAGATGTTCGCTGCCATCCTCAAGGAAAAGTCCAACGGCAAGCGGATTGTCCTGACAATGCCCGGGGCCGGGCCCCTCGTCGGACCGCTGAAGTCCCTCACGAACCAGGACGTCATCGTCCGGGCGGAGTCCCAGTCCGTCGACCCCGGCACGAAGGGCCTGCTGCCGCCGACCACCTACTCGCCGACCGTGTCTGATGTTCGCTCCGCAAGCTCCGCGAAACCAGTCACCAGGGGGCCCGAGGACAGAGAGCCGCCGGAGCCGGACGCCGATCCCGGCAGCGTCACCGACAACGACCCGACGCGAAAGCCGGACAACGCGATCGTGTCGGTGGGTGTGCCGCGTGCGGGTCTGCCCGGGCTGTCCGGCCTGATCAGCGAGCTGCGGGACATAGTCGACCCGGGCGCCGTCCCGGAGTCAGCCTGGGCCGACCTTCCTCAGCACCTGCTCAGCAACTACCGGTATCTGCCCCACATCGCCGGCGCGGACACCCTGGCCGGCCCGGCCCAGCCCGGCCAGGCCCGGCCGACCCTGAACACCTCGGGCATCCCGGTCCGGTTCGGCTCCCACGAGGTGCTCATCTCCCTCGAACTGGAGTACAGCGGCAAGGTGGAACACCCGGCGGGGACCTACGACAGCGACAACGAGGCGAACCGGGGCACCAGCAACTTCAAGGCCGTCGGCAGCATCAACAGCGTCTTCAAGCTCGGCTCGCACGAGCGTCGACACAGCGGTCAAACCCTCACCACCGGCGCCAACCTCAGCTTCGGGTTCGGGTTCGGTGCTGGGGTCGACGTGCTGAGCGTGGTCTCCATCGGCGCCGGAGTCAGCGCCGTGATGAACCAGAACAACCGGATGACCAACCGGGTCATCGACGCCGAGGGCGGGCACGTCGAGGACAACCGGTCCCCGCACTCGCTCCTGAACTACCAGGCCAAGTGGGTGGTGCGCGCCCGCCGCGACGTCACCACACCGTGGGCGGACGTGCAGCGGCGGGTGGTGCCGCCGCCGGCCGGCGGCTCTCCGCTGCTGATCTGGGTGCCGGACCACTACCTGGCCACAGCGCCGACGCAGATCAGGGCCTCCGCGATACCCACCGGCAACGATCGGCGACTGCCCGACTACTTCTTCGCGTCCGGCGCCACCAACCTGTCGGCGATTTACGACGAGACCGTCAGGATCCTGCACGACCACGACGTCCGTCTGCCCGTCAACGGCGTGACCACGCGCGAGCTGGTGCAGAAACTGTGGAACCTGGACGCGAACCTCGACGACGCCATCAACAGGGACAACGGGTACAACTTCAGCCTGCACGACGAGTTCGGCAAAACGATCGCGCTGATCTCCGTGCACACGGTCCGTCAGCGGTCTCCGAGGCGGGTCGGCACCACCAGCAAGGAGTCGCACGTCGAGAACGTCCGCACCGCGATCGACGGCACCGGCGGCAGCCACTCAATCACCCAGTCGACCGGTTTCACCCCGTTCAACATCACCCTCGGTCTGCGGTCGCTCCTCGACTCGGACGGCGGCCTCAACATCACCGCCGGCCCGTCGGTCAACTTCTCCAGCACCGATGGCATCAGCAACGCCCAGAACGGGCTGTGGGTCTCCGTGCCGCGCTTCATCGGTAACACCAACGGCTACCAGGCGGAGGTCACCCACTTGGTGCGGCTCAAGATCCGCGCGGGGAACTACGACAGAGCGCTTATCACCGAACCGGTTGACGGCACCGTCATGCTCCGGATCCCCGAGCCGATGGCGTACGAATACGGGTTGACCGTCGACGAGGACGCGCTCAAGACACCCCTGACCAACGCCGCCACCGACGGCACTATCACCTCGGTGCCCTACGCGGACGACGCGATCCGCGGCTCCTTGTCGAGCACGCGGCCGCCGCACGAGTTCGCGCCGCACTACGTCCACACCGGACAGGGCATCGGCATGGGCCTGGTCATGGCGCGGCAGACGACCGTCGACGACCTTCTCGCCCGTCTGAAGCCCGAACTGCGTGCGCAGGGCTTCCTGCCGTCGGAGGGCGACCCGATGCGGGACCATAAATTCTACGAGCACAGCGAAAGCCTGGACAGCCAGATCGAGAACGAGAAACAGCTGGAGAAACTGATCTCCCTGCGCGGCATCGAGTCCAACTACGACCAGATCCACCAGGACGGCCTGACCTTCACCCTCGAGCACCGCCGGGGCGCCGCCGGCGTCACCTTCGACTTCGACAATGCCAAGATCACCCTCAAGGCGAAGCGCAGCGACCGGCCCAGCACGATCGACTACCTCGGCGAAACCGACCAGTTCGCGGCGGTCAACCTCGGCATGGGCATGGCGATCTCCGGCATGTCCACCGGCGGCGGCAAGCGGATCAACCTCTCGGTCAAGTTCGCCGCGCTCGCCAGGGTGCTCAAGATCGGCGGCATGGGCATCGGGTACACCAGAGGTGTCTCGGCGAGCAACAGCATCACGCACCTGAACAACCGGCCGGAGCTCCTCGAGTTCCCCGGCAGGCTCAAGGTGTTCGAGATGGACAGCGACTACGAGCTGACCGTGGAGTACCAGCACTCCGGCCCGCACCGCAAGATCAAACCCGGCGCCCGGGACCGAGAGGCTTACACACTGCCGCGACAGAAGGCCAGAGCGATGCTGGTGCCGCTCGGCGACGAGGCCGACGTCTCCCGGCGGCCGACGACGGAGCCGCCGAGGTCGGTGCTCGACCACGCGGTGATCTCCTACCTCGACACCACGGGAATCCGCGGCCTGCTCCGTTCGATGCTGACGTCCCTCACCGGCCCAGCCGGGTTCGCCGACCAGGAGATGAACACGTTCAGCAGCACGATCGTGCTGCGCGCGTTCTTCAAGGAGATCATCAACGGCGAGTTCTCCACCGACCAGTTCTTCGAGTCGGGTTGGTTCCGTGACAAGAACGCGGCGGCCAGCATCGGAGGCAAGCTCGGCAGGACCCGCTTCGTCGGCGCCACCAAGACCAAGTTCGTCCTCGGCATCATCAAGCTGTCACTGATCATCGCGAGCGACTCGTCGACGGTGACGGAAGGGTGGATCTGGGAACAGATCGACCTCCTGCTCGGCGAGGCCGAGGCGGAGGGGCCGACCGCCAGCGCCGGCATCGGCGCCAGCAAGAGTTGGCAGAAGAACGCGAGCAGTGGGACGTCCCGCACCGGTGGCAAGGAGCTGCTCCAGCTCGACTTCAACCGCGCCCTCGCCTTCGAGTCCGACGTGGAACTCGAAGTGGCTGTGCAGGAGGAGCGGCGGGCCAAACTCGGTTCCAAGCAACATGAACCCCAGCGCGGAACCCGCCCCACGGTGATGCGCTTCATGCTGCCCGAGCCCGAGGCGCTCGATCGGTACGTCAAGGGCGACCTACCGATCGAACACGAGCACCTCGAAGACGCGATGGAGCGCTGGGCGAAAGCCGAGGACGACGAAGACAAGCTGAAGCTCAGTGGCAACGTGGTCGCCGGCATCCTCACCCGCTGGATCCCCCAGACCGCACGCCCGCACACGGCCGCGTTCGCCCAATCGTTGCAGGGCTGGGTCGACGAGCTGGTCAAGCGGCACGCGAAGGGCGGGCTGAACACGGTGACGAACCGGCCACGCGCCTTCGAGTTCTACCGGATGTTCGGCGTCCAACTCGCCGGCGACGTACCGTCGCCGTACGCCGACCTGGTCATGCCCGAGTACCTCACCAAACCGAACACGCAGGAGAACTTCCTCGGCCACAGCGGGGTCTACGAGGTCTCCTTCCGCGACCCGCTCAACCCCACCCGGGAGACCTCGCTGTTCGAGGTCACCAAGAGACTCGTCGACGAGGTCGCCCCCGGACTGCTGACGAGGGACCCGCATCTGTGGGACGGCAACGGAAAGCAGATCGGCACCCTGCAGGGCGGGGTCAACACGCTGCAGACGCTCTTCGGCAGGGGCCGGGACCACTCGCTGTGGGACGACCTGCTCTCCCGGAACGGCACGACGCTCTACTTCACCAACCAGGTCAACTGGTGGCTGTCCAACGTGGTGGAGGTCAAGGTGGTCGCGACGTTGACCTCGGAGCCGAGGATCATCGACCAACGGCCGAACACGGGCGTGGAAAACTACGACCACGCCTACCGCGCCCACAACACCAGCAGGTCCCGGGACGGTGCCCAGTCCTTCTCGCTACCGAAGCTGAACGTCAGCGGCGAGAACGGCTCGTGGAGCGGCAACACGCGCATCGGCCAGGGCCACCACCTTGGCACGACCCACAGCGAGCAACTCATCGCCGAGCAAACCGCCTACGACTGGAGTGGGTACTACCAGGTTCAGTTCAACCATGAGGTGAGGGTCACGGTCACCCTGTTGGACATGAACGCCCGCCCCATCAACAACTACCTGCTGCACGCGCGGCCGAACCCCACGCTCCCGGCCGCGACCAGCCGCACCGTCGCCGTCAGGGGCACGCTGGACCTCGAGGTGCCGCGCTCCATCGCCGAGAGCAAGCCGAAGATCGGTGTGGGCAGGCGAAACTTCCGGCCGCTGCCGGCCCTGCCCGGCGACGCGATCGTGGTCGGCACGCTGCTGGACGACACGGTCACGATCGGAATGTCGTTGCTGCGCACCATCTTCGGCAACGAGACGAGCGGCATCACCAAACACTCCACGTTGAACCTGCCCGTGCTGTTCTCCCGGCTCCACCTCAACAACCACCTGCCGGAGGCGATCGGTGGCAAGAAGTACATAGTCGCGGAAGACCTCATCCTGCCCGGCCACTCGTCCGACCGGGTCACGATCACATTTGTCGGCGACCTGTACGACTCCGAGGTGATCAACGAGTTCGACGGCGCGGGCACCGGCCGCTACTCCAAGAGCCTGGAGAGCACGACGGTCAACGCCGCCAGCGACCACTGGCGACTCTCCGCCGAGACCGGTGGCGCCGGGAACGTCATCACCCAACGGCAGGAGTCGCAGAACGACCAGCCGGTCCCGCCCGACCACACCTTCACCCCCGGCCCGTCGACCTCGCGGGTGTCGCCCGCCGGGACGTCGGCCGCCGACAACGAGAACTTCCGCCGAGAGCAGCACATCAAGCAGTTGGCCGACCAGCCGAAGCCCACGAAGCCCACGGACGAGGACGTGACCCCGGCCGATCACAAGGGCAAGGGGCGCGAGAAGGAGCCGGGCACGACAGACCCCAAGCACACGACCGCCGAGGACGAGCCGGGCACCGTCGTGGACGCCAGGTTCCGCGGCAAGTTCCACCTGGTCGTGGAGCTACACGAGCATCACCTGCACACCAAAAAGCGCACGCTCAAAGGCACCTACGTGAGCGAGCCGATCACCGGCGACGTCTACACGCACATGTTCCGGTCCCAGTACGACGTGATGCGGAACCAGCCGCCGACCACCACGAGCGACGACGTGGACCCGGACTACCTCGACGCCGCCGAGCGCCACCCCGGTGCACCGGTGGCGGCTGACGACCCAGCGACGGCCCGCGTGCCACCGGCCATGATCGGTGAGATCACTCCTGTGTCCGGGGCCAAGGACAACCTGATCCACACGATGGCGGAGCCGCTCGCCCGAGCCGTGCTGAAGATGCACGAGGACGGCGTGAAACCGACCATCCTGATCTACGGACACCACGGCCGGGTGTCCGCGGGGGAGGTCGGCCTGGCACTGGCCGAGAAGCTGGGCGCCGAGCTGAACAGCAAGCAGCAACCGTCCATAAAGGACTTCATCACGGCCCTCAGGCAGGGGCGACCGCTGCCGACCGCGCCGGTCAACCCCATGACACTGTCCGACATCGAGGTGCGCGTGCGTGGTCAACTCGGGGATCGCCGGGGTCCCGGGCGCGACCGGATCTCGGTGCTGCTCATGGTCAACAGCCGGGACGGCGAAACGGCGGGCGCCTGGTCACAGCTGCGCATCACGCCCAGGCTCGACCTCACCCAGATGCTGGTCGATGCCGCGAACGGAGAACAGGACGCCTTCCGGGTGCACGAGCACCTGGCCAGGAGGATCCGCGACGAGGTCGGCGGTGACCTCGCGGTCGCGATGGACCTGGACCGCAGGACCCAGAAGCGCGTGATGATGGTGCCGTTCCTCCAGTGGGCGGCCGACACCATGGCCGCCGACGTCGAGGCCGCGAGGAAACGCGGCAGCACCACGGTGGTCACGCCGGCCAACCTGCACGAACTCGACCGCCTGCGCGCCGATCCGCTCGAACTCGAAACCATGAACATGGACACCCTCCAGCGGGAGGTCCTCACCGAGGTCAACCGGATCCGCGAGGCCAACAGTCCGAACTACACCGGCCGGCCGAAGCCCCTCGTCCCGCCGCTGGGCGCCGCCAACCTGCGGGAGGACTCCATCCCCCGCCTGTGGTTCGGAGACGACCCGCCGGACACCCCCGATCTGCCGCCGGGCGCCCCCGACCTGCGGCCGGACTCCACCTCCGGCGTGCCGCCGGTCGGGGTGCCCAAGCACCTCGGGCTGTGGGCGTCCGCGGTGGGCCCCCTCGCCAAGCAGATCTCCTTCGAACTGGGCGCACCGATCCGCATCACCGAGACCCGCGAGGACGGAGCCGTGATCGTGTGGAAGGCAACGCCTTCCGGCCGCCTGACCCGCGACCCGGCCGAACCAGGACCCCACACGGCCGGGCGGCTACCGGAGCCCGACACAAGGCCCGGGCAACCACCCGACCGCACCCCCAAACCCAAGCCGGGGCGCATCCCTTCTTCCTCAGCACATGGGCCTGGCCCGTCGGGCGTAACGCGGAGGCCCGAACCCGGGCCCGACACGGTCGACAAACCAACCAAACCCAACCACGAACAAACACCCGCACCCAAACCCATCCCCGGTCTCCCAGAACCCGACTCCACGCTGTCGCCACCCGAGCCCGTGCGAACGGCGTCCTCGTCGGTGCCTGAGCCGGCGACCGAACCGCCGTCGTTGACCGATGTCCTGACGATCAGGGCGGACACGTCCCCCCAGTCGGCGCGGCTGCTCGCACTGGCCACGGAGCCGGGCGCGCTGGCAGACGCGACGGAGCCGGCCCAACTGGCGACCGCGTTCGCGCAGCTGGAACTGCTGAATGTGACCGCCGACCTGGACTGGCCCGCCGCGGACCGGACCCTGCTGGAACTGACCAGGATGATCGCCGACGGCGAGCTGATCCCGAGCCGTGTCGTCGCCGCGATCGGGTTGTTCCAGCAGTACGGCCTGCTGGAGACCGCGTTCGGGCGGGGTGCCTGGACCACCGACCGCTTTCTGACCGAGCTAGGTAAAACGATCAACCGCTTCGACGACGCGGACCCGGACAACAGAGCGGCTGGGGAGTACGTGCTGGACCTCGCCATGCACAACGCCTGATGAAAGACACCCACCCGGCGCGTCGCCCCCGGTACTCACCAAGCGCGCCGACCGAGGCGATTGAATGAAAGGGGCGCGCCTCAGCCGCAAGCAACCACACGGGGGCGCAACGACCTCGGGCCGTCAACAGGCTCATCGTCGGTCAGGGGCGCGGCCGTCGCCTGGAACTCGGCGAGGGAGTCACCGTACAAGCAGGTCGCGGTCGGCATGGTGATCCCGGCGAGGCGAGCGATCGCCTCGGTCGGCAACGTGCGTGCGCCGACGAGGACGAGGTTGGCGTTCGAGTTGCCGGTCAGTGCGTCAGGCTCGGCGAGCAGCACCACCGTGTCGTACACCGAGGTCATGGTCGCCACCACCCGGCGCGCGAACGGCATCCCGGGGACGTCGATCACGTTGACCACCGCGACCCCACGCGGGCGCAGCAGACCGGCGATCCGGCGGGTGGCCTCGACGGTCACCATCCCGCCGACACATGAGCTCCGCTCGTAGGCGTCCATGACCACAAGGTCAGCCGACGCCGCGGCACGCGCTTCGACATACTCCCGACCGTCGCCGACCCGCACCGCGAGACCGGGTATCTCGTCGACGACGAACTCGGCGCGCACCAGGTCCATCAGCTCACCGTCGGCGTCGACCACCACCTGCGCCGAGCCCGGCCGGGTCGCCGCGAGATAGCGCGGGAACGTGCACGCGCCACCGCCGATGTGCACCGCGGTCAGCGGCACCCTCGGTCCGGTCACACAATGCAGGGCGACCGCGATATGACGCTGGTAGGTAAACTCCAGGTAGGTGGGATCCTCGACGTCCACATAGGACTGGGCCAGCCCACCGACGCTCAGCAGCCACCCACTCCGCCGCCGGGGATCCCGCGCCAGCTCGGCCATGCCGAACCGGACGTCACGGACACCAACACGCGGTCGCTCGTCAGTAGTCACACCACCAGCACAGCACACCCGACCGCCGAGCCGCCCCTGCCCACGTCGCCAGGACCCGTTCGGGCAACCGTGCTGCCCGAACGGCCACGCGGCGGCCGTGGTGCGCGAAGATACAGGGCATGAGCATCGTGAAGATCAACGCGTTGACGGTGCCGGAGGAGATGCGCGAGTCGCTGGAGCAGCGGTTCGCGGCACGCGCCGGCATGGTCGAGAACTCGGACGGCTTCGAGTGGTTCGAACTGCTGCGGCCGCTCGACGGCACCGACAAGTACCTGGTCTACACCCGGTGGCGCAGCGAGCAGGACTTCGAGAAGTGGATGTCGGAGAGCATGCGCACCGGACACGGCGGCGGCGGCTCCCGCCCCGCGGCGAGCGGCTCAGAGGCGTGGTCGTTCGAGGTCATCCAGCAGACCGGACCCAAGACGCCCTAGCCGGGACAGCCGGGCGCTCATCCCGCGGCGCTGTCCTGCGAACGGCGGTCGAGCAGCAGGTCGGTGGCGCGGGCGAGGACCTGTGCGCGACCGCGGCCTTCGTGGTCGGCGGCGAGGAAATGCACTCCGATCGCCACGCAGAAAGCGAGGATGCTGCGGGCTTCGACCTCGTCGGGGTCGGCGCAGAAGGTGCGGAACGTGTCGCGCAGCAGCGCCATGCGCCGGTTGTCGACCCGCCGGAGGCGTTCGGCGACCGCGTTGTCGCGGCGGGCCCAGTCGCGGATCGCGAGGTCGATGGGCAGCAGGCGGTCGTTGGAGAACGTCAGCGCACCCGCGCGCTGGATCTTGGTCTTCGGGTCCCCGCCTTCTCGTTCGACGCGATCGATGACGTCGTCGGTGCTCTCGCGTTCCCAGGTGTCGAGCATCGCGTCCAGCAATGCGTCGCGGTCGGCGAAGTACCCGTAGAAACCGCCCTTGGTCACGCCGAGGTTCTTCGCCAGCGCCTCCACCCGGACGGCGTCGGGACCGCCGGTGGCCAGCACCCGCAGCCCTTCCTCGATCCACTTGTCGCGCGGCGTGCGCAGTCCGCCCACGGCGTGTGCCACCTCACTCCCATGCGGATATACGCGCCCGTATATCTGGTCTAGCCTGCAGATATACGCAATCGTATACCTGAGAGGTGGGATCGCAGTGGACGGCACGATCACCCGCGCGGTGGGACGGCGCGACATCCCCGAGCTCATCCGCGTCCTCGAGGTGGCGCCGGACGCGGACTACGTCGACGTGTTCACCCTCGCCACGGACGCGGTGGCCACACCGGAGCGCTGGGCGCGCTCGATGTTCGGCGATGTCCCCAATGTGGCCGAACGGCTGATCTGGCGCGGTCTTCTCGGCCTTCGGCTCAGTCGGGGGCGGTCGCCGGACACCGTCGCCGGCTGGCGGATCGTTCGGCACGGCGAGGACTGGATCCAACTCGAGGCCCGTTCCTGGTTTCTGACCGGCACCCTGCTCGTCACGACCGCGGCCGGACGCGTGTCACTGGCGACTTTTCTGCGCTACGACCGACATCTGGGCGGATGGGTGTGGCCCCCCTTGTCGGCGGTGCACCGCAGGTTGGTCCCCGGCGTGCTCCGCGGTGCCGCCGCGTCGATCACACAGTCGCTCAGGCTCTGACCGAACAGGTCAGCGGGGCGGACCCACCGGCTGGTCGCCTCGGATGGTGATTCGGTGCATCACCCGGTGCTGGTCGCCGTAGTCGTCGACGGCGTAGTGCGCGGTGCTGCGGTTGTCCCAGACGACGACATCGCCGGGACTCCACCGGTGGCGCACGCTGTGCTCGGGACGGCCGATGACGGCGAAGAACAGGTCCAGCAGCGCACGGCTCTCGGTTTCGGACACACCCAGGAGGTGCGTGGTGAAACCGGGGTTGACGAACAGGCCGCGCCGGCCGGTCTCCGGGTGCACCCGTACCACCGGGTGCACCACCGGGTCGAGCGACCGCACCTGCTCGCCTTCCCAGAGGTTCCCTTCGCCGGACAGTCGGACGTGCAGGTACTCCTCGAAGTCCTTCCGCCCGTCGTGGGCCGCCTCGAGCTGGTCGGCCAGCCGGCGCAGTGGTGGTGACAGTGCGAGGTAGGCGGCCTCCAGGTCGGTCCAGCAGGTGTCACCGCCGGTGGGTGGCAGGGACACCGCCCGCAGCACGGAACCGAGCGGCGGCCGGCGCGTGAACGTGACGTCGGTGTGCCACACGGGTGACTTGCCGCCGTCACCGCTGTCGATCACGTAGATCTCGGGGTGCTCGGCGTCCAGGCCGGGCACCACCGGGTGTGCCGGGGTGAGCTCGCCGAGCGCGGCCGCGAACGCCCGGTGCGACGACGGTGTCAGCCGCTGCCCGGGGAACACCAGCAGCTTGCGGTCCAGGAGCGCGGTACGGATGCCCGCCACCACCTCCGGTGTCAGGTCCGAGGCCAGGTCGACACCCGACACCTCCGCGCCGATCGTGATGGTCAACGGTTCGAACGAGGTTGTTGTCGCGGTCACGAGTTGAGCTTCCTGCGTCCGGTGCCCGGTGTCGACCCCTCCCACCAATCGGGCCGCGGGTCAGTGCCCGGTGTGGTGCGAGGTCAGGTCGGTGGACAGCGAGTTGAAGTCGCAGTAGGCGCGGGGCGACAGGCCGAACCGCCGGCGGAACTCGTTGATGAAGTGCGACGTGTTGGGGTAGCCGACCGCGCGGGACACACTGGCCACCGTGTCGTCGCCCTGCACGAGCAGCTCCCGTGCGCGGGACAGGCGGGTCTCCTTCACGAACTGGTACGGCGAGGTGCCGGTGGTCTCCCGGAACTGCGCGGTGAACGCGGACGGGCTGAGCGACACGTGCTCGGCGAGGTCCGCGACCGTCAACGGCTCGGACAGGTGGGCCCGCGTGTACCGGATCACCCGCGCGATGGGGTCGTTGTGCTCCTGGTCCGCGGCGATCCGCAACAGCCGCGCGTACTGGTCGGCCTGCAGGACGCGGTAGACGATCTCCTGCAGGTACGCCGGCGCCAGCACCCGCCGGTCCGGTCCGGTGCCGATCGCGCGCAGGAACCGCAGCACCGACCCCATGAGGTCGGAGTCCAGCGCGGACACGAACGCCTGCCCGGCGCCGGGAGCGGCGTCCGGTCGAGGGGCCGGCACGGCGGTGCGGCGTTCGAGCATCTCGGCGGAGATCTTCCGCACGGTGGCCGGGTCGATCTGCAGGACCAGCGACACGAACGGCTTCGTGACACTCGCCTCGACGATCTCGGCCGTGAAGTGCAGGTTGCTGTTCAGCACGAGGTAGTTGAACGGGTCGTAGTGGTAGTGCTCGCCGTCGACCGTCACGCACTTGCGGCCCTGCGCGACGATGCACAGCGACAGCGACTGGACCTCTTCCCAGGTCGGCGCGACCGGCGCCGTGAACCGGTAGAGCGTGAGCCCCGGCCACAGGCCGACGTTGGCGCCGCGGTCCGGCGCCCGCGCCAGCAGGGCGGCGACGAGGTCGCCGGAGGTGAGCCGCTCCTCCAGCGGAGATGTCGCATGCGTCATTGCACACTCCCGGTCCGTACGAGCCGAACCAACGAATCGTACGCTGTACCGCCTAACCCGTTCGGGTGATCAGTCGAGCGCCTCGAAGGCGCTGACGCTGCGCTCGGCCAGGTTCGGGACCGCCTCGCCGAGGACGTGCGTCTTGAACGCCTCTGTCTCGCGGTGGTCGGCGTACCCGCTCGCGTCGGTGTAGCGCTCGTAGAGCACGAACGTGTCCGGGTCGTCGACACTCACGTGCGCGTGGAACGCCAGCATCTTCTCCTCAGCCCGGTTGATCGGCGTCACCGTCGCGAGGACCTTCCTGATCCGGTCGGCCTCCCCCGGCTTGGCGCGCCAGGTCGCGATCACCACATAGGACATTCGTCATCCCTCTCCGAAGCTGAACCCGATGGCGCGCAACTGGTCGCGGCCGTCGTCGCTGATGTCGGCCGGCCGCCACGACGGCAGCCACTGCCACTCGACACGGAACTCAGCGCCCGCGAGCACGGCGCGGATCTGGTCCGACATGATCTTGGTGAGCGGGCAGGCGGCCGACGTGAGCGTCATGGTGATGACCGCGGCGTCGCCGGCCATCGCGACGTCACGCACGAAGCCGAGGTCGACGATGTTCACGCCGAGGTCCGGGTCGATCACGTCGTAGAGCGCCTCCCGCACCGCCTCGGACCGCGCGTCCCGCTCCCCCACCGGCGCCACGACCGGCTCGGGAGCCGTCGGCTCGGACGGCTCGAGCGGGAGGTCCGCGAGCGCCGCCGGGCGCAGCTCCACGCGCACGTCCGCGGTGGGACTCGAGATCCAGTCCGCCTTGCCGTGCGCCTTGCGCCGCACCCGCACGATGTCCTCGGCCGCCTCCGCCGACCCGCCGGCCACCACCAGCAGCTCGGCGGCGATGCCGGCCCGCTCGGCTCTGGCGAGTGCCTTGTCCAGCACCCTGGCCACCGGCTCGCAGGTGCGGCCAGGGCCGAGCCGGAGCTTGGCCACGGCTCGCACCACCGGCAGCCCGAGGACCGCGTGGAGCGCCGCGCGGGCGTCCGCCGCGACCACCCGCGTCTGCCGCTCGCACACCGCGAGACTCGTCATGACACCTCCTCCGCGACCGTGCGGAGCAGTTGTTTGAGCGGTACCGACTCGTCCCGCAGCGCCTCGGCGGTCACCTCGTGCGGGGTGTGCAGCACCCGCCGCACGGCCAGCACGTCGCCGGGCCGGTTGAGTGCGATCACCGCGTCGATCCGGCCGTCGGTCAACGAGAACGCGGCGAACCGCTGCTCCTCGACCGAACCGCGGACGACGAGGTCGTCGAGGTCGCGTGCGCGGCCGACCGACTGGAGCGTGTGGTCGTACTGGTCGGACCAGAACCAGTGCGCGTCGGTGTGCGGCACCGCCTCGCCCGTCAGGTTGGCGGCCACCGTCCTGCCCTGCCGCAGCGCGTTGTCGTGGTGCTCGACGCGGACCCGCGTGCCGTGGTGCACCTGCGCGGCGACGTCGCCGAGGGCGTACACGTCCGGCGCGGAGGTCCGGCCGTACTCGTCGACCAGGATGCCGTCGCCGGTGTCGATCCCCGCCGCGACGGCCAGCTCCACGTTGGGCCGCGCCCCGACCCCGACCAGCACCAGGTCGCACTCGACGGTGTGCCCGAGGTTGGACGTGAGAACGAGCCCGGCCGCGGTGCGCGTCATCGACTCGATGTACTCCCCCGCCCGGATCTCGACCCCGCGTCCTCGGTGGATGTCCAGCAGCACGCCGCCGATCCGCGCGCCGAGCGCCCTGGCCAGCGGCGCCCGCTCCGGCTCGAAGATCGTCACCTGCTTGCCGAGCGCCACGGCCGACGACGCGACCTCGCAGCCGATGAACCCGGCGCCGAGGATCACCAGGCGCTGCGCGTCGGCCAGCTCGGCACGCAGCCCGCGGGCGTCGGCGGCCGTGCGCAGGTGGTGGATCCGCTCGCCGTCGAACCCGGGCAGCCTGCGCGGCCGCAGCCCGGTGGCGAGCACCAACGCGTCGTAGCCGAGGTCGTCGCCGGCCGTGAGCCGCACCGTGCGACCGCCGAGGTCCAGAGCGGTCGCACGGGTGCCGAGCCGCAGCTCGACATCGTTGTCGGCATACCACGACGGGGCCCGCGCCGGCACGACCTCGGTGCCGCCGAGGAAGTCCTTGGACAGCGGCGGCCGCTCGTAGGGCGGTTCGGCCTCGTCGGCGATGACCACGACCTCGCCGTCGAACCCCCGCTTCCGAAGGCCGGCGGCGGTGGCCGCCGAGGCGACCCCGCCACCCACGAGCACGTATCTCACGTGACATCCACCTCGATCACCCCGTCGGTCACTCGGCACGGAAAGTCGGTGAGCCGGCAGTTGTCCGGGTTCACTCCAGAACCGCTGCGGGCATCGAACACCCACAGGTGTCTGGCGCAGGTGATCTCGCCGCCGTCGAGGTCGCCCTCGGACAGCTCCCACTGCTGGTGCGGGCAGCGGTTGCGGTAGGCGCGGATCTCACCGTCGACGTTGACGAGCAGCACCTTCTCGGCGCCGACCGTCACACCGGTCATCTCGCCTTCCCACAGCTCGTCGAGCTCCATCGCCTGCTGCCACCGGCCGGTCATCGCCCTGCTCATCAGCTCGCCGCGGTCCCTTCAACGTCCTCGACGAACACTCGCGCGTGCATCTCCTTCCGTGCGGCGCGCCCGCCGGCCACGACCTCGTCAGCCGAGCGGCCGGCGATCATGCCGGCGAGCCCGTGCGCGGCGGCGTCGGCGACCGGCGTCCACCTGTCGATCCAGCGGCGCAGCACGGCCGCGTTGTCCGGCTCCTGCCGCAGGCAGAACGCCGCGAGCGCGGTGCTCCAGCGGGCCCTGCGGTCGCTGTCGGTCTTCAGGTACGAGGCCAGGAGCCACGACAGCTCGTCGCCGGCCGCCCGGGACACCTCGCGGAACTGACGCAGCAGCACGTCGTCGAGCGTCGGCGCGAGCACCAGGTTCATGGCGGTGAACGCCTCGGCCCAGTCGTAGGTGACGAGCGCCTTCTCGACCGCCCGCCGCGCCGGCTGCCACGCCTCGTCGTCCTCCCACCGGCCCCGCTCGGCCGTGCCGATGCCGGAGTCCGGGTACGCGTCCTGCAGCTCGCGGGTGCGGTAGGCGATGAGCGTGACCCGGCGCAGCAGGTCCGCGGTGGCGAAACCGGCCGCGTTGGTGACGTACGACGTCGGCGCCATGTAGCCGATGTAGGCCTGCACCTGCTGGCAGCCGTGCACCAGGAACCGGGACGACGTGAACAGCGCGCCGAGCAGCGCCACCTGGTCGGCCGACAGCGCCGCGCCGGCGTCGGCATACTCCTCCAGCGCGCGGGCCGTGGCGGCCTCCGCGTCGGACTGCATGGTCACGTAGGCGCGGTAGGTCAGCGCGTCCGGGTCGCGGAAGGACTCCCAGTCCTTGGCCCGCAGCGGCGAGTTGTCCCGGTAGGTGAGGAACCACAGGTTGGCGGGCGACGACGGGTTCTGCTCGAACGCGGCCGACCGGTTGGTGCGGGTCGTCCAGTTCTGGGCGTGCGTCATGATCTCGTACTCGCTCGGCATCCTGCGCACGTCGCCGAACGCGCTGAACGTGCGCCGGCTCATTCCGCCTCCTCGGATTTCAATGTTGTGGTCACGTTGGGGAAAGAACTGTCCTGTTTGGTCACGTACTTGTGGCTGGCTTGCGTCACGTTCCCCTGAGGTGCGGTTGGGAAGCCCGCGGCAAGGCATTTCATGAAAGCGCTTCCTTTCGGCGTAACGACACGTTCTCCCACGTGATCGAGTCGCTGCCGGTGATGATGCGGCCGCTGAAGGACGGCATCATCGACTCGAGCGAGCGGATCGCGAACTCCGCGCCCAGGTAGCGGCGCAGCGTGGCCTGCGTGAGGACCACCCGGTCCTCGCCCTGCACCCGCACGTAGGAGCCGCGGTCGATGACCTCGATCTCCTGCCCGGGGTTGTCGTCCTCGATCGCGGCGACGACCTGGTCGATCTCGTCGCCCATCCGCAGAATGGGCCCGACAGGGTTCCTCATGAGGTCGCCTCCGACCGGTCGTACTCGACGCGGACGTGGTCCAGCGGGGCGATGCCGGCCTCGGCGACCGTCATCTCCGGCGGCAGGCGTTTTCCGTTGTGGAACACGACTTTCTCGAACGGCAGCGCGCGGACCCGCTTGCCCTCCACGTGGTGCGCGACCGCCGCCGCGACCTCGCGCATGGTGTTCGCGGTGGTCACCGGCACGAGGATCTGCACGAAGTCGGTCGCGAAGATCGCGTTGAGCGGGACCAGCTGCGGCGCCTGGTCCTCGATGCCCAGCTCGACGGTCATGACTCACCCCCGGTGGACGCGAGCCCGACCGCGACGCGTCCGGTGTAGTCCTTCGTCCATGCCGCGTAGTCCGGGTCGTCGCCCATCACCTCCGGCGAGAGGCCCATGTAGTTGAGGATGCCGCCGACGTCCATCGGCTGGATCTGCCCGGCGAGGAACCGGTCGATCACCGTCTCGTGGTTGACGTTGTCGCGGTCCTTCCACCAGATCTGCCGGCACGCGTTGGTGCAGAAGTGATACGTGCGGCCGTCGTAGGACAGCGGCCAGTCCCGCACCCGCCAGACGCCGTCGCGCGACTGTGTCGCGTTGCAGCACGGCAGGTGGCACATGCTGCACAGCCACGGCAGCGTCTCGGGCAGCGTCGCCTCGACGTTGTTCGCGTTGATGTTGTCGATCAGCACGTCCCACTTGTCGCCGTAGACCTTCTCCCAGTTGGGGTACTTCTCGGCCAGCCACTCGCGCTCGTCCTTGCTGACCGCCGCCTTCGGCCGCCACCACAGGGTCGGGCGCCAGTACCACAGTCCCATGTGGAGCGCGTGGTGCCAGGTGTCCAGTCCGCGCATGAACTCGTCCCAGAACCACGGCTTCTTGAGGCCGTAGTCCTCGATGGTGCGGATGAACTGGTCGATGATCCACTCCTCCATGAACTCCCGGTAGGACTGCTTCCGGTGTTCGAGAGGCGTGTAGTAGTCCATGGCGGGTCCGGTGAGCGCGGCGAACGCGCGGGCCGAGCCCCAGAAGCTCTTGTCGATGATCCACTGCGCGCGCACCGGGTCGTGCTCGACGAGGATCTCCAGCGTCGGGCCGCCCTGCTGGGAGTGCCGTGCCTCGTCGGTCTGGATCGAGGAGATCATGTTCGCGAAGTTCACGTCGCCGGAGGAGAGCGCGTCCGCGGACAGCGCGACGAACTGGAGGTTCGTGAACCCGGTCTCGAACGTGAAGGGCAGCTCGATCGCGAGGTCGACCACGTTGGGCGCGATCATCATGCCGTCGAACAGGTTCCGCAGCGAGATCGGCACCCAGTCGTTGGTATGGAAGGTCTTCTGCGTCCAGTCGTACTGCGGGTCGCGGCCGATGAGCTCGTGGCCGAAGAACGTGGTGATCTGCGCGTGGCGCAGCTCGTCCAGCTGGCCGAACGTGGCCATGTTGCGCCATGCGCCGTTGAGCCCGAAGCGGGCCATCTTCAGCTCGCCGAGCACGGCGGCGTACTCGACGAGCGCGACGCCGCCGAAGTGCATCTTCGTGGACGACTTCCAGCCCTCGTCGAGGGTCTCGAACGCCGAGGAGCGCTGCAGCGCGGCCTTCACCGCGTACACCGACGACTCCTTCTCCCGCTGGGTCGCCACGTACTCGGGATAGCTGACCTTGTAGTCCTCCTCCCACTTCTGCCACGCCTCGCGCGGCACCTTGCCGGTGCCGCAGTGCCACTCGGGGAAGACCGCCTCGTCGTCCACGTACTTGAAGGTCCAGTCGACCTCGCGAACGAAGTGCTGCCACTCCTCACGCTTGCGCAGTGCCATGCCCGCGTTCCCTTCAGTCGACTTCGAGGTGGCCGAGCTGCCGGCTGATGCCGGCGCCGTTCCAGTAGGCCCGGATGCTGTCGATGCGTCCGTCCCCGTCCACATGGCACAGGAACAGGTGCGGCTCGCTGAACTTCTTGCCCTGCGGGGCGATCGCGCCCCACGCGATCTGCTGGGTGCCACCGATGTCGCACGTGACAACGACGTCGTGGTCGTTCGCGTCCACCGTGTGCACCCGGTTGAACAGGTCGGGGAACGAGTTGATCAGCCCGGCCCACAGGACCTTGCCTACGGTGCGCACCTTGCCGTCGCCCCGGACGACCCGCTGCTTGCCCCACACCTCGAACGGAACGTAGGAGAAGTCGGCGTTGTCCGAGCACATCTCGGTCATCGCGTCGACGTCATGACGGTTGTAGGCGTCGAAGAACGCGGTGACGACCTCGGCGGCGGTGGCGGTCTTTTCCGTGGTGGTGGTCATCGTTGTCCTCACACGATCGCGATCTGGTCGAGGCGTTTGACGGCGAGCCTGCGGTAGAGCTGGTTCTGGCACCAGTAGGCGTCCAGCGCCACGATGTGGTCGTCCCGCACGGTGAACCGCCACGCCTGGTCGACGTCGAGGTGCTTCTCCTGGTTGACCACGCCGGCGTAGTCGCCTGCCTGGGTGCCCTCGACCTTCAGCTCGGCGGTGACCACCTCGCCGGTCTCGACGACCGCGCGCACGGTCACCAGCAGGTCGGGGAACGCGGTGACCAGCTCGGCGACCGCCGCGCGCAGCTCGCCGACGCCGCCGTCGCGCACGCCGAGCGCGAAGAAGCTCACCGCGACCGCACTGTCCACAACGGACATAGCGGCTTCGGTGTCCCGCAGTGCCAACGCGTTCAGGAACGCGCGGACGGTGTCACCCGGTGTGCTCATCGGACCTCCAACGCCTTCAGCACCGCGTCCGCGGTGGCCTCGGTCGAGTTCGGGTTCTGGCCGGTGATCAGGTTGCGGTCCACGACCACGTGCGACACCCACGCCGCGGGGCCGTCGTCGAACACCGCGCCCGCGTTCTTCAGCGCCGTGTCCACGTACCAGGGCAGGCCGAGCCGGCCGGGCAGGGTCTGGTCCTCCTCCTCGTCGGTGAAGCACGTCATCCGGTAGCCGTCGAACAGCCACTGGCCGTCCGCGCGCTCCGGCGCGGAGAGCAGCAACGCCGGCCCGTGGCACAACGCGGCCACCGGTGCGTGCTTGTCGTGCAGGGTGGCGAGCAGCCGGGCGACGTCCGGGTTGTCGGCGAGGTCGACCATCGGGCCGTGCCCGCCCGGCGCGAACACCGCGTCGAACCCGGCCATGTCCTCGTCGCTCAACGAGGACAACGCGACCGGTTCCTGGAAGCCGGGAATGGCGTCCAGGCGCCGTTTGCGCTCGGCGGACAGCTCGCGACCGGCCGCCGTCAGCTCGTCCACGGCGGACTGCAGCTCGTCCCGCGACAGCCCGCCGGTCAGGTCCTCCGCGACCAGCACGTCGACCAGCGGCCGATCTTGCCGCCACGCGCTCTTGGCCGCGCGGCTGACCAGCGCGTGCGCGTCCGCGGCGGCCATGCCGCGGGCCGTGAGCCGCTCCGCGATCCGGCGCGCGGCCACCAGGCCCAGCTCGGTGGTCTGGTGCAGCGTGATCCGGATGTCGTCGGGGTCGTGGTGGAACGTGCGGGTCACCGAACCGAAGAAGTCCGTGTCCTCGTCCGGGTAGTGGAAGAAGTCCTCGAGGCCGTACGGATCGGCGAAGGGCGGGCGCCCGTCGGGCGTCAGCACCACCACGTCGACGCCTGCCTCGGTGAACCTCTCGAAGGGTTTGAGCGCCTCCTCGGCGAAGTAGCCGGTCGGATGCGCGCTTCCGTCAGCGAGCTGGATCTCCTGCGCGCTGGACACCAGATAAGCGATGCGGGGCATGTTTCGGACGCTACCGACGCAGTGACGTGGCCCACATCGAAGATTCCAACGGCGGTTGTGCGGATTCCTGCACGACTCTTGGCCGCCGCGGCGGCCCGCTGTTGAACTGGCGCCATGACACGCGTTCTGTTCGCCGTATCCGGCTCGGACCACTGGACACTCGCCGACGGCGCCCGCCACCCGTGCGGGTACTGGCCGGAGGAGCTCGCCGTGCCGCACGAGACCTTCCGCGCCGCCGGGTTCGACCTCACGGTCGCCACGCCGGGCGCCGTCGCCCCGACCGCCGACGAGGCAGGCTTCTCCCCCGAGATGAACGGCGGCTCGGCCGAGCCGGGCGCGCGGTTCCGCGCTTACCTCGCCGGCATCGGCGCGGAGCTGTCCACGCCGGCCGACCTGGATCTGTTGACCGCCAACGACTTCGACCTGCTGTTCGTCCCTGGCGGACACGGCCCGATGGAGGATCTCGCGGTGTCGGACCGGTTCGGCGCGCTGGTCGTCGAGTTCACCGCGCGGGACAAGCCGGTGGCGGCTGTCTGCCACGGGCCTGCCGCGCTGCTGCCGGCCGCCGGGGCCGGCGGCTGGCTGTTCGCCGGGCGCCGGGTCACCGGGTTCAGCAACGTCGAGGAGGCGCAGGTCGGGTTCGCCGACCGCGCGCCGTGGCTGCTCGAGGACCGGCTGACCGAGCACGGTGGCCGGTTCGAGAAGAGCGCCGGCGCGTGGGAGCCGCACGTCGTCGCCGACGGAAACCTATACACGGGTCAGAACCCGGCATCGTCCGCGCCGCTGGCCGCGCGTCTCGTGCGTGAGCTGTCGGCCGCGCGCGCCAGCGCGCAGTAGGTGCGCGGCGTCGCGCCGAACCGTTCGCGGAACTCGTTGATGAAGTGCGACGCGCTGGAGTAGCCCACCGCGCGGGAGACCTGGGTGACGCTCAGGTCTCCCGCCACGAGCAGCTCCCGCGCCCGGTTCAGCCGGATGTCCTTGACGAACTGGTATGGCGACTTCCCGGTCACGTCCCGGAACAGGTGCGAGAACGCGGACGGGCTCAGCGCGACCCGCTCGGCGAGGTCGCTGACCGTCAGCGGCTCGGACAGGTTGGCCCGCACGTAGGAGATCACCTCGCTGACCGGGTTGTCGAGATCCTGCGACGCGGCCAGCTCCAGCAGCCGGGCGTACTGCTCGGCCTGCAGCACTCGGTACACCATCTCCTGCAGGTAGATCGGCGCGAGCACCCGCCGGTCGGCTCCGGTGTGCGTGGCACGCAGGAACCGCATGGTCGCGCCCATCAGGTCGCAGTCGACCGCGGTGACGAACGCGGGCTCGGCGTCGGCGGCCGGGGTGCGGGTGAACGTCGTCGTGCGGCGTTCGAGGATGTCCGCGGTCACGCGACGCACCAGCCCCGGGTCGATCTGCAGCACCAGCGACAGGAACGGCTTCGCCGCCGTCGCCTCGAGAATCTCCGCCTGGAAGTGCAGGCTGCTGCTCAGCACCAGGTAGTTGAAGGGGTCGTAGTAGTACTCCCGCCCGTCCACCGCCACGCGCTTGCGGCCCTGCGCGACGACGCACAGCGACAGCGACCGCACCTCCTCCCACCGCGGCGCGACCGGCCCGGTGAACCGGTAGCACGTCAGCCCGGGCCACCCGTCCTGGTTGGCGCCGACCGATGGCGTGCGTGCGGCGAGCTCGGCGACCAGGTCGCCGGAGGTGTAGCTGTCGTCGCGGGGGCGGCTCACGCCGGGCCGCACACGTACGTCGCCGGGTTCGCCACCGGCAGGCGCGTCCGTATCGCTGTCACGCGATCGACGGTAGGACGCGATCGGGACCGCGGTGCTGTGGATTTCGGCTGAGGTCGTGCGGATTCCGCCGAGATCGTCCCACCCGTCTGAGGTCGGCATGCCATGAAGCCCTTCATGTCACTCAACGACATGAACGGGACCTTCAGGACGTTCAACACCACGGCGGACGTGGTCCCGCGGGTCAGGGCGCCCTTGCGAGCGGACCGGTCGCGGCGCCGGCGCTGATCCTCACGTTGGGCCTGGCCGCAGGCGTACTGGCCACCTCGGTGTCCTCGGCCGCGGTGGACGGCGACCTGAGCGTGCCGAGCCTGTTCGCCGCGGCGAGCGCGGCCGTGCTGGCGCTCCTGCTCGTGCGCAACCGCTGACCCGCGAAAGGCGCGTTCGCGACAATCGCGGTGTCCCAAACGCGCCTTTCACAGCAACCGGCGTCCACGTATAGACAACAGAATCACGCGGATCGGCATGGGACCGGTTAGGACGTTCACGCAGAGCGCACTGAGGTGATCCCAGCAAGATCGTGAGACGTGGGCGGGGAGCTCCTGATAGGACTGGATTTGCGAAGATCAAGTCCGACCTGCTTCCGCCAGGCAGCCGACTCGCGTGAATCTTGTTGAGATCACGTTACTGCTCGGCGCGGAAACGGGCGATCATGCAGTTTGATCGACAACCGTGACCTTCGGCGGGTGTTCCGGTGGTGCCACTCCTGGAAAGATCAGAATTCGAAATGTTCACCGGCACCGGACTGCGGCAAATGTCCGGGTGAATTACCGCGACCGGCGGAACTAATTCCGACCAAATGGTCGCACCGCCAGGCTTTCGGCGTAATCATCGGGACGGTGGACCACACGTCCGGCGGTAGGCCGCGTGTCACGATGCTAAGTAACGTTTCGCTGGCCTGACTGGGAAATTATTGACACCCAGGACGGGTTTCCCCTGCATTGCGAAACGAAGGAAAACCAAATATGAGACGTACCAGAGCGGCGCGTTTGTGCGCGGCCGTCGTGGTCGCCGCCGGACTCACCGCCGCCAGCCTCACCGCCGCCACCGCGTCGCCGGAGCTCGCGCCGACGTCCCCGGTGACGGCGCCGAAGATCACACAGGCCATGTCCGACGCGCTGCAACGCGACCTCGGGCTGTCCGCGGCCGAGGTAAAGACCCGGCTGGCCAAGGAAGAGGCCGCCCGCACGGCCGAGGTGGCCACCCGGACAACGATGGGCGACAGCTACGCGGGTAGCTGGTTCGACCCGAAGTCCGGCACGCTCGTCGCGCAGACCACCGACAAGACGATGGCCGCGCGCGTCGGCAAGGGCGTGACGGTGCGCGTCGTCTCCCACAGCCGCGCCGAGCTCGACGCGGTGCAGACCGGCATCGACCGGTTCGCGGGCAAGGCGGCGCCGTCGGCGATCAACGGCTGGCACGTCGACGACAAGACCAACAGCGTGGTCGTGGCCGTGAACCAGAGCAAGGTCGACGCGAAGGCACGGTCGTTCCTGTCCTCGGTGCGGGCCATGCACAAGTCGGTCCGGGTGGTCGAGGAGTCGCACTCACCGCAGACCTACGCCGATGTCGTCGGCGGGTGGCCGTACTGGATCAACTTCGCCGCGCGCTGCTCGGTCGGGTTCTCCGTGTTCGGCGGGTTCGTCAGCGCGGGTCACTGCGGCACGCCGGGCAACACGGCGAGCGACGGCAACGGCGCCGTGCTCGGCTCGTTCGCCGGCTCTTCCTTCCCCGGCAACGACTATTCGTTCATCAGCACCAACGCCGGCGTGAACCTCTGGGGCTACGTGGAGGGCTACGACGGCTTCTGGTACTACGTGTACGGCTCGGCGCAGGTGGCGGCCGGCTCGGGCATCTGCCGTTCCGGCTCCACCACGGGCATGTGGTGCGGCACGTTGCTCGACCGCGGCTGGACCGTCAACTACCCGCAGGGCACCGTCTTCAACCTGACCCGCACCAACGTGTGCGCGGAGCCCGGTGACTCGGGCGGTTCGTGGCTGAGCGCGAACCAGGCCCAGGGCGTGACCTCCGGTGGCTCCGGCAACTGCTCCTCCGGTGGCACGACGTACTACCAAGAGGTCAACCCGATCCTCGCGGCATACGGTCTGACGCTCATCACCAGCTCCTGAACCATCGGTGCCCTGGCGGCTCACCCTCTCTCGAGCCGTCAGGGCACCGCCGTAGCTCTGGTGCATGGCGGGTGATCACGGTACAACCGGAGTATGTCCGAGCGCGTCGAGCGCCCATACCCGCACACCGCGGTCCTGCGCGAGCTGCTGGTGCGCTACCTCGACTTGTGGACACCAGCTGTGCTGCGGTCACACCACCGTGCCACCTACGTCGAGGCTGGCGGCGCCGACATCGCCGCGTACGCACTGCGCGTGTTCGGTGAGTTCGCCGACCGCCTTGCCGGGCACCAGTTGGATGTCGTGATCCTGCTGGCGGCTACCGAGCCACTCGCCGCTGTCCTCCAGGAGCTGGGCGAGCCGCCCGGACTGTCGCTGCGGTCAGTCGAGGACCCCGCGAACCTGACGGTGACCGGGCCGATGCTGGCACACCTCGACGTCGCCGCCGGCAGCGCGCTCGACGAACCGACCGCGTGGCGGCTGGTCGCGTCGCTGGCACCGGGCAAGGCGCGGGAGGTGCTGCTCACTTTGCCGCCGGCCACGGCCGAGCAGGTGACGGCCTACCGGACGTGGCTGCGCGAGGCGGGCCTGGCCCAGGCGGCCACCGTGGAGCTGGCCGACGACGACGGGCACGCGCGACTGCTGGTGTTCGCCACCGCGGACAACAAGCATCTCGCGACGTTCAAGAACGAGCTCTGGGCCGCCGACGAGTTCGCCGGGATCCGCTACCGCGATCCCCGCGATGCCGAGCACACCCTGGTCAACATCTCGCTCAACCCGCCGCTACTGCCGTTGCGCCGTGCGCTGCTGGACGAACTGGCACGGCGAGGCAGTTGCACGGTCGCCGACCTGCAGCAGCACACTCTGCGGGAGACGATCTACCGCCCGGCCGATGCCGTCGCGGTGCTGACCTCCGCGGTCTCGGCGGGCACCATCACCCGCGAGCCGCCGAAAGGCCGCATGTCCCCTCGCACGATCGTGAGCCACCGGCATTAGCTTTAGGTCCGCCGCCCCCGGACGAGCAGCAGCGGCACCCCGACAGCGATCAGCGCGAGGCCGAAGATCGACATCACGATCGACCAGACCGTCAGCAGCGCCAGGCGACCGGTGTTGTCGTTGGCCTGCTTGATGTTGTCCTCGACGCTCATCGCGTTGAGGCTCATCGTGCCCTCGTAGACGACGGTGCCCTCGCCGGGGCTCTGACCGGGCGCGACCAGCTCCTGCTTTCCCTTGTCCTGTACCGAGATCCACACTCCGGTGGCCGGCTCGACCCAGATGGTCCGCTTGTCCTGGTAGTACTGGTCCATCCGCACCGACGGCTCGTCCTCGCCGACAAGCGAGCCCGGCACCTCCTGCGCACCGATCTTGGTCGGCGCCACGTCAACGACGAACCGGTAGACGTCGACGCCCTTGATGGTGTCCTCGCCGTCGAACCGCGCCTCGACGGCGCTCTTGACCGAGGTGTCGTACAGCTGGTAGCTGCGCTTCTCCGTGCCGAACGGGAACTTGAAGCTGATCCCGGGCTGCTGCACGGCGTCCGGGGCCCCGATGACGCGCTCGCCCTGCACCTCCTCGATGTACTGCCCGTCGCAGGGCGCCACCGCGTCGCTGGTCTGCCGATCGACGCACAAGGACCGGACGTACGCGCTGAGCAGGATCCCGCTGTCGTCGTCGACCGTCTTGGTCGCCTCGACCCAGACCGCGACGTCGCCGCCCTCGACCACCTGCGGCTGGGTCAGGTCGCCGGTGACGTGCGTGGTAGACGTGACGCTCAAGTTCTGGCGGATCTCCGGCGTCGGCACACCGTCGACCTCGTCGACCACGACCGACGTGATGCCGTAGCCCTGCGCCACCGAGACCGCGTCGACGTCCAGCGGCACCTTCGCCGACCGCGGGTAGACGTAGAAACGAAGCAGCAGCCCCAACGCGACCGCGAAGACTCCGAGTCCTATGAGGACATAGCTGACGATTCGGCGCATAGCTCCACGCTCCCGCCTGCGACGTTGCGGCTTGACGCGGATGATGTCACCGTAGCCAAGCAAGCGCTAGGGCCGAATGCCCCAGCCCGGCGGCGGATCTCCGTTTCGGAGGCGGGTCACCGAGACGCTGAAACACGCGCGAGGTGAGCCCGCTCCGGCGGCTCGGCACAGGTCGGAGCATCGGGGAGTCAGACGAACACCCGCGTGAGGACGAGAGGGGACGACGGTCAGCCGGCGTCGTTGAGGACCTCGCGCAGCCTGCGCGAGAAGGCTTCGGGCTGCCCGGCGTAGCCGAACTCGCCACCGAGGAAACCGCCGTGGTGGCTCGGGAACACCGTCGCCTGCTGACCGAGCAGCTCGGCCGTCGCGACCGAGGCGCGTCCGGTGAAGGTGTTCAGGGATTCCTCGCCCACCGCGATCACGACCCGCGTCGGCGCCGCGACAAGCGCGTCGGCGTCGGGCCGGTAATCGCTGAACGGCCAGGACCGGTCGGAGAGCAGCGGATCGTCACGGGAGCCGTCATCCTCGGTCGGCATCCCGAATGCGGCGGGATCCGGCGCGGGCTGAGCGAAGTAATCGTCGGTGAACTCGCCCTGCCACGACGTCATCGCGATGAAGGCCGCCATACCGGCACCCCAGCCCTTGCCCTCGTAGGCCTCGCGGAAGCCGGCCCGGGCGCGCTCGGCAGCCTGGGCGTCCGGGAGCACCGGAATGAGCGGCGGCTCGTGCGCGACCAGAGTGACCACGTCGTCGGGGTACGCCGCCACGAGGGCAAGCGCGGTCACCGCGCCGCCGCTGCTCGCGAACATCTCGACCGGGCCGGCGCCGAGCGCCTCGATGACGGCGTGCACGTCGGCGGCCTGGATCTCGGGCGCATGGTCGACCCGGCCGTCCTTGCGGATGCTGCGGCCCAGGCCGCGCGGGTCGTAGGTGACCACGGTGCGCTCTGGGAAGTACGACGCCAACGTGCTGAAGCCGCCGGCGTCCATGGGCTGGCCGATCATGACCAGCGGCGGGCGTCCGTCAGCGGTCGGCAGCGGGCCGTGGACGTCGTAGGCGAGGTCCACCTCGGGAGTCTCGAGCAGCTGCGTGGTCACAACCATGTCAAGCCCCTTCCGCGTCGAAACTCGTCGGATCCTACCGCTCGATCCGGAGCGTGGCCGCCGGCTGCCAGGCAACCCCGCGAGTCGCAGTTTCAGAACCCGCGAGTCGCAGTTTCAGGACTACCGAGTTGCCGGTTCGGGACTGCCGAGCCGGGCCTGAACCGACAACTCACCCGTCCTGAAACGGCAACTCACTGGTTCTGAAACTGCAACTCGCGGGTCTTGAAACTGCGACTCGCGGGTCTTGGACTGGATGGTCAGGTTGCGTGGCGGTCCCGCTCTAGGCCGTCGAGGATCAGGTCGAGTCCGTACTCGAACTCGTCGCCGTAGCGGTAGCCGGGCCGCATGACGTGCTCGACGGCCATCTCGGTGAGGTGGGGATACTCGCCGGTGCCGAACCGCGCCATGATCTCCCGTGTGACGTCCTTCGTCTCCCCCACGGTCTCGAACGGCAGGCTCGGCTCCTGCAGCGCGAACCCGTAGATGTAGCTGTCCAGCACGGAGTACGCGTGCGCGGCCATCGCGACCGAGAAACTCGCCGCCCGCAGCATGCCGAGTACGGCGTCGTGGTGTCGCAGCGTCGCGGGGCCGGGGGTGCTCCGCGACTCCATCAGCCCGATCGCCCACCGGTGCCGCGACAGCACCTCGCGGGCCGAGATGGCTCGCTCGCGCATGGCCGCCCGCCAGTCGGTGTCATCGGTCGGCAGATCGATCTCGCCGAACACGATGTCGATCATGCCGTCGAGGAGGTCGCCCTTGTTGGCCACGTGGTTGTACAGGGACATCGCCTCGACTCCGAGCTCCACGCCCAGCTTGCGCATGGTGAGCGACTCGATCCCGTCCCCATCGGCCAGGGTGACCGCCGCACGCAGCACCCGGTCCCGGTTCAGTCGGCCTCGACGTTCGACGCCCAGGTCACGCATCCGCATCCTCCTGTCCAACCACGTTGACTTACTTACAGGGTAAGCGTACAACTTACGGCATAAGCTTACAACGTAAGGGAGCGTCGATGGGTATCATGCAGCGCAACCGGCCGACGGAAGCACCATCACAGGTGACGACCGACGTGACGACGATGCGGGCGGTCGTCCAGGACGAGTACGGCGAGGCCGAGGACGTCTTACGCCTCGAAGAAATCGCCCGGCCCGGGATCAGACCGGACGAAGTGCTGCTGCGCGTGCACGCGGCAGGCGTGGACCGGGGCGTCTGGCACATCATGGCCGGCCTGCCCTACCCGATCCGCCTGGCGGGCTACGGGTTCCGGGCACCCAAGACCCGTGTCCGAGGACGGGAGGCCGCCGGGCGCGTCGAGGCCGTCGGCAAGGACGTGACCACCGTGGCACCGGGCGACGAGGTGTACGGCATCGGCGACGGCACCTTCGCCGAGTACGCCACCGTCCGGCACGACAAGGTCGCGCCCAAGCCGAAGAACCTCACGTTCGAGCAAGCGGCCGCCGCGCCTATCTCGGCCCTCACGGCCCTGCAAGGTGTCCGCGACAGCGGGCAGGTGCAAGCCGGGCAACAGGTGCTGATCATCGGCGCGTCGGGCGGCGTCGGGACCTTTGCCGTGCAGATCGCCAAGGCCTTCGGTGCGGAGGTCACCGGGGTGTGCAGCACGCAGAAGGTGGACCTGATCCGGTCCCTTGGCGCCGATCACGTCATCGACTACACGCGCGCCGACATCACGGACGGCAGCTCCGGCGGGCGACGCTACGACGTCATCCTCGACATCGGCGGGCACCGCTCACTGACCCACCTCCGGCGCGCGCTCACGCCCACGGGGACGCTGGTCATCGTCGGGTCGGAGACGGGCGGACGGTGGCTCGGCGGCTTCGACCGCTCGCTGCGGGCGCCCATGCTGTCCCGGTTCGTCGGCCAGAAGCTGACCGCACTCGTCAACTCGGAGAACGCGGCCGACCTGGTCGTGCTCACCGAGCTCATCGAGTCCGGCAAGGTCACCCCGGCCATCGACAAGACCTACCCGCTGAGCGAGACCGCGACCGCCGTCCGGCACATGGTCGAAGGCCGTGCCCGCGGAAAGGTCGTCATCACGCCGTGATTCTCCCCCCGACGCTCACCCGAGAGGACCGACCATGACCACGACAAACCCGTTGGCGACACCCGAGGAACGCCCGTACCCGATCCGGGTGCACGCCAGACCGAACGGCCCTCCATCCCGCTTGCTGTGGCTGGTGAAATGGCTGCTGATCGTGCCGCACGTGCTGGTGCTCATCCCGCTCTGGATCGCCTTCGTACTGCTCACCTTCGCCGCGCTCGTCACGATCGTGGTCACCGGCCGGTACCCGCGGTGGATCTTCGACTTCAACGTCGGCGTAATGCGCTGGAGCTGGCGAGTTTCCTACTACGCCTACGGAGTGCTCGGCACCGACCGTTACCCGCCATTCACGCTGGCGGAGGTCCCCGACTACCCGGCCGGGCTGGACATCGAGTACCCGGCGCGGCTGCACCGTGGTCTCGCACTGGTGAAATGGCTACTGGCCATCCCGCACCTCCTGATCCTCGCGATCCTGTTCGGCGGCGGGGGCTGGCTCAGCCCGCAGGCCGGCGCCGAGGCTTGGGTCTGGGCCGGCGGCGGACTGGTCGGCCTGCTCGTCCTGATCGCCGCGATCATGCTCACCTTCAGCGGCGACTATCCCCGGCCGCTGTTCGCCATCATCCTCGGCATGAACCGCTGGTCACTGCGGGTCGCCGCCTACACCGCACTGATGACCGACCGGTACCCGCCCTTCCGCCTCGACCTCGGCGGTGACGACCCCGGCGGCCCCACCGACCCCGTCCCCGACGAAGAGCCGACCGTTCGCTCCTCTCCTGCCATGAGCTGACGGCAGACCGATGGCCGGCAGGCAGCGCCGGCCACCGGTGGCACGCCTGGCGCAGCGGGTCAGGTGAGGTGGACGAACACCGGGTTGGAGTAGAACCACAGGTCCGACCACGGGCTCTCCAAGCCGTCGGGAAGCGGCTCGTCCTCGGTCGTGCTCGTGCCCCGCACGCGGGCGTACAGGTCAGTCCGCACGTCGCGCAGCGTGTGCCGGATGACGTACTCGGTTCCCTGCCGGCGCCATTGGTCCGGACCGAACCGCGCCACGACCTTCGTCGTCCGGTTGGTGTCGGCGTCGGGGTTGGCGTTCTGGCCGGTGATCTCGCCGACGATCAGGTCGACGCGCCGGATCTCCGAGAGCTCGCCGTTGGCGTTCTTCCCTTGCAGCGGACGGAACCTGATCTCGATGTCGACGTCGTTGCGGTCGCGGCGGCGCAGGGTGAGCGTCTCCCCCGTCGCCGCCTCCCGGCCGCGGTTGCCCGCCGTGAGGTCCAGGCTCGTGACCAGGTCGCCGGTGGTGACGAAGATCCGGCCGTTGCGCAGCGCGTCCATGATGTCGCCGTAGTCCTGGCGGGCGTGCACGTAGCGGCGGCGGCGCTGTCCGCGGCTGCCGTGCCACCCCCGGCGAACGAACCCGCGGCGACCAGGGTGGCCCCGACACCGGCGAACTTGACCAGTTGGCGTCGCGACACCTGCGTGCGCTCCGGGTCCTCGATCACCGTCACGGCGAACCTCTTCTTCAGCAAGCAGTGGTGAATGTGGACGGAGTATCGGCGCGAGCGTTGAACGCACGGTGAACACCGGCACCGCGGGCGACGAACTCCAGCAGCCGAAGCCCGAGGCGGCCGGGTTGGTCGTCGTCATCGGTGTACGGATGCTGATCCAGTCCCGACGGACTGGTGACACGGGCCTACGACATCGTCGGAACTCGCGCGTCGAACTGGTCGCGCATGTCCTCATGGGAGTGTCGGTGCTGGCGGTGGGCGTGCTCGCGCCGGTCGCCGACATGGTCGGCCTCGAGCGGACGAGTCTGGTGACCGGCCGGCGGCCTGTTCGGGCTGGCGCGGAATCCGGTCTTCTCGGCCGCAGGTCCGCCGCATCGAGGAGCCGTATCTCCGCAGGACGCACGGCGACGAGTACGCCACCTACGCCGCCCGGGTCGGCCGTTTCGTGCCAGAGGTCGGCCGCCTACGAGCCCGGGCATGAACAGGCGGAACCGACGGCGGCCACTCCCTGCCTCGACCTGTCTCAGCGCGCCCTCAGCCGAACTCGGAGATCTCGAACACGCCGATGTCGTCGGCGCTGGTGCCCTGGTCCGGCGAGGTCTGGTTGAGCGAGGCCTCGACCGCGACCCAGCCGTGGAAGTCACCGTCGCTGTCGATGATCTGCAGCATCGGCTTGACGTGCGAGTTGCCGGTGTAGCAGTACTCGCCGCGGCCGTCGGCGAGTGAGGTCCGCCAGTGCCAGATCGTGTCGCGCCGGTCGGTCGAGGTCGTGTTGGCGGTGGCCAGGTAGTACTGCGTGCCGGGGGTCGTCTCGCCGAGGCATCTCGTGCTGGTGCACGGGTCCCAGCCCAGCACCCAGAACGGGTTGCCTGCTCCCTCGTCCAGGTACGGGGTGCCGTTGTTCGTCTTCCACAGGTGGTAGTTGTGCTTGAGCTTCGTGTGGTCGAACGCGGCGATCGAGGCCATCGAGGCACGGGTGGACCAGGCCGCGTTGCTGCCGTAGCCGTACCCGTGCGTGCCGCCGAACGAACTGCTCTGGTAGGTCAGCTTGGCGAGCTTCCCGCTGATCGGCTGGCTGATCTGCCACTGCTCCCAGCCGTTGCCGGCCCACGCGATGCGCAGCGTCGAGCCGCTCACGGTGTAGGTGCCGGAAAGGTGGTCCGGCCTGCTGGTCGCCTGGAAGCCGTTGGCGGTCTGCACGACACAGTCGCGTGCGACGCAGTTCGCCGCGCGCACGCCGGTGGTCGTGCGCACCACGCGTTCCCGTTGGGACCAGTGGAAGTGCGACTCGCTGACCGTGCCGTCCGCGGTGAACGAGTAGTCCGCCAGCCGGACCCAGTTCGTCCGGGAGCTCACCGACAGGCCCCCGATCGCGACCGTGAACCGGGACATCCCACCTGGCGCCGCGGCCACCGCCGGGTCCGTCGCACCGCTCGCCGGACCGATCATGGCACCGAGGAGCACCGCGACCACACCAGCCACACCAGCTATCCGCATCGCGCATCTCCCAGGTAGTCGTCAATGACCAACTGACTACAGCACACGGAGGTTACGGACAAACGTTGGTACGGCGGTGGCCGGTGTGCGGACGAGACCCACACACCGGCCACCGCGCCGGGTCAGCCGGTCACCAGGCTGAGCCCGTAGGCGGACAGGATCGGGTTCACCGGCTGGAAGTAGCAGGTGAACGAGTTGCCGCCGGACACGACACCCTGGGCCTGGCCACCCGAGATGAACGAGCCACCCGAGTCACCGGGCTGGCACAGCGCGTCCGTCGCGGTGAGGCCGGAGACGCTGCCCTCCGGGTAGTTCACCGTCTGGTTCTTCGCGCCGATGGTGCCCTCGGTGACACCGGTAGTGGAGCCGGACTTGCTGACGCCCGCGCCACTCGCCGCCTCCTGCGAGCCCGACACGGCGCCGACCCCGCTCACCTGGCCGACCGGGTTCCAGTCGCCGCTGGTCTGCACCCAGGCGTAGTCGCTGCCCGGGAACTGGGAGCCACCCCACGAACCGAGCGCGACACCGTTCTTGGACAGCGCGCCACCACCGGTGAGCGCCTCACAGTGCCCCGCGGTCACGAAACCGCCGTTCACCGAGAAGCCGACCGAGCAACGGGACGAC
>Ga0193742_1000356_pt1 | contig 32290 bp, 31 predicted proteins | sample L2c1metaG_FD_165511 | JGI IMG/M metagenome (GOLD analysis project Ga0193742, IMG submission 165511) | Soil microbial communities from a riparian zone of the East river system, Colorado, United States - L2c1 | ecosystem: Environmental > Terrestrial > Soil > Riparian zone | place: USA: East River... | reverse complement strand
CCCTGAGTTGTCGGGACCCCCTAGACGGGGCCGCCGTAGAGGTCGAGGGTGCGGGCCATGCCGCCGTCGGCGCTGATGGTCTCGCCGGTGACGAAGCGGGCGGCGTCGGAGGCGAGGAACACGACGACGTCGGCGATGTCGTCCGAGGTGGCCCAGCGGCGCAGCGGGGTCTGGGCCTCGACGCCCTCCACCACGCCGGGGATCGCCTTGTTCTTCGCCCACAGGTCGGTGTCGACGACGCCCGGCGCCACGCCGTTCACCCGGATGCCCGACGGTCCCAGCTCCATGGCCAGCGAACGGGTGGCGGCGTCGAGGGCACCCTTCGACGCCGCGTAGGCCGCCCGTCGGGGCGTCCCCACCAGGCCCGACACCGACGAGAGGTTCACGATCGACCCCCGCCCCCGCTCGACCATGTGGGGCACCAGCCCGGCGATCAGCAGCAACGGCGCCCGGACGTTCACCGCCAGCAGCCGGTCGATCAGCGCCGCATCGGTGTCGACGGGGGTCGCCGTGGAACAGGTCGGCCGCCATGGCCGTGGGGAGCCGGGCGGCGACGGCGGCGTTGTTCACGAGGACGTCGACGTGGCCCAGGGCGTCGAGGGCCTGCCGGGCCAGCTCGGTCGGTGCGACGGGGTCACTCAGGTCGGCGGGGAGGACGACGGGGTCGTGGTCCAGCTCGGCCGCGACCGCCGCGAGCCGCTCCTCGTCCCGGGCGACCAGCGCCACCCGGGCACCGGCCCGGTCGAGCGCCCGTGCCGTCGCCGCCCCGATGCCACGGGAGGCCCCGGTGACGACGGCAGTCCGCCCGGCCAGCGAGAACGGTTCCATGCCGGCGACCCTTAGGAAGATCCGGCGGCGAGCCAGGCCTCGTGGGCGGTGCGGAGGCGGGACCAGAGGCGGTGCCGCTCGTCGGGGCCGACGTCGGGGAGCGACATGCCGAACACGTCGGCCAGCGCCGCGAACCACTCCGCCTCGGTCTCGATGGTGCGCTCCCACGTGTCGGCCGAGTCGGCCGTATGCCCCAGCAGGCAGCCCTTGAGGAAGTCCACGCCGGTGGCGTCGCGCCGCTGCACCGAGCAGATCCGCACGAAGCCCGACTCCGGCGACGTCCACAGGAACTCGTGGCGCTCGGCGAAGTGGTCGACGGTCGCCTGCCAGGGTGCGAAGTCCATGCCGACGAAGCTGCCCTTGGGGTCGTGGTCGAGGCGCCAGCCGCCCGGCTCGACCTCGGACGGCCGCAGCTCGAACCGGTACGGACCCTGCACGTAGGTGCCCTCGTGCAGCGGCAGCGGGTCGTGGATGGCGTCGCCGAGACCGGTGTCGACCAGCCAGTCGCCGGACGGGCAGTCGTCGGTGGGCAGGCCGTGCACGGTGAGCGCCAGGTGGTTGGCGACGGCCGAGCCCGGCGGGCCGTCGGCGGCATGCCCCTGGACGCCGGCCCGGTGCCACACCACGTCGAACCCCAGGTCGGCCAGCAGCAGCGAGAGGGCGCCGTTGAGCTGGTAGCAGTAGCCGCCCCGCCCGCCCACCACGAGCGCCGCCGAGTCGTGCGGGTCGATCGTCCGCCACCGCTCGAGGTGGATGTCCACGGTCTCGTACGCCACCCGCTCGACCTGGGCGCGGTGCAGGGCGTGCAGCGTCGCGACGTCGGCGTGCGCCGGCCGACGGTCGAACCCCAGGCGTCGGAGGTACCCCTCGGTGTCGAGTCGTGTCATGGTCGGCGCAGGGTACCCAGCCGCCACGCGACCGCGTCCGCAGCCGGCGGCAAGTCTTCGCCCGGGCCGACATTGAAGGGCGCCCCCGGCGTGACTCGAACACGCGCACACGGCTCCGGAGGCCGATGCTCTATCCACTGAGCTACGGGGGCTGGCGTCCCTGAGGACTGGGAAACCCTAGCGGACGGCGGGTTGGCGGCCGACAGTGGTTCGCATCAGGTAGACGTTGTAGGGCTCCCACAGCGACATCGTGAAGTAGAGGTCGGCGTCGCCGGAGCTGGCCGACCACGGGTGGATGAAGCCGCCGTAGAGGCCCGGGTGCTCCCGGCTCGTCGCCAGCACCTGGAGCGCCGACCACGGCCCCGTCGGCCAGTCGGCGCTGCGCAGCACGATCGACCGCTCACCACCCGCAGGCGGGCTGACCACGTGCAGCATCGTCCACTGCCCCAGGTAGGCGTTGTACTGCACCGACAGCTCGCCCACCGGCGCCGGCACGATCGGCACCGCGTCGGCCAGGCCCGGCGACCACGCCGCCCCGTCCCAGTAGCGGTAGGCGGCCGGATGGAGCAGATCGGGCTCGGGCACCCGGGCCAGCCGCACGTCGCCGCCCCGGCCCGACGGCGTGCCGAACACGTACACGAAGCCGTCCGACCGGGCGTAGGCGACCATCTGGAACGTGTCGCCCACGCCCGTCCGATTGGGCCAGCGGGCCTCCGGCGACTTCACCCAGGTGTCGCCGTCGTCGTCGGACCAGGCGATCCCGGAGTAGTTGGTGGTCCACCGGCCGTGGGTGATCCACTGGCGCACCGACATGTAGTGGACGTAGTCGCGCCCGCCGACGGCGATGCCGGCGGTCGGGACCACGGTCACCTCGCTGCCGTCGACCTTGCGGCTGGCGAGCAGCTCACGGGCCCGGCCCCGGTCGTCGTGGGCGAAGCTGTCGACGGTCATGCCGTCGGCCAGGTCGCGGTCGCGGCTGTAGGCGAGGGTGTTGGAGCGCCAGGCGTCGGCGGCGGGCGACGCGACCGTGCCGTGCCCCGCCCACTGCGCCCCGAACGTGTCGCCGAACGCCGCCAGGATGTCGCCGGAGCTGCCCTCCCACAGGATGCCCAGGTCGGTGCCCTTGATCTGCCAGCGCCGGTCGGTGCGGTTCAGCGACGACGCCCCCGTCACCGCGGCGACCAGCGTCGCCGGCGTGGCCACCGCCACCTGGCGCACCGCCAGCATCCGGCTCGCTCCCGCCGGCGTCGGGGCGTGCGCTCCCGAGGCCAGCTGGCAACCCGCCAGCACGGCCGCCGTCGACAGTCTCCGCAACCTCCGCCCGAGCCCAGCCACCAGGGACCATCATGGCAGTGCGGCGTGCACGGAGCGTTTCCTCTTCGTCACGGGTGGGGAGGGTCGGACGTCAGGGCCGTGGTGCGGTCGCAGCGGCTGGGCCGGGAGGGGACGGGGAGGGGACATGGACGGACGGGTGACCAACGACCCGAGCGACGGTGAGCTCGGTGGCGAGCCCGTCCTCGTGGTGTCCCTGGGTCGGGAGGGCACGTCGGTGGAGCTGACGGTGAACGGCGACCTCGACCTGCACGGCTCCGGCCAGCTGCGGGCCGGCATCGAGGCGGCGCTGGCGCTGGGTGCCGTGGAGGCCGTGGAGGTCGACCTGCGGGGCGTCAGCTTCATCGACTCGTCGGGCCTGCAGGCGGTGCTCAACAGCCGCGACGCGGTCCACGCCGCCGACCTCGAGTTCCGCATCGTCGGGGTGTCGCCCACCGTGGCCCGGGTGGCCGACATCGCCGGCCTCACCGACGAGCTGCAGCTCCACGATCCCTGACGTCGCTGGTGAGCGCCAGGGCGATGGCGCCGACCGCGAGGCCGAGGGCAAGAGCGGTGCCGACCCGGTCGAGGTTCGGGGCCAGGGTGGTGGGCAGGACGGGCTTGGTGAACACGTCGAGGCGGCGCACGGCCCAGCCGGCGACCGCGGCGATCGACGCCAGGCCCGCCGGCACCGCCCAGCGCGGACGGCGGCGGAGCGCCACGGCGACGACCGCGCACACCAGCCCTATCGCCGGCACCCCGAACCGCAGGACGCTGCGGCCCGCCTCCTCGGGGATGGCGAGCTGCTCGGCCCCGGCGACGACCACGGCGACGAGGCAGCCCACGCCGCCGGCCGCTCGGGCCGCGGTGGTGTGCGTCCAGCGTCGGCCGGCCAGCCACACCGCCCCGGCGACTGCGAGAACCCCCAGCGCCGCCACCCACGGCCACCAGCCGACGCCCGGCTCGTAGCGCAGCACGCCGTCGATGGTGACGGGCTCGCCGTCGACGAGCAGCTCCACGTTCCACGACTGGATGTCGTCGCCCCGCGCCACCCCCGGCGTCTGGGGCGACATCCAGTGGATGCGGTGGTCGTGCCAGGCGTAGGCGCCGTCGTCGGCGACCCGGCGCCACTCGGGCTCGGCGTCGGGGTCGACGCCGGCGGGGACCTCGGCGTCGCCGTAGCGGGTGGCGTTCGTGTAGGTGGCGGGGGAGTTGCGGTTCTCCCACACCGTGCCGTCGTCGGCGAAGCGGAGGTAGGGCTCGTCGTCGTAGCCGGTCACGGTCGCCTCGTGGCCCGGCGCCACCCGCAGCTCCAGGAAGGCGTCGCCGCCGACGACCGACGCCTCGACCGCCGGGGTCGCAGGGGTGACGCCGGTGATGGTCGAGCGGTAGTCGGTGGGCCGCGGCGGGTCGGCCGCCGCGGGCGCGGCCGTGAGCACCAGCGCCGACACCGCCGCGAGGGCCGCGGCGACGCAACGAGGGAGCAGAGGCCGCATGTGGCCCCTATTTACTCATAGTGGCGGAGGTGTAGCGATACCGTCCTCCGGATGATCGAGCAGGGGCCGGCGTGGAGCCAGACCGACGCGCTGCGGCGCTACGTGCCCGTCGCCGCCGGGCTGACCGTCGTCGGGGCCCTGCTGAGCGCCCCCGGCGAGGCGCCCGAGAACGTGGTGGCGGCGCTCGCCGTGGTGCCGTTCGTGGTGTGGGCGTTCGTGTGGCGCTCCATGCCGACGCTGCTGCTGGTGGCGCTCGTCAGCGGGGCCGAGTTCGCCGCGCTGAGCTCCGGCGAGCTGGAGCCGCTGCTGTTCCTCATGTGCGTCGTGAGCGCGGTGGTGGGCACGTGGGAGTCGTCGTCGCGCCTGATGGTCGCCGGCGCGGGGCTGGCGTTGGCGACGCCGGTGCTGATCGAGGCCCTGTTCCCCGACGACGTGCTCTACGGGGTCTGGATCATGGGCATCCTGCTGTCGCTGCTGCTGCCGCGCAGCTTCCGCTGGCAGCTCACGCTGGTGACCGAGCTGGCTGTGGCCCGGGAGGAGCTCGTCCGCCAGGCGGCGCTCGACGAGAAGCGGGCCATCGCCCGCGACGTGCACGACCTGGTGGGCCACGGCCTCGCCGCGGTGCTGCTGAACGTGACCGGCGCCCGCCACGTGCTGCGCCGCGACCCCGACGCCGCCGACGAGGCGCTGGCCGACGCCGAGACGATCGGGCGCCGCAGCCTCCAGGAGCTGCGCCGCACCATCGGGGTGCTGCGGGAGACCGACGGGGCGGCCTCCGAGGCGCCCGTGCCCGGCGCCGACGGGCTCGCCGACGTGGTGGCGTCGGCGCAGGCGGCCGGTCTCGACGCGGCGCTGCGCACGCTGGGTGACCTGGGCCGGGTCGACCCGATCGTCGGGTTGTCGCTGCACCGGGTGGTCGAGGAGGCACTGGCGAACGCCCGCCAGCACGCCCCTCGGGCGGTCACCGACGTGCTGGTGGCGGTGGAGGGCGACGCCGTGGTGATGACCGTCGACAGCGTCGGTCCGCTCCGGGAGCCCGAGCCGGCCGACGCCGACCGCCCCCGCTACGGCGTGGTGGGTATGCGGGAGCGGATGGCGGCGGTGGGCGGCTCGCTGGACGTGGGCCCGACGGCCACGGGGTGGCGGGTGCGCTGCCGCGTGCCGCTCGCGGCGGACCTCGAGGACGTCACGTGATCCGGGTCGTGCTGGTCGACGACCAGGCCATCATCCGCACCGGGGTGGCCCGCATCCTGTCGCCGGCCGACGGGTTCGAGGTGGTGGCCGAGTGCGGCGACGGGCTGGAGGCCGTGGAGCTGGTGACGGGGTCCGGGGCGGGCGTCGACGTCGACATCGACGTGGTGCTGATGGACGTCCGCATGCCCCGCCTCGACGGCATCGAGGCGACCCGGCGCATCCGGGCGCTCGACGACGCCCCGCCGGTGCTGGTGCTCACCACGTTCGACGACGACGAGCTGCTGTGGGCCGCCATCGAGGCCGGGGCTGCCGGCTTCGTGCTGAAGGACACCACCGCCGACGACCTGATCGCCGCGGTCGGCGCCGTCGCCGGGGGCGGCGCCTGGTTCGATCCGGCGGTGGCGCCCCGCGTGCTGGCCACCTACCGCGAGGTGGTCGCGCCCGCCCGGCGGTCGGCGCAGCGGCTCGACAACCTCACCGAGCGGGAGCACGACGTGCTGCGGCTGATCGCCCGGGCGGCCACCAACGCCGAGATCGCGGCGACGCTCCACGTGGGCGAGGCCACCGTGAAGACCCACGTGGGGAGCATCTTCACGAAGCTGGGCGTGCGCGACCGGGCGGCCGCGATCGTCTACGCGTTCGACCACGGCGTCGTGTAGGGGGGAGGGCGTCTCCCCCTCCGGGGGGAGGCGAGGAAGCGACCGTCGGTCGATGTGCGGCGGGGGTGGGATCCGGATGATGGCCCCATGGCACTCTCCACCCTCCAACCCCAACCCGAGGCGCCGCCCCGGCACCCGGGGCGCCCGGCGATCGAGGTCCAGGGACTGACGAAGGCGTACGGCTCGCACCAGGTGCTGGCCGACGTGTCGTTCGCGGTCGGCCAGGGCGAGATCTTCGGGCTGCTCGGCTCCAACGGCGCCGGCAAGACCACCGCCGTCGAGATCGTCCAGGGCCTGCGCCCCCGTGACCGGGGCGACGTCCGGGTCCTCGGCCTCGACCCCGTCGCCGAGCGGCCCCGCCTGCGGCACCTGGTCGGCTCGCAGCTGCAGTCGTCGGCCCTGCCCGACCGGCTCCGGGTCGGCGAGGCGCTGCGGCTGTTCGCCCGCCTGGCCGGCGACGTCGTCGACTGGCGGGCGCTGAGCGACGAGTGGAGCCTCGACCACCTGGAGCGCCGGGCGTTCGGCGCCCTCTCGGGTGGCGAGCGGCAGCGGCTGTTCCTGGCGCTGGCACTGATCAACCGGCCCCGGCTCGTGTTCCTCGACGAGCTGACCCAGGGCCTCGACGTCGCCGCCCGCCAGGAGACGTGGGAGCTCATCGAGCGGGTGCGCGACGACGGCGCCACCGTGGTCCTGGTCACCCACTTCATGGACGAGGCCGAGCGGCTGTGCGACCGGGTCGGCGTGCTCCACGGCGGCCGGGTCGTGACCATCGGTCGTCCGGCCGACCTGATCGCCGCTGTCGGCGGTCCCGTCCACCTGCGCTTCTCGGCCCCGGATCCGTCGCTGTTGGCGGGGCTCGACCGGGTGGCCGGCGTGACCGACGTGACCGTCGACCGCAGCCGGGCCGACGTCGGCCAGCCCGCCGCCGTCGACGTCGCCTGCGCGGCCGCCGCCACCGTCGCCGTGACCGCCGAGATCGCCCACCGCGGCCTCGCCCCCGCCGACTTCGCCGTCGTCCGGCCCTCGCTGGAAGACGTGTTCGTCGCCCTCACGAAGGAGAACCCCCGATGAGCGCTCTCGTCGCCCTCACCCGCACCGAGGCCCGCCTGCTGTCCCGTGACTGGGCCGCCATGGTGTTCGCCTTCGTCTTCCCGCCGCTGACCCTGATGGTGCTCGCCGGCTCGTTCGGTACCGACATGGACGAGGGGTTCGGCAACGTCCTGCCCTCCGACTTCTACGTCACCGGCTACATCGGTGTGCCGCTCGCGGCGCTGGCCCTGATCGGGCTGCCGGTGCTGCTGGCGTCGTACCGGGAGCGCGACGTGCTGCGGCGCTTCGCCGCCTTCGGCATCGGGACGCCCACCGTGGTGGCCGCCCAGGCGCTGGTCACCGGGGTGCTCGTGGTGCTGGCCGCGGCGACCGTGCTGGCCGTGGCGGCGCCGACCTACGGCGTGCCAGCGATGGAGGACCCCCTGGCGGTGACGGCGGCCTTCACGCTCGGGACGGTCACGATGATCGTGCTCGGCGTGGCGCTGGGCCTGTCGCTGCAGACCGCCCGGGGTGCCCAGGCGATCGGCCTGCTGGCCTTCTTCCCGATGTTCCTGCTCTCGGGCGGTGGCCCGCCGCCGGACGTGATGTCCGACGTGATGCGCCGCATCGCCGACGTCCTCCCGCTCACCCACGTGATCGCGGGCATCCGGGACCCGTGGCTCGGCAGCGGCACCGTGGGCGGCCACCTCCTGGCCCTGACCGCCTGGCTGGTCGCCGGCCTCGCCGCCGTCGCCTACCAGGTCCGTCGCCGCTGATCCGGCGCAACTGCGTGGCTCGTGGCTGCCAGAGGGCCACGAGCCACGCAGTTTCAGTTCTCCTCGACGACGCCGCAGGCGATGCGGTCGCCGGCGTTGCCGGTGGCGTGGGTCTTGTCGAGGGCGGCCGGGGTGTTGGGGGTGTACTGCTCCGGGCCGGAGCCGACGGGGACGTTGCCGAGGTTGTCGAGGCCGGCGTGCAGGACGACGGCCCGGCCGCGGAGGTCGTCGAGCGTCAGGCGGCCCGACGAGAACTCGGCCCGGCCGTGGCCGTCGGCGTCGAGATCGACGGGCGGCAGGTCGCCGGCGTGGCCGCCGTGGACCTGGTCGTCGTGGCGCAGGTGGCCGTCGGCCGACGTGAACCAGGTGTCGACGGGCTGCGCCGGATCGGCGATGCAGCCGTCGCCGTTGGCGGGGTCGTCGTTGGCGTGGACGTGGAGCCCGTGGAAGGCCGCGGCCGCGGTTGCGCCGTCGGGCACGTCCAGCTCGACGTCCACGGTGATGCCGCCGTCGTCGCTCTCGAATGCGACGTGGCCGACCTCGGTGCCGTCGGCCGTCCGCAGCACCGCCGACGCCTCAGCCCCGTCCTCCGAGGCCGCCGGCGCCAGCAGCGGCACCAGCAGGGCCCCGGCTCCCACGAGTGCACCCGCAGACACGGCAAAGATGACGGATCGACGCATCTCCTCACGCTATGTGGCCGTCAACCCCGGCCCGGGGACCGAAGGCGTGTCCTGCTCAGAGCTGGGCGAGGGCCTCCCGGAAGGGGTCGAGGCCGAGGGCACCGAGGTCGAGGGCGGCGCGGTGGAAGGCCTTGAGGTCGAAGTCGGCGCCCTTGCGGCGACGGGCGTCGTCGCGGGCCTCGAGGAAGATGCGCTCGCCCACCTTGTACGAAGGCGCCTGCCCCGGCCAGCCCAGGTAGCGGTTCACCTCGAACCGCAGGCTGGCGTCGGCGATGCGGCAGTGCGCCCGCATGAACTCGTAGCCGAGCTCCGGCGTCCAGCGCTCGCCGGGATGGAACCCGAACGGGTTGCCGACCGGGATCTCCAACTCCAGGTGCATCCCGATGTCGACGATCACCCGCCCGGCCCGGAAGGCCTGGGCGTCGAGCATGCCCAGCTTCTCGCCCGGGTCGTCGAGGTAGCCCAGGTCGTCCATCAGCCGCTCCGCATAGAGCGCCCACCCTTCGGCGTGGCCCGAGCAGAAGCACATCAGCCGCTGCCAGCGGTTGAGCAGGTCGGACCGGGCCGCCGTCTGGCCGATCTGCAGGTGGTGCCCCGGCACGCCCTCGTGGAACACGGTGGTGACCTCGCGCCACGTCGAGAACGCGTCGATCCCCGCCGGCACCGCCCACCACATGCGGCCCGGTCGGGAGAAGTCCTCGCTGGGGCCGGTGTAGTAGATGCCTCCGTCGCTGGTGGGGGCGATGCAGCACTCCATGTGCCGGACCGGCTCGGGGATGTCGAAGTGGGTGCCGTGCAGCTCGGCGATCGTGCGGTCGGTGAGGGCCTGCATCCAGTCGCGGAACGCCTCCTTCCCGGCGATCCGGCGGCCCGGGTCGCCGTCGAGGGCCGCGACCCCGTCGTCGATCGAGGCGCCGTTGCCGGCGATCTGCGACGACACCGCCCGCATCTCCTCCTCCAGGCGGTGCAGCTCCTCGAAGCCCCAGGCGTAGGTCTCGTCGAGATCGACCGCCGCGCCAAGGAAGTAGCGCGACGCCAGCGCGTAGCGCTCCCGCCCGGCGGCCTGGTTGGTGCGCCCCCGGGACGCCAGCTCGTCGTGCAGGAACCGGCCCATCTCCCGGGTGGCCGCGGTGGCCGCTTCGGCGGCACCGTCGAGCGTGGTGCGCAGGGCGCCCTCGGCGGAGAGGCCGGCGGCCAGCGAGCGGTAGAAGTCGTCGCCCGCGGGGTCGGCCCAGGTGTCGAACTGCTTGGCGACCGCCACGATCTGCACGTCGGCGCTGACGTGCCCGGCGTCGGCGGCGGCCGCCAGCGTGCGCTTGTACTCCTCCACCAGCCGGGGGATCTCGCCCAGGCGGGCGGCGATGTTGGCGACCGCCTCCTCGCCCTCGGTGGGCATGAGGTCGAACACGCCGCGGGCGTCATGGAGGCCGCCCGCGATCACGTTGACCTCGCTGGTGATCTCGCCGGCGTCGTAGCGCTCCATCCACAGGCCCAGGCGTTCCTGCATGGCCGCCCGGGCGACCCGTTCCGACGGGGCCGAAGGATCGAGGGTGGCGAGGGTGGCGAGGGTGCGCCGCTGGAGGTCGGCCTTGGCGGCGTAGCCCTCGGGGGAGAGGTCGTCGAGCCGGTCGTCGTGGCCGGCGACTCCGGCGAAGGTGGCGTCGATGGGGCTGAGCGCCGCCCACTCGTCCACGTACCGGTTGGCGAGGTCGTCGATCTGGGCCATGCCATTGACCCTACGCAGTGGGTGTGACGTTCAAGAGGGCGGCGCCGTGCGCCTATGGCACCTGGTGCCAACGAGTTCGGCGGCGGGGTCGGGAACGGGGGCCGTACCGTCATCTTCGATGGGAAACGCCGCGGCCGGAACGATCTCCACTGAACGGGACCGGGTCATCGTCCCGGCCGGAGGGACGGTCCAGTTCGGTCGCCAGCCGGGCCTCGACCTGCGCATCGGCCACGCGCCCGTGTACGACGACATCGTCCCCCGCCTGGCCGGGAAGGTCTTCGCCCACGACGCCCGGCTGGTGGTCGCCAACCTGGACGACTCCCTGGCGCTCGACATCCGTGTCTCCGGCCGGCCGATGGTGTCGCTGGGCCCCGGCGAGTGGCACTCGCCCCGCGACCGGGCCTACGAGATCGTCATCACCGGCACCTTCACCTACGAGCTCAGCGTCACCGTGAACACGGCGGGCCGGACGACCCACATCTTCGGCCCCGACGAGCCCCTTCCGGCCGAGCCGCCCACCGGCGCCCGGCCGCAGCTCACCGAGCGCCAGCGCCGCATCCTCGACGCCTACGTGGCCCCGCTCGTGGAGGGCGGCCTCGTGGCGTCGCACCAGCGGGTGGCCGACGAGCTGTCGCTCAGCCGCTCGCTCGTGCGCCTGGAGTGCAACCGGATCTGGAGCGAGCTGCTCCTCGCCGGGGTCCCCATGCGCGACCTCGGCGAGGCCCGCGACGAGATCGCCGACGCCTGGGCCCGCCACCGCATCTGACGGCCTGACTCGCACCGGGTGACGGGCGAGGGCATGGCATGGCATGCCAGGCGCAAACCCTTGTCGGTCGGGGTCGGGATCCTTATCGTCCGACAGGTGCCCGCGGCGGAGCGGGCGGACAGGCGGGAGAAACTCATGGAGACATTCCTCGGCATCGGCGCGCTCGCGCTCGCCATCGGCGCCTACGTGGCGTACACGAGCTGGCTCACGAACGGCATCAAGCCACGTACCTTCGACACGGCCCTGCCGGCCGAGCGCTTGCGGGCGTTGTTCGTCGGCCGGGTGGCGCGCATGGGCTGGAAGGTCGTCGACGACGGCAACCCGATGGTGGTGCAGAGCCCTCTGGCCACCGGCATCCGACAGCAGATCGCGTTGAACCTGCGATCGAAGGACGGTCGTACGTCGGTGGTCGTCGGACCGCGGCGCTGGGTGACCAAGTGGGGCGTTCCGAAGAAGGCTCACACCATCCGCATGCGACTCGACGGGTTCGTCGCGGCCGTGCAGGCGGAGGACCGTCAGGTCCACGTCGTGACCGGGGAGCTGCGGGGACGATGATCGTCACGATCATGGGGCTGGCTGTCGTCGGCTACCTCGGCGCCTGCGTCCTGGCCGGCTTCGGCGCAGCGGCCCCACTGGCCGGGTTCTCGGCCGACGGCCCACCGCTGACCCGGCGGTTCGGCGACCCGGTCCCGACCGTGATGGCCGCCTACCTGGCCGCCGCGGCGGCTACGCCGGGCATGCGGGTGGCCGAGACCGCCCGCGACGTCCTGCTGGTGGACTCGCGGCCCACGCCCCGGGTGCTCGGCGGCAACTTCGGCATGGTGATCCGGGTCCGGTTCACATCCGACGGGGACGGCTGCACGGCTTGGGCGGAGGCCATGAACAAGGTGCGTTTCGCCATCCTCGCCAATCACGACGCCGCCTTCGTCCACGCCGAGCGCGCGCTGCGCACGGCGGCGAAGGCGCACGGCCTACGGGAGGTTCTCTCCGGTGTCTGATGACCAAGTTCCGGCGGCGGAGCAGGTGGGAGCGGGCGGTGCTCCCCCTGCTGTCGGACCGGCGACGCAGGGGGTGGAGGCGATCGGCGGGCCACCCCCTGCGACCGGCCCGTTCCCCGCGGCTCCCGGTCCGACGGTGGCGTCCGGGCCGGCGGCGGGGGTCGAGTCCGGGGCGGCCACCGGACCGGCAGGGCGGCGGAGTCGGAGGCGGCGGAAGAGTCGGTTGCACGCGGCGATCGGGTTCGTCACCGATCGGGGGATCCCGTTGCTCATCGCCGTCCTCGGTCTGCTGGCCGCGCTGGCGGGCACCTGGGGCGTGACGGCGACGGCGGACAACAAAGACCTGGAGGACGCCAATTTCTCGCTGGAGGATCGCAGCGACCGGCTGTCGGAGGAGAACGAGGCGCTGGCCGCCGACCTGGACCAGGTGACCGAGGATCGCGACCGTTGGAAGGAGCGGGCCCAGCAGCCCGACGAGCCCGACACGGGCGTCGGCGACGGGCTGAACGGCCCGGACGACCCGGACGAGTCGACCACGGCGACGACGACGCCCCGGCCCGGTCGAACCTCGACCGTGCTGCGGCAGACGGGCAGCACACCGGTCACGTTCGCTGACGACTACGGCATCGACCTCGACACCGATGCGCCCGACTGGGGCGTGAACACGTCCGCGGGCGACCTGGTCCTCCACTACGCCAGCTCGTCCGGAACCAACCTCGGCACCTACGAGATGTCGCTGGTCGACCACGTGCCCACGGAGGCGGAGTGCGACGACGCCACGGTCCTCCAATCCAGGCTCGCCATCGACCAGACCCGTGAAGGCGTGCAGATGTGCGTCAGGACGAGCGAGGACCGCTTCGCCTACGTGCACATCGTCGCCATCGACTACGAGGCGCAGACGATCACCCTCGACCTGATCGTCTGGGAGTGACCGGGAACACAGTGACTCCGCTTCGTAACCTCGCCACGACCCAACGGCTACGGTGGCCGGTGAGGCAGGCCGGCAGTTCCCGGCGACGAAGGTGGGGCATTGGGCGAGGCGGAACGGCTTGGCCCGTGGTTCTGCGGCCCGGCAGCGGACCGCCGGGCCTACGTGGTCGACGATGTGGAGGGTGTCGAGGGGGGAGAGGGGCTGGTCGTGCGGGCCCAGCGCCGCACGTTCGCCGGCGACCCCGTGGGCTACGAGGGCATCGTCTCCCTCAAGCTGCTGACCGGCACCTCGCCCCAGCGGGCCGGGGCCCTGCGGCGCCGTTGGGAGCGACTCGCTGCCATCGACCACCCCAACCTCGCCCGCCCGCTGGAGTCGTTCACCGGACCGGGTCTGTCGCGCCGCCCCGATCGGGCAGCACCGCCCGAGGCGAGCAACGACGTCTGCTACGTCGCCACCGTCTGGGTGGACGGCCGGGGCCTCCGCGAGGTCGTCCCCCTCGATCCTGCGACGACCTTCGCGTACGTCCTCGGCATCGCCCAGGGCTTGTCGGCGCTCCACGAGCGCGACCTCATGCACCGCGACCTGCACCCGGGCAACGTCGTCGTCGACGGGTCGGGCCAGGCGGTGCTGATCGACTTCGGCTCGACGCGGCCGGCCGACGGCCCGATGACCACCACGGTCTCGGGCGTCATGGGCTTCATCGCACCGGAGTGCCTGCACGGCCGGGAGAGCCCGGCCACCGACCGTTGGGGCCTCGGGACGCTCACCGTCCTGATGCTGCTGGGCCATCCGCAGGGGCAGGTCCGTGAGGACCAGCTCCGCTCCGAGCTGGACAACGCCTTGAAGGGCATCGGCCAGCGGCGTCGGGCCGTCGACCTCATCTGCCGGATGGTCGACGCCGACCCCGACGCGCGCCCGGAAGACGCCGTCGACTGGGCCCGCGAGCTCCAGGACTGCCTCGCCCGGCGGCAGCAGCGACGGCGACAGGTGATCGCTCTCGTGGCGGCCGGCGTCCTGCTGCTGGGCGCGGAGTTCGGCCTGCGTGCGCTCGGGGACGACCCGGACGGCGCCGACGACGACACCACGGCCGACGCCTCGGCTGCGCCGGCCCCCGCCGACCCCGACCCGGCAGCGGCCCCGTCCCCCACGCCTCCGCCGTGCGACCACAGCGTCGCCGGCCGCACGCCGATGGACGAAGCGGTGGCCCAGCTGGCGCCCGAGGCCTGCCTGTCCGGCGAGCCGGAGGCCGTCGGCGACGCCTCCTTCCAGGCGCTCCTCAGCTCCCAGGGCGACCCGGCGGGCGTCGTCGTCCTGCCCCCCAACGGCGAGGCGGTCCGGCTGACGCCGACGATGTGGACGTCGTTCCGGGAGATCTCCGGCCCCTCCGCCCCCGACAACGCGATCCGCTTCGGCGGCTATCCCGTGGGCGTGCGGCGCATCGGCGGATCGGTGATCGTCCAGCTCAGCGGCCCCGGCATCCTCGTCGGCCCGCGTGAGGACACGCAGCTGTTCTGGGTGCCCGGCCAGGTGATGCCGATGTGGATGGACGACGGCGGTGGCGCGAGCGAGATCGGGTTCCCCATGTCGAACCCCTACAGCGACGACCGTGGCCTCCACCAGGACTTCGAGCGTGGCTCCATGCACGCCTACGCCGACCCGGCCCAGGTCGCCGAGATCCTCGCCGGTGGGCCCTTCACCTCGGTGATCGAGCCCGAGGTCAGCAGCATCGACCCGACCGGCGACGGCGCCCCGGAGCTGGCCGGCCGCATCGTCCGGCAGTTCAACGGCACCGCCTGGTGGGTCGACGACGACGGGGTGCGGCACTGGCTCCCCGACGACGCCACCTGGCGCTGCCTGGGCGGCGACGACGAGCCGGCCCACGACGGCCTCCACGGGTGGGACGTCGCCGTCCTGCCACTCGGCCCGGTCGCCACCTGCCCCTGACCACGGTGCGCGCTGGTTTTTAGAACCTGTTCCAGTCACACTGGGGGGCATGGACGCCACCGGGGACAACGAGCGCTACACGATCATCTCCGCCGACTGCCACGCCGGCGGCAGCCACGCCCAGTACCGCGAGTACCTCGACCCCGCCTACCTCGACGACTTCGACGCCTGGCGCGGCAGGTACAAGAACCCGTTCAAGGACCTGGGCGACCAGCGGCGCTACCGCAACTGGGACAACGACATGCGCAACTCCCAGCAGGAGGCCGACGGCATCGTCGCCGAGGTGGTGTTCCCCAACACCGTGCCGCCGTTCTTCCCGAGCTTCGTGCTGTTCGCCCCGCCGGCCCGCCCCGAGGAGTACCCGCACCGCCTCGCCGGCATCCGGGCCCACAACCGCTGGCTGGTCGACTGGTGCGGCCAGTACCCCGAGCGCCGCGCCGGCATCGGGCAGATCTTCCTCAACGACGTGGACGACGCCATCGAGGACGTCCGCTGGATCAAGGAGCACGGGCTGCGGGGCGGGATCCTGCTGCCCAACGTCGGCCCCGACGTCGACTGGGTCAAGCCCCTCTACGACCCGATCTACGACCCGCTGTGGGCCGAGCTGGAGGCCCTCGAGGTGCCGGTCAACGTGCACGGCGGCACCGGCGCCCCGAACTACGGCCCCTACCCGTCGGCCATGCTGCTCTACATCACCGAGGTGAGCTTCTACTCGCAGCGCCCCTTCGTGCACCTGCTGCTCTCTGGCGTGTTCGAGCGCTTCCCCCGGCTGAAGTTCGTGATGACCGAGGCCGGCTGCTCCTGGGTCCCGCCGCTGCTGGAGCGCCTCGACGCCACCATCGCCCGCATCCGCGACACCGGGTCGACCGGCGAGATCCGCTACGGGCAGGAGAGCGTGCTGCCCAAGCTGGCCAGCGAGTACTTCGAGCAGAACTGCTGGATGGGCGTGAGCCAGCCCCGCCCCGCCGATGCCGCCGCCCGCCACAAGATCGGCCTCCACAAGTGGATGTGGGGCAGCGACTACCCCCACGACGAGGGCACCTACCCGTTCACCCGGGAGCACCTGCGGGCGCTGTTCCACGACGTCGACCGGGCCGAGATGCAGCAGCTCCTGGCCGGCAACGTCGCCGAGCTGTACGGCTTCGACCTGGCCGCTCTGGCCCCGGCCGCGGCGCAGCACGGCCCGACGGCCGCGGAGATCGCCACGCCGCTCGACGCCATGCCCGACGAGCCCAACGAGGCGTTGCTGGCGTCGGTCTGACCATACGGGCGCGGGTGGTACCTTCGTCCGATCACGTGGGGTGGTCGGACGGTCACCAGTGGGCACAGAGCGAAGCGAGGCCCACCATGCGACTCACCCCCAGCGCCGTCCTGGCGAGAGCCGGCCGGGCTGTCGGTCGGCCCCGCGCCGACGAGGCCGCGCCGGCGGGGACCGACATCCTCGACGCCTACGTGCGCGTCGCCCCCTCGCCGCAGGTGGCGGTCGACGTGTTCGCCGGCGAGTGGTCGTCGGTGCTGCCCGGGCAGCTCGGCGTCGACGCCGGCCACGTCCCCCTGTTCGCCGACCCCCGCATCTCCTGGCTGCTCGACCAGGTGGAGGACGTCGACGGCTACGACGTGCTGGAGCTCGGGCCCCTCGAGGGCGGCCACACCTTCCAGCTGACCGCGGCCGGCGCCAAGGTCACCGCCGTCGAGGCCAACACCCGCGCCTACCTCAAGTGCCTGGTCACCAAGGAGCTGCTCGGGATGACCGACTGCCGCTTCCTGCTGGGCGACTTCGGCGCCTTCCTGGCCGAGAACCCCGACGAACGCTACGACCTCGTGGTGGCCAGCGGCGTCCTCTACCACTCGAACGACCCGCTGCGGCTGCTGGAGCAGATCGCCCGGGCCGGCGACCGGCTCGCCCTCTGGACCCACTACTACGACGCCGCGGTGATCGAGGCGAACCCGACCCACGCCCGCCACTTCGCCGCCGAGCCCCGCACCGTCACCCACGGGGGCCGCGAGATCCGGCTGCACCGGCGTGACTACCTGGAGTCGCTGCAGAGCAACGGCTTCTGCGGCGGCCCCGAGGTCCACGCCCTGTGGATGGAGCGCGACGATCTGCTCGACGCCCTCCGCCGGGTCGGCTACACCGACGTCCGCGTCGGCGGCGACGACCCCGACCACGTCAACGGCCCCAGCATCCTCCTCTACGCCGAGCGCTGACCACCGACCACCGACACCGACCGCGCCGGGTAACCGGTTGAGGCGGCCGGCCGGGTGGTCACTACGCTGAGCGGCCGTATGAGCGTGCTGCCCCGCGACCTCCTGCCCGACAACGCTGCGTACCTGGCCGACGGGTCGCTGTCGATCGCCGGCTGCCGCCTGGACGAGCTGGCCGGCGAGTTCGGAACCCCGCTGTTCGTCTACGACGAGGCCCACCTGCGGGCCCGCTGCCGGGAGGCCGTCGAGGTGTTCGGCGACGGTGTGGCCTACGCCACCAAGGCCTTCCTGTGCCTGGCCATGGCCCGCCTGGCCCACGAGGAGGGCATGTGCCTCGACGTCGCCACCGGCGGCGAGCTGCACGTCGCCCTCGCCGCCGGGGTGCCGGCCGAGCGCCTGGTGCTGCACGGCAACAACAAGAGCGTCGACGAGCTGCACCACGCCCGCCAGGTCGGGGTCGGGCGCATCGTGGTCGACAGCTTCGACGAGCTCGACCGGCTCGACCGCCTCCACACGATCGACGGCATCGTCCCGAAGGTGCTGGTCAGGGCCACCCCTGGGGTCGAGGCGCACACCCACGAGTTCGTCCGCACCGGCCAGCTCGACTCCAAGTTCGGCTTCGGGGTCACGTCGGGCGACCTGGCCAAGGCCGTCGAGCGGGCCGCCGGCTCGCCCTCGGTCGACCTGGTGGGCGTGCACGTGCACATCGGCAGCCAGGTGTTCGTGGTCGACTTCTTCCACCAGGCCGTCGACGTGATCGCGCCCTGGGTGAACGACCTGGGCCTGCCCGAGCTGTCGATCGGCGGGGGGCTCGGCGTGGCCTACGTGGAGGGCGAGGAGGCGCCGACGATCTCCCAGTGGGGCCGTACGATCATCGACTCCTGTCGCTCGGCCGGCATCGAGACCCGCATCTCCGCCGAGCCCGGCCGGGCCGTCGCCGCCCAGGCCGCGGTCACCCTCTACACGGTCGGCACCATCAAGGAGGTGCCGGGGGTGCGCACCTACGTGTCGGTCGACGGTGGCATGAGCGACAACCCGCGCCCGGTCCTCTACGGCAGCGGCTACGAGGCGTTCCTACCCCGGGCCGCCGACGCCGACCGCCCCCGCACGGTCACGCTGGTGGGCAAGCACTGCGAGTCCGGCGACGTGCTGGTGCGCTCCGCCCAGGTGCCCGCCGACCTGCGGGTGGGCGACGTCCTGGCCACCCCGGTCACCGGTGCCTACGGCCACTCCATGGGCTCCAACTACAACAAGGTGCCCCGCCCGGCGGTGGTGTTCGTGCGCGACGGCGACGCCCGCCTGGTCGTCCGCCGCGAGACGCACGACGACCTCCTCCGCTGCGACGTCGGCTGACCCGTTCTGTCTTCGCTCAGCCGGCTATGCCGGGCTGAGCGAAGACAGAAGGCCCTACAGCCGGGCGTCGGCGAGGGGGACCTTCTCCACCGTCTCGGCGTCGCGGGCCAGGCGCTCGGCCATGCGGCGCTTGCCGACGATGTCGCGGTACACCCGCTCGATCTGCTCCGCCTCCAGGCCCATCACCGCGCCCGCTTCGGCGGCCGGCACGCCCTCGTGCCAGGCCCACAGCAGCAGGTCCATCTCGTGGTACGGGAGGGCGAAGTAGAACTCCTCCTGCGTCTGCGGGAGGGAGTAGGTGTCGGTGCTGGGCAGCTGCGACTGGATCGACTCCGGCAGCCCGAAGTGCTTCGCCAGCGCGTACACCTGGGTCTTGAAGATGTGGGCGATCGGCTTGAGGTCGGCCAGCCCGTCGCCGCCCCGCACGAAGAAGCCGAGCTCGTACTCCAGCCGGTTGGGCGTGCCGAGCACGGCGTAGTTCCTCGCCTCGGCGTGGAAGTACTCGACCAGCTTGCGGGTCCGCTGCTTCATGTTCGTGGCGGCGACCACCTCGAGGTACACGTCGGTGGGCATCCGCTTGGTCTGCAGCTCACCGTCGGGTGACGCCACCGTGAGGTTGAAGTAGCTCACCCGGTCGGTGTCGAGCAGGCCCTCGGCCAGCGTGATCTTCTGGCGCCAGTCCTCGCCGTACTCGGGGAACACCCGCCGGATCGCGGCGTCGCGACGCCGGTAGCACCCGGCCGCGGCCAGCGTCGGGGCGATGTCCTCGAACTCGTACTTGAGGCCGAGCTGGTCGCACAGCTCGCGGCCGCGGGTCGTGGAGTCGGGGTCGCTGTCGGCCTCGGGCATCAGCAGGGCGACGACGCGGTCGGGGCCCAGCGCCCGGGTGGCCAGGGCGGCGCACACCGCCGAGTCGATCCCGCCGCTCACACCGACGGCGATGCCGCGGCGCTTCAGCTCGCGGCCCACCAGGCGGGTCACGGCCGACTCGATGCTGGCGGCCAGCTCGTCGAGCTGCGGGCTGTCCAGGTCGAGCACGTCGCGCGTGAAGGTGGTCATCGGTCTCCTCCCACGGTCGCCGCGGCCGAGGCGATCCGGTCGACCTGTACGGTCGGTTCCACACCGTCGAGCCGGCGGCGGGCCGCCGTGGCCCGCTCCCGAAAGTCCACCAGGTACGCCTGGGCCAGGCCCTGCAACGTCAACGCGCCCACGAGCGCCATCTCCTCTCGTTCGCCTGCCATCTGTCCCTGCCGGTCGAACGCCCTGGCGGTGAGCACCCGGGTGGCCTTGGGGTCGAGCACGCCGAGGCGCTCGACTGCGGTCTCCGACAGCAGGTCACGTACGTAGTCGGGAGCCTTGGGGCCGAACAGCGCCGTGGCCATCGGGGCCCGGTACGGCTGCTTCGGCCGGTTCCAGATCTCCTCGGGGAGCGTGCGCGACGCCAGCCGCCGCAGCGTCACCTTGTCGCGCAGGCCCGGCATCTTCAGCCGGCCCGGCAGCCGCCCGCACCAGGCGATCATCTCGGGGTCGAGGAACGGGTACCGCACCTCGATGCCGTGCGCCATCGCCACCCGGTCGCCCTGGTAGGACAGCAGGTACGACGACATGAACGTGGCGATCTCGATCCACTGTGCCCGGGCGAGCGGCTCCCAGTCGGACCAGCCGGGGGGCATGCTCGCCGCCAGGTCGCCCTCGTCGGGCGCGACCCGCCAGTCGGGCGCCAGCATCCGCTGCGACCAGGCGGTGTTCTGCCAGCGGATCAGGTGTGAGTAGAAGGGGTTGTCGGTGGCCTCGAGGTCTCGCCCGAAGAACCGGGCCCACATGTCGGTGCCGCGGGTGCCCTCGGCGCCGGCGATCTCGGGGTGGAGCCTGCCGGCGAGCGCCGGTCGCCACGACGACTTCGGGTCGCGGGCCCAGAACCGCCGCAGGGCGTCCTCCTTGAACACCGAGTAGCCCGACAGCAGCTCGTCGGCGCCCTCGCCGGTGAGGACCACCTTCATCCCCGCCTCCCGGACCAGGCCCGACAGCAGGTACAGCGGCACCGGCCCGGTCCTGAGCTGGGGCGCCTCGCAGTGCCAGACGACGTCGAGCAGCGCGGCGGCGATCTCGTCGGGACCGCACACGATCTCGTGGTGCTGCGTGCCCAGCAGCCCGGCCATGCGGCGCTGCTCGGCGGTCTCGTCGAAGGTGGGGTCGGCGAAGCGGACGGCGAACGTCTCCAGGGGTGCGTCGCCCTGGTCGACCAGCGAGGCGATCACCGACGAGTCGAGCCCACCGCTGAGGTAGGCGCCCACGGGGACGTCGGCCCGCAGCCGCAGCCGGACGGCCTCGCCCAGGCGGTCGCCGAGGAGGTCGGCGGCGTCGTCGAGGGAGAGGTCGGCGAGCGTCGGGTCGACCGTGAAGTCCGGCTGCCACCAGACGTGCTCGACGCAGCGCAGGTTCTCGTCGACGTCGACCCGCACGGCCGTGCCGGGGCGGACCGAGCTCACGCCTGCGAACACCGTGCGGGGAGCGGCTGCCGACCAGCGGGTGAAGACCTCGCCGAGGCCGACGGCGTCGAAGCTCGGCGTCAGGTGTCCTGACGCGAACAGCGCCTTGGCCTCGGAGGCGAACAGCAGCCGACCGTCGGCGATGGCGTAGTGCAGGGGCAGGATGCCGACGCGGTCACGGGCCAGCCACAGGCGGCGCCGCCGACGGTCCCACAGGGCGACCGCGAACTGTCCGTTGAGCCGGGCCCAGGTCGCCTCGCCCCACTCCTCGTAGGCGTGGACGATGACCTCGGAGTCGCCCTGCGTGACGAAGCGGTGGCCCCGGTCGCTCAGCTCGCGGCGCAGCTCCAGGTAGTTGAAGATCTCGCCGTTGAACGTGAGCCAGACCGTGCCGTCCTCGTTGGTGAGGGGCTGGTCGCCGGTCGAGAGGTCGATGATGCTCAGACGGGCGTGGCCCAGGCCGACGTGCTCGTCGCGGTAGAAGCCGTAGCCGTCGGGGCCGCGGTGCTGCAGCAGCGCCACCATCGACCGCAGCTCGTCGAGCTCCACCGGCGCCCGCCCCGGGCCGTTCAGCACCCCTGTGATCCCGCACATGGGCTGCCCCGGGGTTAGGGCCTGTCCTGTGGATCATGGCGCACGTCTCTCCGGCCAGATGACGCCGCTCGCCGCACCGTGCCGACATTGAAACCCTGGTGGGTTCCTGCGTCGTCCCGGCACGCCGAGCGACGCCCCTGACTCGGAGATCCGTACACCTGACCCACAGGACAGGCCCTACGTGCGCTTACGGGCGACGAAGGCGGCGAGTCGCTCGACGGAGTCGAGGTTGTCGGCGACCAGCTCGTCGTCGTCGACGACGATGCCGAACGACTCCTCCAGGAACGCCACGACCTCCATCACCCCGGTCGAGTCGACGATGCCGCTGTCGAGCAGCGACACGTCGGTCGCGAAGCCGTCGTCGTCGCCGAGCAGGAAGGTGTCGACGAGGAATGCCCGCACCCGCTGTGCGATCTCGCCGGTCGTGCCGCCGGTCTGGGTTGTCGCCGTCTCGGTGGAACCCGAGATCGAGGTCATTTCCGCCCTCCGCCTGGTGGTTGTCGTATTCCGCCCGCCCAGCTCGCCGCCAAGTCTGCCACCCGGCCGAGGAGCTCTCCAACAGTGCGGAGGAAGGGCGCACGCACTGTAGTGCCTGCCCGAAAGTCGCGGGACCGCCTTCCGCCGGCTCGTAGCATGACCCTCTGTGACCTCCCCTGCTCCTGTCCGTGTCGGCGTTCTGGGCTGCGGCAACGTCGGCGCGGCGTTGGTGGAGCTGGTGCGCGGTCGTGCCGACGACGTCGCCGCCCGCACCGGCCTGCACCTCGAGGTCACCAAGGTGGCGGTGCGGAGCACGACCAAGGATCGGGGCGTCGACCTGGCGCCGGGCGTCCTCACCCACGACGCCGCCGGCCTGGTGGTCGACCCGGAGATCGACGTGGTGGTCGAGGTGATCGGCGGCATCGAGCCCGCCCGTGAGCTGATCCTGGCTGCCATGAAGGCCGGCAAGCCGGTGGTCACGGCCAACAAGGAGCTGCTGGCCAACGTGGGGGCCGAGCTGTTCGTCGCGGCCGAGGAAGCCGGGGTCGACCTGCTGTTCGAGGCCGCGGTCGGCGGGGGCATCCCGGTGATCCGGCCGCTGCGGGAGTCGCTCGTCGGCGAGGAGATCCGCCGGGTGATGGGGATCGTCAACGGCACCACCAACTACATCCTCACCCGCATGACCGAGGCGGGCGTGGCCTACGCCGACGCCCTCGCCGAGGCGCAGAGCCTGGGCTACGCCGAGCGTGACCCCACCGCCGATGTCGAGGGCTTCGACGCCGCCGCCAAGGCCGCCATCATCGCCTCGATCGCCTTCGGGTCGCGGGTCGTGGCCGGCGACGTCTACCACGAGGGCATCTCCGGCATCACCCCGACCGACGTCGCCTACGCCGCCAAGATGGGCTACGTCCTCAAGCTGCTCGCCATCGCCGAGCGGACGGCGGGCGGGGCGCTCGGCGTGCGGGTGCACCCGGCGATGGTGCCGGTGTCGCACCCCCTGGCCGCCGTGCGCGACAGCTTCAACGCCGTCTTCGTGGAGGGCGACGCCGTGGGCGAGCTGATGTTCTACGGGCGGGGCGCGGGCGGGTTCCCCACGGCGAGCGCCGTGCTGGGCGACCTGGTCGACGCCGCCGTCAACCGTCACAAGGGCAGCCACGCCAGCATCGGCGCCCTGGCCAAGGCGGTGATCAGCCCGATCGACGAGGTGGAGAGCGCCTACTACCTCAACCTCGACGTGGTCGACCGACCCGGTGTGCTGGCCGCAGTGGCGGGGGTGTTCGGCGAGCACGGCGTGTCGATCCGCTCGATGGAGCAGGAGGGCCTGGGCGGGGAGGCCCGCCTGGTGTTCATCACCCACCTGGCCCGGGAGGCCGCCGTGCAGGCCACCCTGCGTGACCTCCACCACCTCGACGCCGTCGACCGCATCACGTCGGTGCTGCGGGTCATCGGGACCGACTGAGGGGCGTGATGAAGTACGTCTCCACTCGTGGGCAGGCGCCGGCGCTCGACTTCGCCGACGTGCTGCTGGCGGGGCCGGCCGTCGACGGCGGGTTGTACGTGCCGGAGTCGTGGCCGTCGCTGCCGGCCGACTGGGCGACGCCGCGGCCGTATCCGGCGCTGGCGGCCGACGTGGTGTGGCCCTACGTCGAGGGCGCTTTCGGGCGGGCCGACTTCGACGCCATGGTCGACTCGGCCTACGCCACCTTCGCCCACCCCGACGTGGTGCCGCTGGTCGAGGTGGAGCCCGGACTGTTCCTGATGGAGCTGTTCCACGGGCCGACGCTGGCGTTCAAGGACGTGGCGCTGCAGCTCGTCGGCCGGATGTTCGACGCCGAGCTGTCCCGGCGGGGGGAGCGGGCCACGATCGTGGTGGCGACGTCGGGCGACACGGGCTCGGCTGCCATCGCCGCCTGCGCCGGCCGCTCGACCCTCGACATCGTGGTGCTGCACCCGGCCGGCCGGGTGTCGGAGGTGCAGCGGCGGCAGATGACCACGGTCGACGCCCCCAACGTGGTGAACATCGCCGTCGAGGGGACGTTCGACGACTGCCAGGACCTGGTGAAGGCCCTCTTCGCCGATGCGGGGTTGCGTGAGCGGCTGCGGCTGTCGGCGATGAACTCCATCAACTGGGCGCGCATCGCCGCCCAGATCCCCTACTACGTGGCCGCGGTGGCGGCGCTGGGGCCGTGCCGGGTGGCGGTGCCGAGCGGCAACTTCGGCAACATCCTGGCGGGCTGGATCGCCCGGCGGGGCGGAGCGCCGATCGAGCAGCTGATCGTGGGGTCGAACCGGAACGACATCCTGGCCCGGTGGGTGACGACCGGAGCCCTGGTGGCCGAGACCGTCGAGCCGACGCTCAGCCCGAGCATGGACATCCAGGTATCGTCGAACCACGAGCGCCTGCTGTTCGAGCTCTCGGGGCGTGACGGTGCGGCCACGGCCGAGTGGATGACCCGCTTCCGTCAACTGGGCTCGGTGGAGGTGCCGGTCGACCCGGTGTTCGCCGCCGCGTCGATCGACGACGCCGCCACCATCGCCGAGATGCGCGACCTCCACCGCCGCACCGGCTACCTGGCCGACCCCCACACGGCGGTCGGCGTGGCCGCGGCCCGCGCTGCTGGCGCCTACCCCGGCGACCTGCCGGTGGTCTGCATGGCCACCGCCCACCCCGCCAAGTTCCCCGACCCCGTCGAAGCCGCTACCGCCACCCGCCCCCGGTTACCCGACCACCTTGCCGACATCCTGACCCTCCCCGAGCGCTACGACGTCCTCCCCGCCGACCTCGAGGCGCTCAAGTCCTTCCTCGCGGCCCGCCTGACCCCCCGTGAGTGACCGGCTCACCGCCCGGCTGATGCCCACCTCATCGAGCCCGGACGAGCTGACGCGAGGGTGGGAGGCGGCATTCGACCTGGTGGTCGACCTCATGGCGTTCGCGCACATCGGCCTCGTCGGGAGCCGGAAGGTGGACGTCGACCTTCGAGCCGACTTCCGCCTGCTCCGGCAAGCTGCGGTGACGAGCGCTCCCGAGCAGCTACCGGCGCTCGACGGTCCCCGGCCGCTAGGGACCCATGTCGAGCTCGACGATGCGCAGGTCATCGCCGCTCTGCGTGGACTCGGACCCCACGTCCTGAACGTGTGCATCTACTCCGAGCCGGACCGAGCCCTCATCCAGGCCTCAGGCATCGCCGCAGCGTCACCGTTGGTCGACTTCGACGATTTCGGCGACGTCCTGCATCTCGACGTCCCCCGCGGCGTCGTCACTCGATCGCTCGGTGGTGAGTGGACCTCGCCGGCTCTCCAAGTGTGGCTCGACCGGGCTGCTGTCGGGACTGTCTGAGGTCGGCGTGCGAGCTGCGAGACTGCGGAGCGTGAAGTACGTGATCTGTGTGCCGGACGGGTGTGCGGACGAACCGATCGAGGAGCTGGGTGGGCGGACGCCGTTGGAGGCGGCGGCGATGCCGAACCTGGCGAAGCTGGCCGCCCGGGGGGAGGTCGGACGGGCCGCGGTGATCCCGGAGGGGATGCCGCCGGGGAGCGACGTGGGCAACATGTCGATCCTCGGGTACGACCCCGCCGGCTACCACACCGGCCGGGCGCCGATCGAGGCCGCCGCCATGGGCCTTCGACTGCGCCCCGACCAGGTCGCCTACCGCTGCAACCTCGCCACCGTCGACGCCGCCACGGGCACCATGGTCGACTTCGCCGGCGGCCACCCCTCCACCGAGGCCGCCGCCGAGGTGGTCCGGGCGCTCGACGCCGAGATCGGCCAGGGCGCCGGCGCCGAGGTCGCCTTCCACCCCGGCGTCCAGTACCGCCACATCATGGTGGCGCCCGCCGCGCTGGGCGACGCCGAGTGCGTCCCGCCCCACGACCTCACCGGCAAGCCGATCGTCCTCCCCCAGGGCCCCGCCGCCCCCCGCCTCACCGAGCTGATGGACGCCAGCCGCCCGGTCCTCGAGCGCTTCGACCTGGCCGCCAACCAGATCTGGCTCTGGGGCCAGGGCGCCCAGCCGCAGCTCCCGTCGTTCGCCGAGGCGAACAGGGGCCTGACCGGGGCGCTGTGCACCGCGGTCGACCTGATCCGGGGCCTCGGCGTGCTCACCGGCATGGAGGTGGTCGAGGTGCCGGGCGCCACCGGCTGGTTCGACACCGACTACGAGGGCAAGCGCGACGCTGCGCTCCGCACCCTGGCCGACGGCGCCGACGTGTTCCTCCTCCACGTCGAGGCCACCGACGAGGCCGGTCACGCCGGCAACCTCGAGGAGAAGGTGGCGGCGCTCGAGGCCTGGGATCGGCGCATCCTGGCGGGTCTCGTCGAGGGCCTCGACGACCTGGGGGAGTGGCGTCTCCTGCTCCTTCCCGACCATCCGACGCCCGTCCGGCTGCGCACCCACACGTCCGATTCCGTCCCGTATCTGTTGGTGGATCGCGACCTCGACGGCCCCGGCGGGGTGTATTCCGAGCCCGCCACGGCATCGGCGGAAACGGTCCCCGGTCACCACCTCCTGGGGCGGTTGCTGGCGCGCTGAGTGGGGTACCGAGGCTGATGCGAATGTTTCGACGTCGAGGTGGGTCGCGCTACAGTGCTGATGTTCTGCCGGGGGGCACCGCTCCTGACTCAATGATGAGCGGGTAACCGAGCGCTCGCCCTCGGACGTGGAGCAGCCCCTCTTCCGGACCCCCGTTAGCGGCTGCACAGGTTTCCCGTTCCCAGCAGCTCACCGGCGTCCGAAGTCGGTTCCCCACAAAGCCAAGTGAGGTACGTCCCCTGATGAGCGTGGAGTCCACGACGCTCGAACGGTCGGCCCTTGAGGGCAAAGACCGTGATGAGCTCACGACCATCGCCCAAGCGCTCGGTGGCCAGATCCGGCCGAGAGCGCGCAAAGCCGAGATCGTCCAGTTGATCCTCGAGCTGACCGGCGTCGAGTCCCGCGCCGCCGCGCCCGACGGAGGTACGCCTGTGCCCCAGGACACCGCTCCCGACAGCCCGGCCGAGGCGACACCCACCGAGGCGTCGACCACGGCCGACAGCGCCGAGACCTCGTCCCCGGCACCTCCCGAGGCGGCTGCACCGGCCGAGCCCGATGCCGCCGACGCGGAGACGCCGGACGCGGGCGACGAGAAGGCCAACGGCAAGACCGAGGTCGAGGCCGACAACCCCGCTCCCGCCGACGCCAACCTGTTCAGCGACGCCGGGGCGAGCGACAGCGACAGCGACACCGCCAATGAAGTCGACGCCGGCACCGCCAGCGAGGCCAAGCCCACCGAGCGGAAGCCCGAGGGGCGCAACGGAGGCCGGGCGGAGCGCAACGGCCAGGGCCAGAAGGCCGAGTCCCAGAAGCCCCAGGGCGCCCAGCCCCAGCCGCAGTCCCAGAGCCAGCCGCAAGGCCGAGGCCAGGGTCAGAGCCAGGGCGGCGACCAGGGTGGCGACCAGGGCGACGGGGATCAGGGCAACCGCCGTCGCCGTCGCCGGGGACGCAGCCGGGGTGAGACGGGTAGCGGTGGTGGCAGCGGCAGCCCGCAGGTGGAGGAGTACTCGGGCGAGCCGGTCGAGGTCGAGGGTCTGCTCGACCTGCGCGACGACGGCTACGGCTTCCTGCGGGTGAAGGGCTCGCTGCCCTCCAAGGACGACATCTACGTGTCGGTCAAGCAGGCCCGCCAGTTCGGCCTGCGCAAGGGCGACCAGCTCAAGGGCGCCAGCCGCCCGGCGCTGCGCAACGAGAAGAACCCGGCGCTGCTGCGGATCGACCAGGTGAACGGCGTCGATCCCGAGCAGGCCAAGAAGCGGCCCAAGTTCGAGGACCTCACGCCGCTGTTCCCCGACGAGAAGCTCAGCCTCGAGCTGTCCGACGACCCGGGCAACATGACCGCCCGCATCATCGACCTCATCTCGCCCATCGGGAAGGGCCAGCGCGGCCTCATCGTGTCGCCCCCCAAGGCCGGCAAGACGCACATCGTCAAGCAGATCGTCCGCTCGATCGAGGTGAACAACCCCGAGGTCAAGCTGATGGTGCTGCTGGTCGACGAGCGGCCCGAAGAGGTCACCGACATGCGTCGCTGGCTGCGCAACCCCACCAGCGAGGCCGTGGCGTCCACGTTCGACCGCCCGGCCGACGAGCACACCCAGATCGCCGAGCTGACCATCGAGCGGGCCAAGCGCCTGGTCGAGGACGGCAAGGACGTCGTCATCGTGCTCGACGGCATCACCCGCCTGGCCCGGGCCTACAACCTGGCGGCCCCGGCGACGGGCCGGATCATGTCCGGCGGCGTCGACTCGGGCGCCCTCTACCCGCCGAAGAAGTTCTTCGGTGCGGCCCGCAACGTGGAGGAGGGTGGCTCGCTCACCATCCTGGCCACGGCCCTGGTGGAGACCGGCTCGAAGATGGACGAGGTGATCTTCGAGGAGTTCAAGGGCACCGGCAACATGGAGCTGCGGCTCGACCGCCGGCTCGCCGAGCGACGGGTGTTCCCGGCCATCGACGTCGACGCCAGCTCCACCCGCCACGAGGAGCTGCTCTTCCAGCGCAACCAGCTCCAGCTGGTGTGGGCGCTGCGCCGGGTGCTGTCGGGGCTCGCCTCGAGCGACGGCGGGAATTCGGCGGCGTTGGAGCTGTTGAAGGACCGGATGAACACGTTCCGCACGAACGACGAGTTCCTCGCCGAGGTTGCGAAGAACCGCCTGGCAGCGGGATAACCTGCGAGACCCCTGTAGATCGAAAGACGGACATCATGAAGGCTGGCATCCATCCCAACTACGTGGTCGCAACCGTGAAGTGCTCCTGCGGCAACACGTTCGAGACCCGCTCCACCCAGGCCGACCTGCACGTCGAGCTGTGCAGCGAGTGCCATCCCTTCTACACCGGCAAGCAGAAGCTGGTCGACACCGGCGGTCGCATCGACCGCTTCGAGCGTCGCTACGGCAAGCGCAAGTCGGCATAGTCGTCAGTTCGTAGAAGTTCCTTCGCTGAACACCGAGCTGAAGCTCCAGGCGCTGGTTGCAGCGCGCTGGGGTGCGGGCAACCGGCGTAGCGAGTCGTTCCCCCTGGGTGCGGCCCTGCTGGAGCTCGCCGACGACGAGTACGAGACGGCCGCCTGGGTCTACCTCGCCGAGTCCCCCGACCGGGGGCTCGGCATGGCGCTGGCCTGGGCGGAGCGTCACGACATCGACGACCTGCACGTCGTCGCCGACGCCGAGGCCGGCCTCCTGGCCCGCCGCGCCGCGCTGTTCGCCGAGAGCGTGCCCGTCGTGTGGCAGGTCACGAAGACGGGCCTGGTCGAGGCCGAGCCGTCGCCACCCGAGCCGCGCAAGCCGTCGTCGGCCGCGCCCGAACTGGTCGACCTGCTGATCGACCAGGGACTGGAGCTGGTGGTCGAGCAGGGCATCGTGCGGGGCGAGGTGAACGGCCTCGAGCTCGCCCGCATCACCGGCGACCGGCTGGAGGTGGGCGTGGGCGCCGCCGACCGGGAGCTGACGTCGATGGTCCACGGCGACTCGCCGCTGTCCGACCAGCTGGAGCGGGTGGCGAAGCTCGTGCGCGACCTGCGGCGCCCCGACGCCGACCGGCACCCGCTCAACCAGCTGGTGCCCGAGCGCTGGCTGCGGGCCGAGCTGTGCCGCACCCCGAAGGCGATCGGGCTCACCAACCTGCGCCCTACCGAGAGCGCCCGTCCCCGCCGGGGGCTGCGGGAGCTCGACATCGCCGTCGCCGTGGGTGAGTCCGACGACGACGGCCGCCCGGTCGTGATCGCCTGCTCGGTCGGCATCGACCTCGACCTGGTCCCCGCCGCCGCCGACGCCCGCGCCGCCCTCGACCCCGACGCCGACCTGTGGCTGGTCCTCCCCGAACGCGACGACCACCCGTCGTCCCTGCGCATGGCGGCCCGCCTCCACGACCCCGCCCGCATCCTGAGCATCCCCGACACCTGGCGTTCCGGACTGGGTTGACCCGGTACCGTGGCGCGTTGTGCTTGAACGACTCGACGAGCTGGAACGGGAGTACGGCGACGTCGAGGCGCGCCTGGCCGACCCGGACCTGATCGCCGACCAGGCGCGGTACCGGCCGCTGGCGAAGCGCTTCCGGGAGCTGGAGGCGATGGTCACCCGCATCCGGGACCTGCGCCAGAGCGAGGACGACCTGGCGACCGCCCGGGAGATGCTGTCGAGCGCCTCGGGCGACGACCGGGAGACGATGCGGGCCGAGGTGGAGGAGGCCGAGGCCGCCATCGCCCGGCTCACCGACGAGATCCGCCTGCTGCTCCTCCCCAAGGACCCCAACGACGAGCGCAACGTGATCGTGGAGATCCGCGGCGCCGAGGGCGGCGAGGAGGCCAACCTCTTCGCCCGCGACCTGTTCGAGATGTACCGGGCGTTCGCCGGCCGCCAGGGCTGGAAGGTGGAGGTGCTGGGCACCGACGCCTCGGAGCGGGGCGGCTTCAACGAGGTCGTCTTCCTGCTGCGGGGCGACGGCGTGTGGTCGCGCATGCAGCACGAGGCCGGGCCCCACCGGGTGCAGCGGGTGCCGGTCACCGAGAGCCAGGGCCGCATCCACACGTCGTCGGCCACGGTGACCGTGCTGCCCGAGGCCGAGGAGGTCGACGTCGACCTCGACCCGAACGACCTGCGCATCGACGTGTATCGCTCGTCGGGTCCCGGTGGTCAGAGCGTGAACACCACGGATTCGGCGGTCCGGGTGACCCATGTGCCTACCGGTTTGGTCGTAGCGATGCAGGACGAGAAGAGCCAGATCCAGAACCGGGCCAAGGCACTGCAGGTGCTGCGCTCCCGGCTGCTCAAGCTGGCGCAGGACGAGCAGGCGGCCGAGGCGTCGGCGGCCCGCCGGGGCCAGGTGGGCGGCGGCGGGCGCTCCGAGAAGGTGCGCACCTACAACTTCAAGGAGAACCGGGTCACGGACCATCGCATCGGCCTCACCCTCCACAAGCTCGACAAGGTGCTCGCCGGGGAGCTCGACGACGTCAGCGACGCCCTCGTCGCCGACGACCAGGCCCATCGTCTGGCGGACGCATGAACGCAGTGACCACGTGGCGGCAGCTGCTGCGGGAGGTGACCGCCCAGCTGGCCGGCGGCGACAACGCCGACCAGGAGGCCCGCTGGATGCTCGAGCGGGCCACCGGGTTCGACGCCGGCGAGCTGCAGGTCGCCCTCGACCGGCCGGCGACCGTGCGGGGCGCCACCCACGTCAACCACATGCTGGAGCGCCGGGTGTCGGGCGAGCCGCTGCAGTACGTGCTCGGCCGCTGGGGGTTCCGCAGCCTCGACCTCTACGTCGACCGCCGGGTGCTGATCCCCCGCCCCGAGACCGAGGTGCTGGCCGAGCTGGCCCTGGCCGAGGTCGACCGGTTGGGCGCCCAGATGGCGATCGACCTGGGCACCGGCTCCGGCGCGATCGCCCTGGCCCTGGCCGTCGAGCGGCCCAAGCTCGACGTGTGGGGCACCGAGCTGTCGCCCGAGGCCCTGGCTGTCGCCCGGGCCAACCTGGCGGGGCTGGGTCGGGCCGCCGTCCGGGTGCGGCTGGCCGAGGGCGACTGGTTCCGGGCGCTGCCGACCGACCTCCGCGGCCGGGTCGACGTGATCGTGTCGAACCCGCCCTACGTCGCCCAGCACGAGGTGCCCGACCTGCCGCCCGACGTGCGGGAGTGGGAGCCGGAGCTGGCGCTGGTGTCGGGCGGGCCCGCGGGGCTCGACGACGTGGCGGCCATCGTCGCCGAGGCGCCGTCGTGGCTGACCCGGCCGGGCTCGCTGCTGGTGGAGATGGCCCCGCACCAGACCGACGCCGCCCGCGACCTGGCCCGGGCCGCCGGCTTCACGTCGGTGTCCGTCTGGCCCGACCTGACCGGCCGCGACCGCATCCTCCAGGCCCGCCTGTGACCCTCGCCTCTGTCGACGACGCCGTGGCGGCGTTGCTGGCCGGCGAGGTGGTGGTGCTGCC
>Ga0193742_1000355_pt1 | contig 32410 bp, 49 predicted proteins | sample L2c1metaG_FD_165511 | JGI IMG/M metagenome (GOLD analysis project Ga0193742, IMG submission 165511) | Soil microbial communities from a riparian zone of the East river system, Colorado, United States - L2c1 | ecosystem: Environmental > Terrestrial > Soil > Riparian zone | place: USA: East River... | reverse complement strand
CTCTATGCGTATCTACACCGTTCTTTTTCTTGTCAAGGTTTGTAGTAAGTAGACCATAGGTATGCACTCGATGAAACCAGATGACCTTTGATTTGTACGGAAGCAATATAAATAAACTGACCCCATTTTGTGGAGAATCTGTGCTACCCTTGTTTGATACATACCTCCATCCTGGCTTCTCTTTTTCGTCAACATGCAGTGCCCATGCGCTCTCAAGGACCACCCACTGCTTATCCTTCGGGGCTTCAACCAATTGCTTCCAATGATTTCAATGGCAACAGACAAGTCCATCGTCGTATATCGCGTACAGACCTCGATTTCGAGCAAGCTTTGAGGGCGGAGGGTACAGTCGTACTTCGCGAGGGTGTGGATGTTAACTCTCTAGGTGTCGATGCGAGCCCGGCAAATCCAAAAAGCTCTGCGTCAAATACCCCAGTTGCTCGTACTATTTCGAGGGTGGCTTTGCAGCCTTCAACTCCAATCGTGGTTCCTCCTACTCCGTCTCCTGCACCTGGCCCTCCCACCCGGTCGACGACCATGAATACGGTTCCTTCAGCTGTTGGGAGCTCGTCACAAACCTCTCTTTCTCACAATGATTTATATAATAATAATCCTGAGGATGCTGAACGACAAACGAATAGACGATCAATGTATCGGTCTCCTGGTACCTCGAGTAGTCCTGATCTTGCTACATTGCTACGGAAGGCGAAAGAAAGAGGTGGACCTGTTGTTGTTAGCGGAACGGCACGCCATCATAAGAGACGCGAGTCTCCACCACCACCACCGTTGCCTGATGCTGCAACGCAACAACCGGGCCCATCTAATTCATATTTGTCCTCGACCTTAGTGGCATCTCCGTCCTCGTCTCAGTCGAGAAGTGTTGCAGGGGGTCATGGTACCGACCGGGTTGTTAGCAGCCCCAGACAGCCAAAAGAGAATGGCACTATAAAGGTCAGTCGTTTTCACATATGTATATATATACATATTATTTGTGGTCCATGGTCTGATAGTCTACGTAGCTACCCAAGTCATCAGTGAGAGCAAAGACCAGTGCACTCTGGGGAAAGATGATAGGCCAGAGCACAATTAGGGAACGATCAGTACGCAAATCAGTTCCATCATGATTCTTTCCCTTGAAAACACTTTCGATAGAAAACAGATGCATCTTTACACCCGTCGTCTGCCCGTTATCCACCTTCTTCTCTTATGGATGCTTTCACCCCTCCTACCCCACCCCATCCTCTTCCTTCTGCTCCCCTGCCGCTTCTTCCTGCCGCTCCTGAACGCCGCGCTCCTCCTATGTTGTCCCCTGTTGCTGACGTATTCTCCTATACTACCACTACCCCCTGGCCTGAAGTAAGCAAACCTTTGCCTCCTGGGCCTGAGCACAGTGAAGAAGTAGAAGGTCGACCAATAAATATCGTTAAAAAACCAAGAGCGCTGCCCGCAATACCTGTTTCTTCCAATGCAATCAAACGGAGGAGCATGAGTGTCAGTGGTACTAGCGATCCTAAACCCAAAGAAAATGCGGCAGAATGGGAAGATGGTTCATTGCATGGACTTTTGGATGTCTTCAAAGGTGAACTTTCTACGCTAGACCCAGTCTCTCCTGCTTCTTTGGATCTGCGGGATCCGTCCACACCTGCTCGTCAACATGCCTATCGATCACAAGCTAACGATCCTGTTTTGTCTGCTCGTGAAACTCAAGGTGGTGGTGAACGAGATGAGGGTGCTAACTCGCCTCCGCCTTCGTCCCCTGCTGCGGTTTCTCGACGGTTTGAACAAGAGGATGAGGCTGGGCCGGTGGCTATTATACCCCCTCGGTCTTCGTCGTTGCAGTCTCCTGTGTTGCAGTCTCCTGTGTATTCTATCGGATCGGGGTCCCATGCGACGAGCTCGAGGCAGGCCAGTTACACATTGACACCTTTGAGGTCGAGAAGTGGGCCTTCAATGGTTGCTGTCGCTGCATCTCCTAGCAAGCGTCTGAGAGTTTTGCATCGCTCGACAGCGTCCAGTTCGGAGCCTTCTCTCATTCCTACGCTAGGTGAAGGTCGTGTCTGTGAGCTTCAGGAATTTTTTTTTCATATTCCTTTTGCTGAACATCCGGATGAGCATAGTTTTATCCCCACAAGCAATTTCGCAGCAAGACTTAATGTCCCCAGATTCTACCCGTCTGTCAAGCCCGTCTACTCCTATTATTGGTGGCGAAGACCTCAGTGATATGGAAAGTCGTGGAAAGGAACTGGCTACTCGATGTTGGAATGAGGACGAAGAATTTTTGGCTAAGGAAAAAATAGCAGAGTGGTTAGGTGGCCAGTATGTTTTTGTTTTCTTTTGAAGTTTTTAATTTTTTCTGTCCTGGAAGGCTGATATATTGCTCAGTGCCCAAATCAACAAGGTGGCCTTGCGTCATTATGTCGATTTTTTTGATTTTACGGGTCTTCGACTAGACCTTGCGTTCAGGTCAGTTTAGTTATATAGCATCTTCAGGCCAGAATGACTGATAATGATTTCTTAAAGACGTTTATGTGCAAAACTCTACTTGAAGGCCGAAACGCAACAAGTAGACCGCATTCTAGAACAGTTCAGTCGTCGTTATTGGGACTGTAATCCTGGGGGCCTGTATGGCAGCGCTAGTCAGTGATGTTGATCTCTTTTCCTGGCCACTGTTTGATGTTTACCTATTTTCAATAGATATCGTTCACGCTGTTTCTTATTCTCTTCTACTTCTCAACACTGACCTCCATGTCGCCGAGCTGTCAACACGCATGTCTAGAAATCAATTTGTGCGCAACACACTGACGACTATCCAAATGCAGCTTCAACCCACGTCGGCTGCCACTTTGTCTTTGTCCAGCTCCGATCTCACATATGATGACTGTAGCAGCAGTGTTCGTGGATCAGGCACTGACGAAACGGAAGTCATGTCTAGATCCAAAAGAAGTGACAGCATTGCGAGTTGGAACAGCTTACCGCGAGAAACTGTGATGTCTCTGCCTATTGGTACAAAATCAAACCACTCAGGCTCGCTTGGTGCACAGCTGCCAAATGGCAGTTCTCCTTCGGTACAGGTTTCTATTGAACATGCTCATGGGCGTGCATGGGAGAACGACATGGAGAGTTTGCTCAAGGTTGGTTCCATTGTCTTCATGGCCAAAAAGCTTGTTCACCCTGTTTTGACAACAGGAAATCTACAATGCGATCAAGAATCAGCAGATTCTTCAACCGATAAACTCAAGTGTCACTCGGTCCTCTGTTTCATCGTTGAGTCCTGGAGGTGGAATGATGCGAAATCGAAGCCTGCGAGCACAACCTGATAGATTAACGACATTGAAACGAGGGAGTATACGGGGCCTGCAATCTATCCTAAGTATCCAATCGGGTGCAAGCCCATACAGCAGCAATAGTAGTATTGATGGACGCATCAGTCCATCTCCAAGTTTTGCTACATCTACTCATGAGGTAATTTTTATTTTATTTTTACATTTTTGATGTGGCTGCCATTCACGAATAATTACCAGGCGATGTATGGTTCAAGTTCTTCCTTCCTTAGCCCTACTCTTGGCTTTGCTTCAAATCTATCACATACGATCATCCGAGAAGCACAAGAAGATGATGACCGAAGTGTACGCAGCGAAGGATCCACATCTACCACTATCAGTATTTCGGATGAGGAGCTAGCTTTGCTTGGTGCGCCTTGGGCAAAAGAAGGTATGCTTTGCCGCAAGCAATATTGGGAGTCCGTAGGTAAAAGAGCCCGGGACAAAGCATGGTTGGATGTCTTTGTGGTTATCCAAAAGGGTGAACTCAATATGTTTACCTTCGGGGACAATTCTTCCGGGGCCTCTGGGACTTTTGGGGGTGGAAACTGGCTAGTGAGTTGCTGTTATGCAGAGCTTTATCCCATCTGACTTTGCTGGTAGGCTAATGCACGTCCTGTGGGAACAATCCATCTCTCACATTCACTTGCGCATGCTTTGCCGCCACCTGGTTATAATAAGCGCCCTCACTGCATGGTTCTGACATTGGCCAACAGGGGTGTTTATTTTTTCCAGGCGGGCACCGAAGAGCTGGTGAATGAATGGGTATCCACCTGTAACTACTGGGCGGCTCGTACAAGCAAGGAACCTCTTGCTGGTGGTGTCTCCAACATGGAATATGGATGGAGTAAGGTCGTGGACATATATGGTCATGGCCGTTCTCAATCTTCGAATGACTTATCGGAGCCAGACATCCCTGATACAATCAGTGTGCGTAGCGGAAAAAGTACGCGAAGTAGATATGGGTGGCGGGACGCAACAGCGACTGTTCGCGGTCCATATTCACCTCGGGTAGAGAAGACGATCATCAACGACTGGAAACCTCCATTGCCACCTACGGTAGCGAGTGTTCACGACGAGGAAGCACAGCTGGACGCGCTTCGGAAACACGTTGCTTCTCTAAAAAAGGACCTGGAAACACACAATGAGCTTCGCGAACCTATGTCCCTACTTGTGAGTTTTGTCGTCGATCGGTCGTCGAGCATTGTTAATTGAAGCCTCTGTAGTATCAACCACGGTCAGCCCATGCCATGAAGGCCCAAAGCAACTGGGAAGAAAAGTCTCAATATCTGCTTCGAGAGATTGTCAAATACGATCTATATATAGATTCTCTACAGATAGCTATGACATTGCGTCTAAAGAAGCGAGGAGAAAAGGGTCGGTTGTTCACTTCTTCTCTCGTTATTCATCATTGAAAGTATGTTAAGCTTTGGAGCGTGCCCTTTGCAGCTCTGGCACAGATGACGAAGCGACCTCCAGTGCAAAGAAGTGGTTGAACTCTGAGCAGGATGGTTTATCAGAGGAGGAACCTGAACCAACAGTCTCTCGACGTTCACATACTAGAAGGGTGGGGAGGTGAACTAATGATATGCGGGTATCCTAGTCTAATGTTTTTGTTATGATTATATATATATACCACGGTTTATATGATAGCTGTAAACGGTCACGTGAGTGCCCATAGCTGTGTCTGCAACGGGCTCACTGAGAGCTTGTTGTTCTCAAATGGCCTCCTCAGACTCAAAAGCCTTACACCGCTTAATTCGCTTCATCTCGGACCTCGCCGTCAACTCTTTCTTTACTGAAGTTCGTGTCATAGGAGGAGAATATGTGCCCAAGGAAGGCCCTATCATCGTGTAACTTGCGTGTTATGTGTTATGCATTTTCTGTTTCTCATTTCGGATAATTTAGGACTGCGACCCACCATAACATGATGGTCGACCCTGTCATTCTCTGTAAGACTTTGGGTTTCTTTTCTGTTATGAGTCTCACCCACATTTAAAGCTGTAGGATTCCCCCACCGCAGGATACTGAATTATTGGAGCAAAGGTGCGTAGTCGTAAGCGTGCGGTCCTCCATAATAACCTAAATTATGCCCTTAACTTCGCAGCTAGTTTGTTTGCCCATCCTGTCATGCGTTACATACTGTTCTCTTCTGGCAACATTCCCGTCGACAGGAAATCCAAGGACCGACAAACGTTATTCAAGGGGACAATTGATGCCCTCTCTACTGGCGGAGCTGTTGCCCTATTTCCCGAAGGGACAAGCTACACAGAACCCAGGATTATGCAAGTCAAAGATGGCGCTGCCTGGGCAGCCTTTGAATATACCAAGTGGTTGAAACAGAACCCAGGTGGTACCATACAACGTGATGTTACCATTCTACCAGTCTCGATCGTGTATACCAATAAAACAAAATACAGGAGCGGGGTGCGTTTTGGCTATATCATAATCATGCGTTTTACTGAAAAAAATAAACTCTGATTCTAGGTTATCATGGAGTATGCATAGCAAGCACTGTATTTTATTTATTTTGCTCACGCACCACTTGGCAAGATTCGGACATCCAATCACCATGGACGCCTATAAAGAGCAGTTCTTCTCCAGCATTGATGGAGAACCCCGTGCTGCTGTCAAACGGTTGACTCGTGCAATCGAAAATGAGTTGATCGAGACAAGTATTAACGCACCAGATTGGTAAGGCGTTTGACCGACCTGACATTGATTGGTTGTTTATATGTATCTGCAGGGACACTCTTTATGCAGCCAGGATGGCTCGAGATCTTTTGTGGGAGACGGAGAAGTCGATTAAACTTGAGGACTTTGTTGTCGTATCCCAAACGTAAGTCAGTTTGTTCTCTGGATAACTTGGAAAGTGATGTTCTTGTTCGGCAGACTTATCGACCTCTTCTCAAATGTGGAAGTGACTCCAAACTTCAAAGTGGTCAAGCGACATCTACTTGGATACTACTCTCTCCTACAATCATCCCACCTGACGAATGCGGTCTTGCATTCTCTCCCTCTACCAAGGACATTGGATCCGAACACCCCTGCGACGGTCCCCAGTCGCTTGTACACCCTTCTTCTTCTCATTCGCGACTCCGTCCCAGCTCTTATAAAGCTTCCTTTTTGCCTTTTGCCTCTAATTGTTCACACCCCCGTGTATATCATGAGTCGCATCGGTGCTAAGCTTGTTGAGGACGAAGAAGAAACACAAGCACAAAATAAATTGGCTTTTGGTTTAATTTCTTTGCTTCTCATCTACCCTGCACTTTTCTTTTTCCTATGGGCACTATTTTGGTATACACCTCTTGGAGCATTGTTATCTGCATTTATGGTCTATCTTTTCGCGGTTTACCATATCAAAATCATAGATGGCAAGCTAATTCATCTTATGGTACTCTTTGTATGATGCTTACTTACGGACGATGTTTGAACAGGAAACTATGAGCGGTGTGTCGTATTTTCAACTTGAAGAATGTCGCTGATATGCTTGGGTGCAGTGCCAAACGATTTGTGGCAGCTTGGCGGGTGCTCGTAGGTGTTTGGACTCCGAAACGATGGGATTTGTCGTTGGCCGCATTGTCTCAATTTACGAAACCGCCAACTCCCCCAGCAAACCCTTGGATTGACGGGGGTCGCACACCTAACAATACATCGGTTACAGATGAAAGGGCTAGCGTAAAAACGGAGTCGAAACATCAAGAGGACGTTGTAGTGGAAAATGGTCCGCCTCGCAGGCCTCCTTCTCGCCAACTTGTCCGTCATGTGCTACGATCGCGAGTGGAAGCTATGAACGCTCTTGCCAGTTTCTTTGATCAATTGGCTTATGCTGGAGCGGGGAAAAAAGTGAAAGCCAGTCCTCATATGGCCAAGAGATTTGGAGGAGGAGGAAGCACGGTTGTTGATACGGATGAGCAAGAAAGGATCGAAGGGTGGAGATTTGCGGCAGAAGTTGTCACATTTTTACAGAAGCGAGGTGCCAAGATTCCAAGTCTAAGACAAGGACCTTTGGAGGATGAATGGGCTCTGAGTAGCGAAGGTGAAGGATGTAATACAACCGGAGAAGAGGCGGGTCTGAAAGAGTCATCATGAATAATCTATTTTTTGATCTATGCTATCCGTTCTATAATTACATAAGGAGTCTTAAAAGTCCAAGCTTGTGGGCAGCCGCCATGCAATAACCAGTCATGTTCAACGACCATGTAAGGCCCCTGCACAAAAGCACACTATTTTATAGACTCTTATTCACTGATTTCCTCCTCTCCCCTCAGTCTCCCTCGTTATTCGAGCAGACCGTCCGTGACACTGACGAAGAATTTTACGCAACATTTCCGGAAGCGAGAGCTGCTGCGCTGACAAGATCCGATTTCAGTCAACAGCTCTATTCTTGTACCGACTCTCCAGTCAGTATTACATTCTCTTTTTCTTTTCTTTTCAGCGATCCGATTGTTTTCTGTCCAGGTCAATGACACTTGTAATTCTCACCAAAACATTTCCCTGCCATCTTACAACTATGGTCTACAACAATACACGCTGACACGCCCGCAGACTTCTTTTGATCCGGTTTCTCACAGCAGCGCGTCAATTTCTTTCGCTCTGCATAACGTCACAGGGAGTGTGGATGATCAACGAGACACCGCTATTGCTCCCATTCTCCAAGGGCGCAAGCGACCAGCTCTCAGATCGCCAACTCCCCAACTTATCGATGCCTCTGAACTTGGTGTGATGCGCCTGGATGACTTTTCTAAGCCTTTTTCCTCGCGAGACAGCGGTACTCGAATCAACTATTTCCACAAAAATCAGCGACGTGCACATTCCCTATCATCTCGTGCTCTGATATGGGATCCTGTTCCGAGTCCTCCAAGGTCATCCATCCGTCTTAGCCCTCTACCTAGTAAACGCCAATTGGAGAAGAAACCTCCACTCGCATGTCTTTTCTGTCGTGGTAGAAAAATAGCATGTGGTCCTCCCTTGCCCGGTAGTCTGAACAAAACCTGCAAGTGAGTGATACTTTCCTTCCTTCTACGCATCAAAGGGAGGCCGATATCTTTTCCTCCAGTCAATGTCAAAGACGATCATTACCCTGCGAATATCCATCTGAGAGTCGGCGGGGAATGAGGAAAAAAAAAAACGTCTGCCCTTGCTGAAGCGCGGATAATTGAATAATTATGTTTTGAGCTTAATATATGTACTATTTCGTTGTTGATGTTCGCTTTTGCCCATGCTTGCATCATGCTATTATTTGGCGGTCCCATTTGCTCTCTCTCCGACCTCCCCAAATTCAAGGGTCTTTTTGGCTTTGCTATGCTGTTAAAATTATATATATATTTCTTTGTTGTTTGCGTTCGAAGAAAATGGTAGGGAGGCTTGATAAGTACTCGCAATCTGAGTTTCCGTTGAAAGAGTTTATAACCAATTAGATAACCAACTTTGTTGTAATACATGAAGAGATGAATATAAGATGTAAGAGTTGAATGAAGATTATACTCTTCTCTAGATAGGCACAATAACCGATAAGAACCACAAAACTAATCTCGCCGAGCCACCTTATTTCGACGAGTCGAGCGGCGAGGGCGTTCATTTGAGCTGTCCTCATCTGGAGCAGAGGGCGATGCGCATTTTCCCTTTCCTGACGTTGACGGATCATCCCCAGAACTTAAAGTGTCCATCCCTGCGCCGTCAAGAACCTCTTCGGGAAGAGGGCTCAACTCGGCATGAATACGTTTATTGGCACCCTTGGCAGAGGAGGAACTTTCGCCTGCCTTTTCTTGCTCTTGAGAGGCGGCATAAGCAATCATTTCCCAAGAAGGTTCCGGAAGACGATTGCCTGTTTCCGCGGCCTCAGAGAGTACAAGGCTGCGTCGTTGGAGAGGCGCAGTTCGCAATGGGCTGGGTACTTCCGAGGCAGATTCCTGGAGCTGCATTGCAATAAAGTCTTCAGTGACACCTGCACGGGCAACACTTGGAGGCTTCATAGATATTGGCTTCTCTGGGCGCCGAGCAGAGGGATACACGGGGGTATACGATAGGAGCCATGGGTGGTCGAGGGCTTTGGTAAGCGATAACCTGTGACGGGGATCTTCTCGCAAGAGGCCACGAATGAAGGTATGTGCTACAATGGAGGATCAGGTATACTCGAGATAGAAGTGCAAGCACTACTAACCTTCATCACTCAGACACATCCTAGCTAGAGTCTTCCAGTCGACTTTACGACCAAGGATGCGAGTACGAATATCTCGTTGGTTTTCATCTTCAAGGAAAGGACCAGAATTGGTAAGCCTGATGAAAACAGGTGAGGCACAACGGCAAGGAACAAGTGGTTGACCGCTTACATGGAGAAGACAATAACACCAACGCTCCAACTATCTACAAGATTATCGTACCCTTCTCTGTCGTCCTGCTTGACAACCTCAGGCGCCAAATAACTTGGAGTTCCACACATAGTCTAGCGATATGAGATATTTAGTAAGAATCAGATTAGCAATCTTGCAAGATAACGCACTCGCAACATTGTCAAGCTGTCAACCACCTTCGCCAATCCAAAGTCGGCTACCTTGACAATCGGGGGATTGTCTTTGGTGAGAAGAACGTTCTAAAGTGGTGTCAATAAGGGACTTGTATTCATAAGTGAGATGATGAACCTCGGGTTTGAGATCACGATGCGTCACGCCTTTCGAATGGATATACTGAAGAGAATATGTCAGCTAGAACGGAGGAGGGGATAAACATGGCTCTTACTGCCAAAGCATCACACATCTGAAAGGTAACGTGCTTTGCATCAACTTCACCTTGATGATTGATATGAAAAAGCAGTACGACGATACAACGTTCAAGACTTACATAGTCCGCCGCTTTTGAGGATATATTCTAGCAGATCGCCACCTTCTACGAGCTCGAGGACAAGATCTGTGAAAAAGGGTTGGAATTGTTATGATAGAAGTGGTAGAAGATGACATACTGATGTCGTTGTTTGCTTGAAAGAATACTTCAACAAGCTCACATATATTAGGGTGCTTCAGTTTTTCCATTATGCTGATCTCTCGAGCAAAAGTGCTATTTCTTGAAGTATGGCCGTGGTCTCCGTGGTTTCGAACGTTCTTACTTTCTTGAATCATTTTGACGGCATACCATTTTCCACTGGCGCGAGACATTGCCTTCCTAACTGTGGCAAAGGATCCTTTACCCAACTCGGTGCTGAGGTCATAATGTGCGTAGAGGCCTTCCGTCGGCAGACCGCCTGCTGTATGACGATACACAAAGCCTAAACGCTGGAATAAGATTTATCTACCATCAGCAAGAGTTTAAACACGCACGATAATCTTCGAGGCCTCCATTCTGAGGCTGTGGAATAGATGTACCGAATGCGATCTCGTTGCCCTCACGGACGATGCGTGTGTTGCCTTTACCAACTTTTTCGCCATTGATCTAAAGTAAATCAAGGTTGAGAACGGAAATATAGTTAAGAAAATAAGAAGAAACTCACAAATGTGCCGTTACTGGATAAGTCATGAACCACGGCTGTTGAACTTGCATCTTGGGCGCCATCCCAAGTGATGATACAATGTTGATTGCCTTACATTCGTGGCATAAATGATTAGATCCTCGACTACAGGAATGGTATTATGGATAATACTCACTAATTTTGAACCCCGGAAGGATGACTTGATTAAGCTCCGTATTTCTTCCTATAGTATATCTTGGGTGTATCTTCCAAAAATCTATCCTAGTGAGGGAGGGACTGCAAGGTTGCATATAACCCCAAAGATGCGCGTCTACGGAGACACTTTGAGGTTGAGATGCCTGCTGGGTGGATTGGGTCTGTTGTTGGTCTGAATCCTGTGAATCTGTGTACGCGTCGTCGTCCATGCCGTAGTCGATAGAAGAATCCATGATAACAAGTGGAAGAGGTGAGGAATGAATGGGTCGAGGATGGGAACCCTTTTTATAATTGACGCGTTTCAAAGCCCGATCAGTGGCAACAATGGCAATAACAAATCGCTTTGACCAGAAGAAAGGAAACAATTATTTTTATTGGCTGGCTACTAAATCTTTTGTCCATTAAGCGACCCGCTCTCTTTGTCCTGGAGACTCAAGTGGCAAAAACAACATATCAAATTCCTCTGCAGTACGCCCAATCACCCCAAAAGCATCCTGAAGTAGACGGCCCAAGAACTCAAGTTCCATAGTAACACCTTTCATCGTGAGCGCATACGCGAAGAACAGCAACTGTCGTGATACTTTGACGTCTCTATTCTTGACAATATCTAGTTGACGAATGGCATCTACCTAAAATAAAACAAGATTAGCCCAGATGGTTATTATTATTATTATTATTATTAATCATACCAATCGTAACCTTGCCTTCTCGGCAGGAGGTAAATAAGGTGGAAGCGGACATTTGAGACGGAACGCGGCAGCGAGCGTGGAGAAGTAGAGTATTATGTTGCCGGCCATTTCATGTCGCTCTTTATTCACCGGAACGATAAAGTCTTGACGGGCACCCTGAAAAATCGCCGGAATATCTAGTAAATACCCAATAGTTCAAGGTGTATTTTACCACTTGCCGTATACCTAAACCCAGAAAGTTGTTTAGAAACCAAAATACTGGGGATGACTGAGACAATACCATTCTTCCCGAGTCGTAACACAGCGCATGCTGTGTAATTTGTCTAAGATAGTTTGCAAGCTGACCAATATGCGTCGATACAGTTCCACAGGGAAAGGTCCCTTTAGCCGGGGCTCATGCTGTGCTTGAGCAAGCAAGCTCTGCAACTCAATTAACTTGATCTGTAAATGAAGTTCCCTAGACCAGGCCTCGATCAATTATACCATAGAATAAAAACGAGGCAAATATACATTGCCATGAACTCATGGATGGAGTTAGTCAGACGTGTGGGCCTTGCAACATCGGCCCCTGATTCGTGATGATCTTCATGGTATTCGGGTGCAAATGAATTATATGCCACCAAGCGAGTATACAACCACCCAATATTTAAACAAAAACTTTGGAATGAGTTGAGTAAGACCAGGGCTTTGGAACAGGGGCAAGAAAACTCAACTCGCTCAGCGATTTGGTTAACTCCTGCCGGGCTTCTGCTGGCCACCAGAACCATGACACCAGGACTGCCCACAATATCCCTCCCATAACAGCAATGGCGCGATGTAAGCCAATATCAAGAACCAAGACATCTTCTTGTCTGATGTTATAGCTAAGGATGAAGAATGAGTACATTTAATATGGAATGCAATTAGAAGAGTACCAGTAGAGACACGTGAGATTATATGTGAGGAGTGCAAGTCGCGAGGCCACAAGGTGCTGTGGCGTGGCGATAACGAAATAAAAGCAAGGTATCGAGAATAGGAAGCCAGACAGCGACAAAGCCACGGGGTTTGCTCGGAAAAGAGTATACAATCCCACTGCAACCCCTGCGCCAGATCTAGAACGGTCATGTTAGAAGCACAGGATAAGAGCATAAAAAGGCCATACAATGTCCCAAAGAGTCGCTGAAGACTAAGATGGTTGGTCTTACGACAAAGTTAGCCTCGAATCATATATTGTGTAAACAAGTGCTCACAGCCCCGATTGTTGGCGAAATCACGACAAAAAACTTGATCACAGGTGTCAACAAATCTAACCTGCGCCATATGATAGCGGAGGGAACAAACTCACTGAAATCAAAGCCCAATCACCCCAATAGTCCACAAACGTGGGTCGAGTTGACTCCAAAAAAGCAGGCAAAGCGAGAAGTGACATAGCCATCCCGGCCTTAATGGCAAATTTGGTATCCCTTTCTTTTAACCTTCTCCCAACCACCCATAACGTGCGTTTCAACCTTCCGACCCAGCTCAGTTGGTGGTGTGGTGGCGTTTGTAAAGTATCGGGGGCATGTGGGCGAATTTTTGCGAAGAATGGATGCACACGGCGATGGTGGGGAATGGTGTATGTAGCTGACCGCTCATTAATATTACTTCGCCCAAAATATCGGTAAAAGTAAAACATACACAGGCGCCTTTTGATGCCCAAGCTTTGTTTGTGTCTCATGATATTAAACACGGTGACAAAACCACGCTTAATTCGAGTGAAGAAGCGCATCCACCACGAATGTCGTAGCAGCATCTGTTGTTCGTAGCAGTAGATCCTCTCAATAGCGTCCACAAGTGAAATGAGTTCCTTGGCAAATTCCTGTAGGGTAAAAATGAAGCTATAAAAAGACGTTAGCTCATGATGTGTGTTCTCAAGTCGGCTTACAAGTAGACGAGAAAGACCTGCTCATTGTCAGTTGAATTGAACAGGCTATATTCTTCGTATTTATGTCTTGATTGGGGATCAGAACTTGTAGCAGAGGGCGTCGGACGAGGGGTAGAAGGCATATCAGTCCGCCGGTAAAGTCGCAACACGGCATGGTTCGAAGTACTCTCAAACCGCACTAATGCCGCCTCAATTCCTTCTACGAGCTCTGAGAACTCGTGAGGTTGTACTACACCCGAGCGCCTTTTATCTTTCATCCGTGACAGCGAACATACCTCCCTCAGTCTGTTTAAGGTATAAGTCGATACTGACTATAACGAAGGAAATGAACAACTAAAGTCAATTAGTTACGAAAGTAGACGCACAGATAATGCTCGTAAAGGGGATCCTAATTCTTCCACAAGATCTCCGAACATGGCAGCAGCAGCTTGCAGCAGAGCACGTTCATCATCGTCGGAAACTTGGTGGCTATCGTTTTCGACAACTTGGCTTTGTTCAGGATGATGTTTGATCCCAGCCTTAGTCAAATCATATTGTAGACGTGTACCACTCCGCAGGCCATTCAAATGCTGTGCAAGACGATTGAGACAATCCACGGCAAGCTCGTATGACCCTCTTCCCGAGAGGTTACTACATGGGATTCCAACGGGGTAATTTGTTTCTGTAGGAGCGCGAGTAAAAGCCCATTCGCTTTTCGCCTCTGTGAGATTCTTTTTTAGGCTTGTAAAACTATTCTGATGATTCTCAACTGCCCGTTGGACCTTTTCCATGTCTGCAATATGCGAGCCACTTTCGCGCTCAAGGAGAAATATACGAGTGAGCATGGGTAACAGCGTCGAAAAGGACTCGAGCGTCGTTATCATGCTCAATTGCAGGTTGGATATGGCAGTTTGAGGCCACACAAGATAACAGACAACGTTGGATGTTACGGATCCACATAGGGCGATCAGAGATACTTGAAACAAGCTCTCTAGACCGCCCTCTTTGACAACTCTAAAACGAGGCAGTTTGAAAAGGAACGAAAGGAATAGGATAAAAAAAACTCACACAACAAGAATAATGATCGCTGTCATGGTACAGGCTATGAGTGCATCAGAGGATGGGTTTGCCAAGAACGAAGAAAACGGTGTACCTGTATTAAATGACGGGTTTGCCTGTAGAGTTTCCTTCGAGTCGTATTCTCAATCGTTCATTGGTAAAACTTGAGCACTCACCATCCAGACTTTCATCCAGGCTAACCCACCCATAGTTAAGCCAAGCCATACAATTGCCAGAAATTCGCCCATCTCCTCCCATCCAGGTTTCAGGTCTACCCACCGAAAAATGAGCGTAGATATGAGACAAACTGCCGCAGAGTAGAGTAGCCCAAAGACACAGAAAAAATCTGCCTCGATCATTGCCCCAACGCTTTTTGCAGGATTAAAATACACGACTCTATTCAGAGTTTAGAAGATACGCAAAAATGCAGAATAAAGTATACGCCTTACATGGTTGCAACCATATGTCCGCTGGGTGAGGGTGTAGTAGGATCATTGGGACCGTACCACGACAAGTCGCTGATAAACCGTGAAAGATGAGGGGAGAAGGTGAACAAGGATGCAATGAAATAAGCAATTGCACACTTCAAGACGTTACGGTGAGTTATTGTGAGGGTCGGCAGCCGAAAGGGTAGGTAAGACTGAGTAGCCCCAAAAGGCACTTCAGGGGTTGCCACAGAGGACGATAAACTATCTGGTTCATAGGTGTTGGGATTTGAAGCTAAATCACTGGCAACTGGTTGGATTGGAAAAAATGCGCCGTAACTGGTAGGTTCGGTTGAATATTGCGTATGGAAGCTGCCACTAGGAAGTATTCGCGGGGACAAACTGGGACTACTGGCAATGTACTCGCGCGCTGCATCAGAGTCGGGACGGCTAGGTCGTGGGGTAGAGCTAATACTGCTTGGAAGCTGCCCCTCAATTTCCATCAATTGGCCAAAGAGCGACCATTGATGTGAATATTCTGCATGCCGCTGATTGGGCTGGCTACCTGAAGGAAGAGTATTCGCAGTAGCAGGTCTTTTTCGCGATCTGAAGGCGTTTCGACTACTCGAGTGAGGGGTGGTAGAATCAAAGTCGTCAATAGATTCAGTAGGATAGGATGAAGGAGAGCCAATGAAGACAGAAGAATCCAATGAGCGAAAGGAGGGAGCCTTGCGCGGTAACGGTATATCGACTGGTGGTTGAGCTGACATGAGGAGCACATCTTATATAAGCAGCAACATCTAATTATATAACAATCGAAATATGTATACACGTATGAATACAGTAGATGGGACTATTATTGAAATATCCCGTCCAATGTCCAAGATGGTCCGAGTGTCCAACACTACAAAAACGTATAGCTATATATGTTTCAAAGGAATTAAAGTGCAGAGTCCAAGATCTCGCCAGTCGAAAGCTGTGACCGTAGGTTTTATGCAAGGTGTGCAAAAGGTAGTCCGAGATGTGTAAAGAGTCCATAGGAAATGAGTGAATGGGGTGTAGTAAGTAGTCCATAATGTCGAAGCTTACTCATAGCAAATAATGACAACAAAAGAAACCAGAAATGAATGTAATGCTAGAAAGATGAAAAAATATGTCCATAAAGTTAGTGAGATCCATGGGTCCAGGATTATCCTGAGGACCAATTTTACGTTAAACGCTTCTGGATCTTGGCAACCGCAGGTGCTGGACATCAGGGGTAAACATGACGTGTTCTGGGGAGTAAACACGTTCGCATACCGATGAGTGGAAAGTGACCGCCAAGCCTGGTCATCGCATATAGAAGAACAGCAAGATCGTTACGCAATTCGCTGTGATCTGCCAGCGGCCACGAAACTCGGAGAGCGTCCAAGTCCCTTATGAGAATATCTGCAACAGACCACCAACATGGCTGTGTAAAGGTAAATCAATTTGCGCGTCGCAATAGATCATAGTGCTCTTACCCCAACGATGGGTTCAAGGAAGGCAAAGTCACCATCAGAAATATGCTTTACAACAGATATACATGCTCGTGAAGCTTGCGAGCACTTTTCAAAGGATACTGCGTCACCCAGTGCAAACGTGCGGTGAAGGTGAATCATAGCGGTATGGGCGAGGCTATAGCTGATAATCAAGCCATGTTTTTCGTCCGGTAAAACTGCGTCCAGTTGAGTAATAGGAATCAAAGTCGAGAGGAAGAGTGTAATAGTATGCTCAAGAGTCTGGATCTCATCACTTAGGCGGGAGGATTTGGTACCTGCAAACCCTTGAGTATCTAGGTCACATGAGAATGAAGGATATTTACAGTTCGCAGAGAGGTGATCGGCATGTGCAAAAAGGGCAGAGGCTTTCACGCGAAGTGCTGCAATCGAAAAACTAGCAGGAGAAACGGATCCAGAAAGGAATGCACGAATAGTTGGTAATGGCGTAGCTGTGTCAACGTGACCCTGTACTCAAGTGTTGTAAGCGCAAGATTTTGAAAGGTAGCAAAATTGCAAACTGACATTCTCATAACAGTCAATATCTTGCGGCCAAGGACAACAGATCGAATGGCGAGAATCGGGTTTATCTGGAATGATGCACGGCTTGCGAAGTACAACTGACCAGCACCGATCAAGGTTGTATACTTGCCAGAAAGCTAATATTTTCTCTCCTTCGCGGGTGTCACCTTTTGGAGGTTTAAGGTCGGATTCCATAGCATCGACTGTCCAATTCCGAGTGTTTGAATAGGTTCTTCCACCAAGATCGGTTTGTACGGACAAAGCGGCCGCAGCACTAGCATGGTAACTGCCTTCCAGAAGACGCCCATTGGCCAGGAAATACATCGAAAGCAAGGAGGATGCTTGAATAACATCAATGACCTTGTCGGGTGACTGAAGACCATCTGGGAGAGCCTCTAACGAGCGTTGGAGATAGTGTTCCTCATGCTGGCATAAAGGCTCAGGTCGCGAAATAAAGCACGCCCATAGATATATCGCGTTCATGAGGACGGGGTGCCTTTGTTCGGACGGCGGAAGGCTGAGGCTTTCTCGAAGACGACCCATGTGAATTCCCAGACCGCATTGATGGCTATGGGGAGCGAAAATATCCAATCTAGGCGAGAATTGCATCAATAATAAGACGTCGGAAAAAATGAGAAAGAAGTACAGCAGCTGCGCAAGCTCCATTGGCGGTTGAAAGCGTGTTCGATGACCATTGAAGAAAGTCTCAGGACTAAAGGGTGTCGATGAAGGTGAGGGTAGGCCCTTCGTGCGAAATAAGATAACTTGACGAGGTTTGACGAGAAAGGCCTACCTGTATCTGGGACCATGACCCTGGTGGTGGCGACGAATCTATATTATGACAATGAGCTCGTTTGACGTCAATAGGTTGCCACCACGAACCGGAAGGAAAAGGAGAATGAGACGCTGAAAGATATGAGCTTTCAGGAGACCCAAGAGATGAGGATGAAGAATTAGAGCGCGAATGAAGGTTGGGGTCGTATAACGTGATAGAAGTCGACACATATTCTGGATCTTCGAGCTCCCGGATCCTATGTTCGAGCTTGATGATGGTCTCGCGAAGGATTTGAGTGCGAGTCTTGCCCTTTCCATCGTCATACTCACACCCATCGGCTTTCTTAGCCCTCATGCACTGTTGGCAAGCGGGCTTGACGCCATCACATCTCTGAATATACACAGGCAAGAGATAAATGGGGAGAAATCCAGAGAACTGCATTTTTATTACCATCTTTCGTTTCCTGGTCGAAGAAGGGTGAGTTGAACTGAATGATAAAAGGAGAATGCTATTAGTACTTGCCTGCATCGTAAACAAGCCTTTCCCCTTTGCAAAGTGCCCTGTGACCCAGGTTCCTGAGGTTTGTTGGTCATTAAAAAATATGGAAATTATATGATACAGATAGAGCGATTATGGGTGCTCTGGTATAGACCGGAGAGAAATAAAATGGCGAGGCCAGACTAGAGAGGAAGGGAAAAGAGGCGACTAATCATATGGAAGAAGGAGGGAGGGATTGTAGACATGATAATAATAAAAGTTGATTATACTAGGGTATGCGCACAGCCCCTTCAGTAAGGGTCCGTATCCTCAGGATCGGTCAAACATGACCGCTGATAGCAAACTCTTCCACGGCCAATCATGCCCTGCCTGAGAAGATACATTACTTGACCAACAATACTTAACTACCAGTGATGGAGACAATTGAGTTAGAATGTACCCGAGAATTTAGAGAGTGGTCCGTGAAATGTTGCTGTCGGTGATATTGATTGTGTTCTAACAATTTCATTTCTTTCGCGTGAGCTTGGCGCACAAAGGCATAACGCTGAAAGTGATTGAGTGCTTGAAGGAACAAAATGCCTACCTAAATTTATTTCATCAGTCGTAACGATCAAAAGAAGGTGTTGATATAGATCGTCCAACTCACTGGATATGCGCGCAGTTGGTTGAACAGATTGACCGTGTACTCCCGTACCGCTTCCTTCTTATGAAACAGAGAAAACCCTAGGTACAACAGGCCTCCACCATGAGGCAGTGACGCGAGGAGCTTACAGAAGAGCGGAGTCAGAATTTATAGTTCTGTAGACTGGATCACATTACTTACTTCAACGACCTGATCGTAGGTTTTAACACCCTCGGCCAGGCTCTTTGTGATGGCCAATGCCTCTGCGTCTACCATGTTTTTCGCATACCGAAGCCGAAATAATTGGTGCAGAACGTCAAAGCCTTTGATTGCACTGCTTGCCTTGTATTTGGTGTAATCCTGCGTATTTAATAAGGTTAGATGTAGCATCATGTAGGACTGCAAAAATCGCAACATACCATGACTAAATAATGATAACTATTAGTTTTCCGCCAAGCCTCGATACGGTGAGCATTGGTGACTAGCTCTTTCCAACCATTCGCTTCCTCGCTGAAAGCAATTCCACTTCCGAGCTTCGGAGGTCGACCAGCGGCTTCTGTAAAAGGCGTGCTTAAATACCCGAACGTGGTATTACCAGTGATTTCTTCCTCGTAACGAGATGCAAGCCGGACGAAACGAGTAACATACTCGGTGAATCGCATACGAACAAGTGTTTCTCCAAAATGGTCCTCAATCGCTGCGCGAATCTATTAAAGGTTGAGGACATTCAGAAAGCCAAAATAGGATAGAGGCGGGTCGTACATCTTCAATAAACACTTTGTCGGCGTTATTATCTTTTCCCGATTCTGCTTTAGAACCTTCTTTAGTAATGCGAACAAGTTCATCTTCACTTGCTGTAGATGATTCGGCTTTCAAAGTTCCTGATCTTGTGAGAAGATGTCCGCCCAAGCCGACAGTTGTCGTCGCAGGATATGTTATATGAATGTCTTTCGCAACAGTCACACTACCGGTGCTAATATCCAAAAGTAAATCCCATGCTCTTGACGCTTCAAAGATGGGATTCGTTACTCCAGCTATGTAGGCGGGGCTAATGCAAGTGATCTTAACTCCTGGCCACAAAAATAGGATGAAAGGCATACACAGCTTCCCACTCATCTCTATTGTTCAGATTCGCATACGGGAAAGCGCGTTCAATAAAACCTCTTAGCACAGCACCACATCCAGACCCCAGAGCACATGCCGAGAGGACAAAGCTTGAAACCTCTCCAGCGGGCCGTTTATGACCCAAAAAAATGATACGTTTTCCGGTTACCAGTGCATTGAACAACACGATTATCGGATGAGTTTGAGGCCCATTGGTGTGCAAATGTGGGTGTACGGGTCCAGTAAGAAGTTGATGCGATGAAAACACCTTGATCAAAGTGATGAGGGAATACTAGAGAATCCTCGTTAATGAAGGAAAGCAAAAGTAAACATCGAAAATGATCACACACATCGCCAACTTCTTCGGGGAAAGTTGATAATGGCATTTTGATTGGAAGTTGATGATCCTTATATGCGACTGTGGTATGATAAAAGTGCGTGTCTTTAACTACCCCATGTCGGAGGAGAGGGTCGAGGAATGCTTGTGGATTTAGCGGGCGATAAGTTTGTTCCTTGCCGCCTTGGGCATGGGAGGAGGAGGAGGAGGCGTCGATAGATTTCCGGTTTCTGGACGAGCCTACTAAGGTGCTGCCTCCTGTCAAAGAGACGACGCTGGCAGCATCCCCCTTCTCTTTCGGAATAATATCCAATGCGCTCTCGTCGCCAACCCATACTGCACTTCCGCCAAGAGAAAAAGATAGATCCAAGGGATGGTGTTGAGCATGAACCAGAGGTGAAGTTGGCGGCGCACTTTCTAGGTCTATGCGGTCTTTACCACGTTGGTTGTCTTTTCTGGTACTTCTGTTCTCTTCTTGAAACCTTTCCTTATCTCGATTTCTTGACATAATGCCCTCTTCGAAACTGGAATAGGAGTCGTTTGAACTTGTCGATTTATGCTGAAGGACAGATCTTGAACCAATAGCAGTTGGGGCATGGCCCCAAGTTTGCTGAGAAACGAGATGAGAAAACTTCTCTGCAAAGATATCTTTGCGTTCGGATGAGCGCATAACTAGTTTTTCGTGACGCGATAAGACAGGCGCTCCCGAAAGGTCCATTGAATTAACGGCGTCAAAAAGTCGTGCCAGACAGTCTTGAGATGGATCAGCAAAATAATCATCAAGAGCCATGAGAAGGAAAGGCTTTCGATGCTAGTGAGATCTAGCTTAAATTTGGACAAGGTATTAGAGCACAGACCTTGAAAATCTGGATGAACGAATGACGCGTGCAAATGGCAAGTGCAAGAACCTGTGCTCCTCTGAAAGAGAAGGTCAGAAACTCCGTGGCTTGAATACAGAGAGATAAAAGGAACCTGTCCAAGGATTTGTCGTGTTTTGTCCTAACCAAGTTCAAGACACAAAGCAGCTCTGGGCGATGAGCACTGAGACGGTCATTGTTCTCACCGGGAAGGGGTATGGAAGTGACTTCAGGGGTATCAAGGGCAAGAACTGGAGATATTGTGTTAAAAGGCGTCTGATTTAGAAAGAAGATAGTCCAGTCGTCCAGTTGTGTTTCTGCCCCATCGGGTAACATGGACATAGCAAGGACACTAAAAGTGTTGTGTTGAGAGCAAGTAAGTGACATAAAAAAATGGTTTTTTTTTTGCCTTTCATCTACACCTAGAGGCTGAGGAAATTGATATTTGAGTTGAGCACCCTCCTGAATATGGAACTCTGCAAGGAGAACAAATGAGCAATGGTTCATTAGAGGAGGGAGTGATGACTAATCATAGGTTTACCTTCCTGCTTACTATTATTATGACGGGTTTGATAGAAGTCCGTGTTCAATTCAGTGCTCGGTACATCTCACCCACTTGCCCACAACACAGGTTACAGGCCCCGGCATTGCATACATATGCTTGGGGGGCTTTGCCGTCGCCGTTCGTCCCCAATATCTTCCTTATCCTCTTCCTAAATTCTAGTTCTAGTTCTCTCTCTTCTCTCTCCTTGCCAGAGAAAAGGTCTCTCTTAATTCTCTAATCCCTTTTAGTCTTCCTTCATATTTCATTCAGGTATACGTCAATGAAGTCGTCTTAGGCACACTATTCGGCATTCTCATGGGTCCTTACTTCGCTGGTGTATTTGATCCTCGGTCATGGGGATCCAAATCAGACGAAATCACCCTTGAAGTTATGCGCGTAGTCCTCGCTACTGGTTTGTTCGCCATTGGTGTCGAACTTCCTAAATCGTATATGGTCCGGCATGCCAAAAGTCTTCTCGCCATGGTAATCCCCACCATGGCCATAGGTTGGGTCATTGTTGCTGGTTTGTATTCTCTTTTCTCGCTATACATTTACAAATTCACTGTCCTTCTAGGTCTTCTTCGTCTCTTATTTCCTCAGTTACATTTTATATCTTGCTTGGCTGTTTCTGCCTGCTTAACGCCTACGGATCCAATTATTTGTGCGGCTATTGTTGGCGAGTCTTCTATATACTCCCTGCACATCATCTATCTTAATCCATACCACAAAAGGCGGTAAATTTGCAAGACGCCATGTCCCTGTAAATTTACGTCAACTACTTGCTGCCGAATCAGCTGCAAATGACGGTCTTGCCTACCCTTTTCTGACACTAACCCTTTACTTGACTCTTGATTCATCGCGTGAGGTTGCCATCACTCACTGGGTTTTGATTGGCTGGTTATGTATGTCATCCTTTCACTTTGAAAAAAGGTATTCCTATATATAGATTTGGCAATCCACAGATCAAGTATGCTTGGGTGTCGTAATTGGTGCAATCCTTGGTTCGTTCTAACACCCGGCCTTAGTTAATTGTACTGATGCCCACAAGGCCTGATGTTCTCCCACCTCATTAAATTTTCTCATAAACGTGGTTTCATCAATCGAGAATCATATGTTGCGCAGTATATAGCTCTGGCAATTTTTATTACTGGAATCGTCAGCACACTTGGAAGCGATGATTTATTGGCTGCATTCGCTGCAGGTTTGTACATACCCGATTTTGTCTACTTGGCCACAGGATTTATTCCCAGTTTTGTTAGGGAGTGCTGTTTCCTGGGATGGCGATTTCAATGACCAAACTGAAGGCGAGGTTTTCGCCTCTGTCATAGACCTCCTTCTCAACTGCGCCTGCTTCATCTATATTGGAGCATGGCTACCATTCGAGACATTTACCATACCCGGTCTCGGTATTAACCCGTGGCGATTGGCGGCGTTGACATGCGGGATACTGTTTCTACGTCGTATACCGGCGATCTTGGCATTGTATAGATGGATTCCAGAGATAGCCTCCTGGCGCGAGGCTCTTTTTTCCGGCCACTTCGGTGCGTACATCATCGACAGTGGTTCCCGATGGGCTGATATATCTAACTTCTGAATAGGCCCAGTGAGTTGTCAAAGGGCGTATGTCATAACAGACCAGTTTCTAACTACTTCAACAGATGGGTGTAGGCGCTATTTTCATCTCTACACTCGCAGTCCATAGGCTTCCCCGTCCTTCAAATCCTCCTCAAACTCAACAAGACATTCTGGCTCTGGTCATCCACCCTATCGTATCCTTCGTCGTACTTTCATCGATCGTCGTTCGTGCGTCAACCGCTAAAAATTCTTCCCTTTTATTTGACTCGCATCGTGCTAGATGGCCTGTCGATACCGTTTTTTAATCTTGGAATAAATGTCTCCCGCACTGTCTCTCTTTCCAACACCTTGACATCCCGCTCAAGGTCTTTTCCTGACTGGATACTCAACGTCAATCGTATCCCAGCTACCCCTCAAGAACCAACATCGGAAGTGGCCAATGTCGCTGTCCACGGGGCTACAAGTCCGGTAGACAGTGGGAAAGACACTCCGACCAGTATTCTGCAGCAAGAACGCGTGTATAATGGCAAAGATGTTGAACTACCATCTAACATTCTTGCTCCACTACAAATACCTGAAATCGAGAGCAGCCCTGTTCTCGAAGAGAGAATTGTAGATGAGACGGGATCGAAAACAATGGCAGTTCATTTCCCTTAATTATGATCTATCGGACCAACACGAACACGAGTTATCATTAAGATGTCCTGTTTATAGAACTAATACATCTACGACCTATTACATATGCAGAATATGACGGCGTTGGTAAAATAGAAGTTTGTCCAAAGGTTCATTGCAATTATTGAAAGTTGGAATAATGGGAGTACAAAACCCCAGTTATAAGAAAACAGTTTTCATGTGCCCCAGTGTACGGCTCTTACTCAAAAGGATTAGTGCGACCGGCCTGAGCACAGAAAAACAGTCAGACCAGTACATCTCTTCAAACGTTGATTATGCCCATACCTGGTTATGTCCGCCACGATCGGGTCCTTCACCACACCCACATAGCCATTCATGCCACCATCTTGTATCTCGTAGTATATGTTCATTACTATCTCCAGACGTTGGGTTTGATTGGGATATTGGAGCCATTGGAGGGGGTGTCCGTGGAGGAGGCAGAGACAATGGTTTCGGTGGCGGAGGAGGATGGCCAACTTTCGGAGGATTGGTGATGGAGACGGGGGTAGGCATTTCGTTCCTGTGTGGAACTGGTATAGCTTCAGGCTGCTTCGGTTGATGTGCATCGGAGAATGGAGAAAGCGAGTCAAGGGAGTTGGCAAATGGATCAGCTACATGACCGTCGTCGGAATCCGACCGGCTTGTAGAAGGGGTTGGGCTAATATTAATATCTCGCAATGGAAGAGTGTCGATATTGTCTTGCGATTGAAGTGCCATGTGAGCACCCAGTCCACCTGCAGTTGGAACTTTAGACTTTCTGCCTTGCCAGAGTAAGCTGGCACGTCGGGAAGCCCCACCGACATAGGAGGGAAGGACCGATTTTTGTGAAGACTCTCTAGCTGCTTTCCTTCGCTGACGTTCAGCGATTTCCCACCGCTTCAGATTCTGGAAGTCATTTAGAGAGCAGCTAAGTGTCCTGATGCAAGACTTGCCTCTTCCACTCGACGAGTTTCTTCAGCATCGTCATTTATAGGAGGGTATGAGATAGCATCCAGTGCCTCTGAGGACACTGTTCGCAGAATAGAAGAACCCTGAGTCTCCGTATGAACTTGGCGCTCCTTCCCCTTTCCCTTATTGGGCTGGGGGGGTGGAATTGGATATTCTTCAGACGGCCAAGTCGCTGACTGAGCGACATCTTCTTGAGATGCCGTACTCGACATGAATGTAGGTACAATTCACACTGTAACTCCAAGAATATTATGAGGTGTTGACATTTGTTAGGATCAGGTTTACAAGGTACTAGTGTCAGCTTCAAAATCGCCGTCCTTGAGAATGCATCAAGCTATCATCAAACTCGGAATCTCCATCATCTGCCGCGTAGTGTCGCAGTCCTAATGTCTTCCTGTAAAGAGTGAGATTCGTCCGAAAGATCTCCCCCCCTGTAATCGCCTTCCCGAGCCCCATGATTAGGCAGGGATAGGATTGATGCACGCGCCGTTTCTCGCATCTGCATAAGATTTTGATGGAAAGCGTTCTGAATTTTGCATATAAGCATTACTCGAATTTTCGGCCATAGGAGAATTACCTGTTCGCGCCAGTACTGAGCACGCTTTGCACGCTCTTGCTCTCTTTGCTTTCGATGGGTGACATAAAGTCCACTGAGTGTGCCCGACATGCCTGTGAGAGAGCGGGTGAAAAACCATTTCCACCTTTATCAGAGTACTGACCACCAATGATACCGAGGGCAACCAGAACATACACCCAAACCCCAAAGTGACGAGGAGTAGCCGCACTACTCCCGCAGACTCCGCTACTAAGACAATTCCAAGAGTCGCATCTACATCACCATTGTTGATACACGTTGGTTATCGACATAGAAGATGAGGCGTACTCCTTATCTGCAGCGCAAGCGGTGCCCAAAAGTTTACTGGTCATGCATAATTTTGTCCCGGAGTCACAGTACAGGCCAAGTTTACAATTGCCTCTATGAAGTCTCTGAGTTGGAAACGAAACAAGGATAAGGACAAGGATGAACATACCGGGACACAATATCGATAAACTCGCCGGATACACCATATGCAATATAAGGCGTATTTTCAACGGTGCAGTTTGCACCCAACGTAGCATTAGCCCACCTTGATGTCAGAGTTAAGTATCGAGTCAACAGTACTGATGCGGGATGGATTCATACATGCACTGGTTATTTAGACAAACAGATCCATTGACATTGAGACCTCGACCACTGGTATCTGCCAAATCTTGAAAATTTGTAGGGGCTTCACATTGATCTAGCATGCCTTTTAGTTAATTCTCGAATGAGTGAATGGCGTTTGTACCATCGCGGTTGAGCTGGCATGGACTTCCAACTGGTAATAGTGCTTGGCAATCGCTACCTTCGTCGGGACAGAATTGTCCTGGAGGGCATTTTTGTGGAAGGTCGGCGCCTTGTGAATATCCAATTGGAAATTCGTCTCTGCGACAACGTTTCGGTGTGCAGGTGCCTTGGTCTGTGCAAAAGGTGACCGAGTTACAATCGCTCCAAAACTGAAAGGTGCCGGTTTGCAGCTTGTTATTCGCTGTAGAGCAATTACCGCCATTGTTCACAGACCCGGCGTAGGCTGCTTGATAGGATGCAAATAAAATGAGTGTAAGAGCTAAGGAACGCATGAAAGTGTGTAATTGAAAGCCGCCTTCTGTTGTCATGTAGGGAGTTTACGTAATAATTCTAAGCTTATGCTCCCTCCACATCGCTGTTCCTGCCAATGCAGCACCTGGGCCGAGCATAACACCCCCAACCACACTCCATATAGCTAGTAATATAATTTCTTTTAAATCCTTCCCCAACCACAACGTAGCCAATAAAGATACCCCAAAGCCGAATGTGATATCTGTTGTCAAAAACTCCGCCACGCCCTTGCGCAATAATCCATGGTCCCCCTCCTTGATTCCTCTTATTCCCCAGACTGAGGTGGCTATTGTTAGATGTACTATGCTTGAGGAGACCAATACAAGAAAATTCAAGGTTTGGATAATTTGATATGAATTATTCGCATGGGCTGCAGAAGTCGGCTTTCGAACAAAGTAAAGGTAAATCTGTTCTGCCATTGAGAGCCATAAAGGAAAAGGCTGCCAGAAGGCGGTGGCATAGATGCTGTCAAAGTAGACCATGGCAAAAAATGGCACCAGACTTCCGAAGAAGAAGCTGAACACTATCGCTTCTGCCTGTACTTGTGAGATGGTGGCATCTTTGCCAGCTCGGTGATGACTGCCAGTCAGGATGAACACGAGCCAATACCATGGGACGCCAACACCTATGGTGACTACCTGATAGACACCCCAAGTAACAGAGGGAAAGGAAATGAGAGGATGTGACCGTTCTCTACGGCCTTCTATCATTGGAGTTATCACGAGCGGCGCATGGGTGCCAAGGAAATATACCAGAACTGGATGTGGGTATGGATGAATCGCTGGCTGGAAGAATGAAACCAGTATGCACAAGTAAACATCGAGATAATGAAAGCCGGTGTAGGGCACACGATAGGCTTGGTTCAATTCGAATTCTTGGGGTGTCGATGGTTGACAAATTGGATCAAGTAATAGGTCCAGTCCTGATCTAAACAGACCTCCGCCAAAAATGTAGTGAATGGCAAAGGCAGAGAGACTGCCAAATAGAAATGCTATCAGTACTATAATAATTTCAACGTTGAGAAATGCGAGGACATCAACGACATAGTACACACCGAGTCTGGTCATGATGATGGTCAAAATCGGGTTCCAACCCCTGCTGTTCGGCTTACCATGTGGACCGATATCTTCAAATCCATACTCAACCTTTTCTGCGGACCCACTGAAACCCAACAAACTCCTCAAGGACAGCAGTTTCCGGAATCCTATCCCACTTCCCACCAATGGCAACATAGACCCCCACAAAAGCATCAGGTTTACCTATCTATTGCCAGTCCATTTTACAAAATTTCATCGACTTTTAGGATGCGAATCAGATCAACCAGAACAACGAAATTTATCTCTCCCTTCGAGCACGCGCTAACGAACATGGTGACAAGATGGCACAATGTTTTCAACAAAGCCATGAAGCATATGCCCGTCGAGATGGTGCATTGGCGAAAGATCTATCCAACCAAGGCAAGGAACATCAGCGCAATATGGAGGAACTTAACAAGCAGGCGGGCGATTGGATTTTCATTGGTGCGCAATGCTCTTAAGTTCGCAAATATACCCATCGAAATCAGTCTCAGTATCTTTTTTTTTTTTTTAGAGAATAACAAGGTACTATGGACGTTGCCCAGTCTGACAGATTCCTCACCTCATTGGATATAGGACAGTAAACCAGGCGAGATTGACCTCCATGGGCTATATGTCAAGGAAGCCATAAGCCATGCAGATCAATCTATTCAACTTGCCAAGTCAAACGGGGACACTCAGATTAAGCTAATTGTTGGTCAGTGGCATTTGTTTCCTATCCCTGGCCCGTCTTAGAGATGATAATAGGAAAGGGTCTCCATTCACATGGTGGTGTCGCAAAAATCAAACCCGCCATTGAGGAACTGATCCAGAAGTGAGCGAATGAGTCTGGCCATGGCTCATGATTTTTTGGTTGTTAACACTTTGTCAGACACAAACTCGTCGCTCAGTTAGATCCTAACAATCAGGGGGTTTTGATTGTCTACCTTGACTCAAGTAGTCGCCAAGGTATTGGCGCTGAGGAGATATCTCACCGCTTAGCACATGAAAATGACTCTTGTGTTATCATGTAACGGAGAACGAACTGCAGACGGGGACGAACACTGTCACTGAGCAGAGGGAGAACAACTGTACGCGAGAGTAGTGTCAGAAAAATAATAGATTTAAACGATACTGTTATGGCTATTTTCAAACTTCGAGACCCACAAGTACAAACGCTGGATCTACTTGGTAAGGGGGTTTGGTAACAACCGTACCTCCAACGTACATAAGTGAATGGAGAAGAGCACTAAGATTTGGTGATGATCGTTCCAACACAATGATGAGCGAACTACACCCCAGGCTTTCATCAGCAAGATCCAACAGGGCGACGATGCTGCAGGACAGATTTAATGTCAGCCGGTCCGTAGCACATGAGTAAGTAGAAAGTATAATCACCTTTCACGCAAACTGACGGATTCGGCGCTTTTACCATCTACATAGAGAGTTTTCGTAGAACCAGGTATATCGAGGACGACGCCGTTGAAGTCACTGCCCAGATTAGGGGCAGAGATGGAAACACTCTTGGCATGGGGAAGAATCGATATGCCTTGATGGGGGAATATTGTCATGAGAAAATCAAGGGCATCCTTCTCGCGAATCGAACCATTGGCTTTGTGATAATCACTGCCATTGTCAGGGGTTAAAGGAGGGGTAGACAAGTTGGAGTAGTTTCTGCGTGGTATGGTTCTTGGAATTGAGGCCGGATGAGAATTATAAACGAATGGATTTGTGGAAACAGGCGAAGAGGTGGGTGAAGAAAAGGGTGAAGAAGAGAGATGGGAGAATAGTGAAGACGCCGGACTGCCTGTCACACAGTCCAACGACCCTCGATCTGGAGGGCATTTTGCTTTGGGGACGTCAAAAGCGCCACTGAAAATGAGAGTAGTAAAAGGCAAAGTAAGATAGAAAAGGGCAGTGTCCACGTACCCCAGGCCCTCCAGAGAACGTAGTGGAATAGTAGTACATGTCGTCAGTGCCTTGGAGGTGGCACACAGCAAGCACACTAGGCTCATTGTCGAGAGTGAAAGCCCCATCTCCAACGGTTTGACGACCGTTGCTAGAAGTTAAGAAATAAGACTCTAGGTGCATTGAAAGGTGGAAAGAGACATACGTGGGGCAAAGACTAGATTTCTGATTTGAAAAATTGGACATTGTGGAAAACAACATAAGCTGCCAACTTGGCTATTGTAATAAGATGAAAGTGTTGAGTATGGGTTGGTGACAGTTGGAGAGCAAGCGCCGAGCGGCTGAATAACACCCTGGTCCCCCTGACTAAGCACCCGGCACTTACCGTAACCACAAACTCTGAGTCTTCTCTACCCAACGACCCGAAAGTGCTCATCGTCGTTCAAGACAGCAGCTTCAACACTGTGAGTCCACTTTTCACAATAGATATCCCCCTCGGTACCATGCCTGCATCTTTTTAATGTCGTTTTATTCATTTCTCATGATGGATCACCTTTTGCTACATCGGATGACCTTTTTTACCCCACAGAATCACAATTAAAATATCATGGCTGACGCTCCAAGAGGTCGTGGCGGATTTGGTCGCGGAAGAGGTGACAGAGGTAGGGGTCGTAGGGGTTCTCGTCGTGGAGGACGCAAAGATGAAGAAAAGGAATGGTGAGCAAACATTTCCACCTAGATTGAAACTTGACCTGACTTCATCTTAGGGTTCCCGTCACCAAGTTAGGTCGTTTGGTCAACGATGGAAAAATCAAATCCATGGAAGAGATTTACCTGTTCTCTCTGCCTGTTAAGGAATATCAAATAATCGACTTCTTCCTCCCCAAACTCAAGGATGAGGTAATGAAGATCATGCCTGTCCAGAAGCAAACACGTGCTGGTCAACGTACCCGATTCAAAGCCTTTGTTGCCATCGGTGACTCCGAAGGTCACGTCGGCCTAGGTGTCAAGTGTGCAAAAGAAGTCGCGACTGCCATCCGTGGTGCCATTATCCTCGCAAAACTCTCAGTCATTCCCGTGCGGAGAGGTTACTGGGGAGCTGCCCTTGGTGAGCCTCACACTGTGCCTTCAAAGGTTAGCGGAAAAGTGGGTTCCGTTATGTGCCGTCTCATACCTGCTCCACGAGGGACGGGTATTGTTGCGGCCCCTGCGTCCAAGAGGCTCTTGCAGTTGGCTGGCGTAGAGGACGCATATACGCAATCCAAGGGTTCGACGGCGACTATGGGAAATTTCTTGAAAGCTACTTTTGCTGCTGTGCGTTTTCTCCTACCTCAACTTGTTTTATTTCCTCTCATATCCGTGCCAGATCACAAAAACTTATGCATTCCTAACGCCTGATCTATGGCGCGAGATACCCGTTTCAAGGTTCCCTTATGACGAGCATAGCGCCCACCTGCAACTCGCAGCAGGGAAAAAATCGTATTAGATACTTTCATTTAGCCGTTCAGTATTATGACCATCGCATTGTCACTGTCACTGTTTGCGTAAACAAATGTAATTGCCGGATATGAGACATTGTTCTAAGCACTCTGGAAGTCGTCGAGACAGGTGGCTATCAAACATGTTCCTCCACACCAATGATCCCGGCAGTGCGTTCAACTTTTCTTTTTTTTCTAAACCTGGGTCTTCAACAACGCTGACGCTATCTCTGTACCTTAGTCAACTTGAATCAGTCATGTTCAATGCCCCGACAATCATTCGGAAGGGCTGTTGGCGATCGGTGATTAGCCCTTGTGAACGATTAAGATTTATTCTCATACGACTAGGTTTCCCCGCCTAAGTTACAGTTTTGACACCATTGCGTGTTCCAGTATGCCATCAGATCAACGAAAAGTACCATCAACGGAGCTGCCAAGGAGTAATGGCAGGTAATGGCGATAACGTTGGGGTGACCGATCAACATAAATATTACTATTGCAGAGAAACCTTCTATGAAATGAGAAACCCCGCTGTGGACCCCCGCAAATCCCGTCGCCACGGTACAGACTTTGGTCTGGGAAGATACGCGGAAAGCTCGTTGACAGTGCCGGATTCCGACCATCAAAACCCCAGTAAAGCAATTTCCTTTCCTGTACCTCTGTCCACAATGCAAGACAATACAGCTTTCGATGGGGACAGCGTATCTTCGTTGTTCGAATGTAGTGCTCTTGATTTTCCGCAGCCTCCGCCTATAGGCAGCCCAGTAATTCGTCGGATGCGCAGTTCCCCTTGGTTCTCTGATAAGGCTTGCATGAGCGAAGGTTTTTCAGATCAAGAAAGTCGGAGGCCTAGGAGATCAGCCAGTGTGCTGTTAGACTCAGACTTTCGCGGCCCTTGCTACTCAGTTTCATCATCTGTTACCCAACAACCCACGCTGAGACAGGAAAATGTTGAATATTGTCAGTTTCGAGCATTGGAACGATGAATACTCATTGAACCCAAACGCGATGAAATGCTTATGTAATGGCCAATATCAGACGCGTCAAAACTACGAAAATCCGACGGTAAGTTCCCTCAAAACACGCGTCAAACACACTGAGAAATAATTAATTCAAGACATCTACTCTATTCGAGCCCACAGAATCAATATGGGCCACATATAGAAGATAAAACTCAGTCTCTGAACAATAGACTATATTGATAGTTTGTACCTATAGAAGATAAAACTACTAGTTGTTAATACTCAAAGTATAAGGCATAAATCAATGACTAACCTCAGTCTCT
>Ga0193742_1000354_pt1 | contig 32461 bp, 43 predicted proteins | sample L2c1metaG_FD_165511 | JGI IMG/M metagenome (GOLD analysis project Ga0193742, IMG submission 165511) | Soil microbial communities from a riparian zone of the East river system, Colorado, United States - L2c1 | ecosystem: Environmental > Terrestrial > Soil > Riparian zone | place: USA: East River... | reverse complement strand
GAGACGTCCAAGCGCGCGGCTGCGAACCAGACAGCAGTAGACAAGCGCACCAAGGCGCAGCAGGAGGCCGTTGATAAGAGGTCCGCGGCCACGCGTGAGGACGCTAATACGCGCGCAGCTGCTAACCGCACGTCCGCAGATGAGCGTGCAGCGGCGAACCGCACGTCGACCGAGACCCGCCAGCAGAAGTCGATCGACGCTGCGAACACGCGCCAGGACAAGGCGATCACTGCTGCGAACGAGCGCGAGAAAGCCCGGACCGGTGGAGACGTTGATTTCGACGCACTCGACACCGAGCTCAGCGCAGCCGAGGAAGCCAAGAAGGCGTGGCAGGCAGACACTGAGAACACGGATGCCAAGGCAGCGATGGACGCTGCTGCATCGGCGCTGTTCAAGAAGCTGCCGAAGAAGGACCGCATGAAGCGCATGGCTGAACTAGGCTTCCCCGAGGAGGACTGGGATTACGTCGGCGCCAACCCCGTGACCAAGGAGGTGGCTCCGACACCTGACGCGCCAACTCCTCCAGCGGCGGCTCGCGTCGGAACAAAAGCAGGAACTGACATTGGCTCTATGGCAAAGCAGCCAGCACCTGCTAAGTATCCAGATGCGAAGCGCGGCCGGGACAAGGCTGGCAACCCGATCTGGGTGGTCATGCGTAATGGGAAGCCGTATCAAGTTAAGGCAGAGTGATGGACGAAGAAGACCTGGTACCGCTCGACTACGACCCGTTCGAAGGCGAGGCTGCGCCAGTTGCTTCTGCCCCGACGCAGGAACTCACCCCGCTCGACTATGATCCGTTCGCTGAGGAAGGTGATCCTGTTGTCGAGATCCCAAAAGCCGTCGCCGCTGGTGCCGTTAACACGATTGCTCAGGGTGCTCGAGGCACCGCCGCTGGCCGCGCGGACTACATGGACAAGCGCAGGCAGGAACTAGCCCGTCGCAAAGCCCTCGAGGAAGCCGGTTATTCCGGGAATAACATTGATCTGCCGCCCGAAGAACAGGCGAAGGTTAAGGAGATCGCCACCAAGGCCACCGAGGGCGCAGCCACTACGGGCATCGAGGATATCAAGAACGACCCTTTCTACCAGGCTGGCGAGGGTATGCAGAAGTGGTCCGACGAGCAGTTCAAAGCCGCCAAGGACTATGAGGACTCCTGGACCCGCACAATTGGTGAAGGCTTGGGATCTACCCTGCCGTTCATGGCAGCTAGTTTCGTGCCGGGAGTCGGCATCGTACTTGGTAGCGCTGGCGGTATGCAGGTGTCGGCCGGCGAGGCGCTGGACCGCGCTGTCAAGCAGGGCGCCACTCGTGAGCAGGTTATGGAAGCGGTGAAGCTGGGATCACTCCCGGGCTTGACCGACCAGGCGTCCGTAGAGGCACTGTTCGCCAAGGTGCCGCTGCCCATGATCGGCAAGTTCGCTGGGGTTATTGCCAAGATCCTGGGCAAGGCTGCGGTCGAGGGCGGGCAGGAAGGCGTGCAGCAAGCCGCGCAGAACATCATTGAGAAGTACACCTATAACCCCGAGCAGGATATCAGCGAGGGCGTGCTGGAAAGCGCAGCCATAGGTGCCGTCGTTGGCGGTGTCATCGCTGGCCCGGTCGAAGTGACAGAAGGCGTCCTGGGGGACCATTCAGCTGCCGATCCTGCAACGCCGCCTGGTGTGGAAGCAACAGACACGGTCGGGAGCCCAACACCGGGTGGTCCTGCTGCAACGACAGCCGCGCCGCCAGCTGGGGCGACGCCAACAACTGCTGCACCGAAGAAGGGTCGCGTTCGCAAGAAGGCTGACATTGTAGAAGTTGTCACCCCCGGCAATGTGCCCTCAGACGTCGTTGCCGCTACATCCGCTCCGGGGACATCCCCCGACCAAGTTTCTGCTGCGCCAGCCGTCGAGGTGCCGGGGGCGGAGCCGTCGCCAGAACTGGCAACTACTCCACCTGAGCTAGTCGCGCCGCCGACGCCGCAGGCGCCTGTATCGCAGACCGAGCCAGGGACGGTGCAGCCTACCACGGCTCCTGTCCCAACGGCAGTAGCTCCTACGGATGATATCATCGATGAAGAAGAGATCCCGGACGACTATGATGAAGACGAAGAAGATGTCCTGTCAGCCATCAGGGGCGAGGGGGCTACGGTCGCGCCCGCAGGCGCCGACGTTGAGGCAGCGCTTGGCGCTCGTGCAGATGCTGCGCCTACACAGGCCGAGCAACCTGCTCCCGCTCGTGGCATGGGTGAACCTCCAGCTACGGAGGGGGCGCGGTATAGACAGCCTGTTCAGGAGCAGCCAGCTGTAGAAGGCGTCAGTCAGTTCGCTCCACAGGAGCCAGTAGTTCCACAGGTCCCGACTGGGGAGGTGTCCAGCGCCCCGGTCGGACCCGTTCTCGAGCAAACTCCAACTATGCCCGAGACCGTGGCGCAGGAGCCTGTTCCCGTTCAGGCTCCTGCGAACGAAGTTATTCCAGAACAACCACAGGAGCCCGTACAGAGCGTTTCTCCCGTCGAGGCTGTTGAGCCCGACCTGGTGCCGCTCGAGGAAGGAGCCGTGGTCCTGGACGAGCAGGCACCCGTTCTGAACCTTGTCGGCCGTCACCTGGCCGAGACTGTGCGTGCGCAGCTGGCCACGGACACCATCAGTGAGACTCCCGGGTTCATCGACATGGTCGACCAGGTTGCTGCTGAGCTCACCCAGGACATGCAGAGGGGGCAGGCTCCGGCGCAGGTGGTGCGCAACTTGCAAGATCTTGCAGCGGAGACCGTGCGCGCCAACCTCGAGGCACAGGCGCAGGAGTTGACGACGCGCCAGGCAGTGCAAGAGGAAGCCAAGCAGACGCGCGCCGTGCAGGTGGCCGAAGAGACAACCGTGCGCCGTGCCGGCAAGGTGAAGGGTAAGGCCAAGGAAGAGGTCGCCACCGAGAGCGATCGCGCGTTCGACAACCGTGCTGCCGCCCACTCAGTCCGCCCGGATGGCGACGAGGACCTGAAGGCTTACCACTCAGTCCGGCAGGCGCGTGCCAACATCAAGGGACGCGGTGCTGGCCCAGCCAAGCTGCGTGAGCCCTATACCAAGAAGATGGCCGAGATCCGCAAGGCATACACCGAGCGGCAGAAGCCCAAGGAGAAAGTAATCCCAGCTGCTGTCAAGCAGCAGGAATACACTCCTGAGCAGAAGGCGAAGATCGCTGCCGCTGACAAGCAGGCTGAAGCCGTCGGCCGCATTGATCGCTCGATCGAGCGCAACAAGAAGGTGCAGCCAGCCGTCGAGTCGGCCGTCAAAGAGCATGGCCCCATGACCGAGCGGATGCTGGTCAACAAGGAGAAAGCAACCGAGTACGTCAGCAGCCTGGTCGAGCGTGTCAGCGCAGCGGTCAAGGCGACTGGTGAGAAGATCGGCAATGTCATTGATCCCATCCACAACTCCATGCACGAGAACCTCGCCATCTACGGCAAGAAACTCCTGAAGGGTCGCGTCGGTCCGCAGGGGATGCTCGAGTTCTACACTGCCAAGATGTTCGCCGATGCCGGTGACCGCACCGAGTTCTACGGAACCCTTGGCGTGCAGGACAACGGCCCGCGCAACCGTGAAGTCGGCGAGACGGATATCTTCACCAACGCCGAGGGCGAGACCTCGTTCGGCAAGGAGGCAGGCGGGCGCAAGACGTCTGTACGCTTCGAGGCGATGCAGAGCGATCAGGACACAGGCCCGGTCGGCACCGGGGAGGACCAGTTCCCGCGCATGGGCTTGAGTGACACTTACGAAGTCAAGATGAACGACGGGACCAGCTGGCACGTCGTCAGCCGCCTTAACACAACCGGGCAGAAGGCACTGGACTACGTTTCCAAGTACGCGCCTCGAGGTATGCCCGGGGTTATCCACCGCACCTTCATGAAGTACCTGCGCGACGTCGTCGGCGATGTGAAGATCATGTTCATCACCCCGGAGACGATGCAAGGCCTGTTCCCAGGCGAGGCGAGAGCCCGTGGGCTGGCGATGACGCCGACTCCCGCCATGTACCAGGAGGGCGAGCAGCAGCGGGTGTTTATCGATGACAACGAGTTCAACATGCGTAACAACGACAAGGAGCGCGCCCACCTGATCATCCACGAGCTCACCCACGCAGCGACGGCATGGGCGATGAACACGAACTATCGTGGCACCGGGGACATCGTCAAAACCCTGATGGAGCAACTCGAGTTCCAGCTGAGCCGGGATCTCAAGTTCGTGGACGAACTGCCGTTCCAGCAGCGCTATGGGTTTACCAATATCCACGAGTTCGTGGCACAGGCGTTCTCCAGCGAAGAGATGCAGGATCTCCTGCGCCAGTACAAGGTGCCGCCCGGCATCGCGAAGAAGCTGGGGGCTTACACCAGTGACCGCGCACCGACGTATTGGGAAGCATTCAAGCAGATGGTGTCCAATGCCGTCGGCCTGTCGATGTTCCGCAAGCGCGGCATGGACTACCTCGAGGCTATCCTCTCGGTCGCGCCGGACCTGATGATGTCCGAGGCGGAGCAGGCGCAGCGCTCGAGGGAGCACTTCACAGACCGGAATGTCGCTCTCCACGGGGATTACTCCCTCAGTGCTGGCGCAGCTGGTCCGCAAGCCATGACCGTCAACGCCATGCCGGACAGCCAGTTCGACACGGCGCCGCTCATGCGCAACGCAGAAGATCGGACTCGCGCTGCCGCCAACGTCATTCTCAACCCGCTGGCACACGGTGCCCGCTGGCTGGGAGCCAAGCTCGCTACGACGGAGGAACTCAAGCGCCGCTCAGCCCGCTACTTTGGTGGTGCCGTGAACGCGTTCACCAAGCTCGCTGACCTGCACCTGTCGCGTCAGTCACGCATCAAGGCAGCACAGGAGGAGGGCAACAAGATCACGTCCGCTCTCATGCAGTACAAGGTCAAGGACCCTGCCGGTTCCGAAGCCTTGTCCGACGTTCTGCACGATGCGACTCGCGCCGAGGTGGACCCCTCGCAGCCGCTGAGCTCTGACAGCAACAAACATATCAGCAAGAAAGGTCGGCGTGATAACCACCGCCGTGTGGCTCACCGCAACCTGAAGGAGAAGTTCGACGCGCTGCCGCAGGAAGCCAAGGATCTCTTCACGGACATCACCGACCACTACGCCGATATGCACAACAAGCGCATCGAGCTCGTCGTGCGTAATGTCCTCGAGGCTGCGATCGAAAAGAACGGTGTGACCCTGCCGGCCGGTGTGACACCGGAGCAGGCGATCGAGTGGGTCATCGGCGGCAAGATCGACAAGAAGGAAGAGAACCGCGACCAGTTCGATATCGACATGCACACTGCACTGAAGGACACCGGCAAGACCCTGAAGGGCACCCGCGAGATGCGCCGCATCAAAGGGGTGTATGTTCCCCTCACGCGCTGGGGCAAGAACTTCTTCACTGCCCGCCAGAAGCTTGCGGTCCCTGCTGGCGCCACGCTGGACCCGACGGCCAAGGACGGCAACGTGTTCATCTTCACCAACACCAAGGACCTGGATCGGTACACTGGTTCCACGGAGGACCAGGTCGAGAGCGTGGTCAGCCGCTGGTACAACCCGTCGACGGGTGAGCGCACCACCAAGCAGAACGTGGTGGCAGACGCAGCTGGCGTGACGCACGTCCCGGTGAACCGGATATACGTCACGGTGCAGAACAAGATCATGGAGATGGACGACAGCATCAACGCACTGGAAAAGCGTGCGGCCGAGTACGAGGCGCTGGGGTATTCCATGTCCAAGATCGACATGATCGAGAACCAGATGCACTCCTCGTCCGAGGTGCTGCCGACGCATATCCGCCGCTTGCTCAAGTCGATCGATCAGGGCTCGGACTCAGAGGTCAACAAGAAGGCCGCTCATGCTGCCGTCGTCAACGGGTACATCAAGCAGATGGCTGGCTCCCGGGCGCAGCACCGGCAGCTGAAGCGCGCCAACGTGCAGGGCTTCAGCCGGGATCTGGTGCACTCGACCTGGACCAACAACAACGTCATGGCGGCTCACCTCGTCAACCTCCAGCGGACGAAGGAAATCGCCGCTGCCGAGGCCGAGCTTGAGAAGTACATGGATGACCAGCGCTATGACAACGCCGGGCACAAGTACGACGCGCTGCGCCGCACCACCATGGCTCGCGAACTGAAGGTCCGCATGGACGCGGACAACAGGCGCAGCGAAACCCAGTTCGGAAATCGCGCTATCAACACGGCGATGGAAATGTCGTTCATGACGCATCTGGCGTCACCGGCCTACACCATCACCAACCTGACGCAGCCATTCGCCACGACCCTGCCGGTGCTGGCCAGCGAGCACGGGGAGATGGCGACGTTCGGTGCCATGTTCCGTGCCATGCACGACATGGGCGCGCTGACCACGATCTGGTCAGGCATCACCGAGACAGGGCGCGAGATGAAGGCGTTCTTCCCCAAGATGCCGCGGCTCGACCCGCGCAGTTACCACAAGCGCATCATGGCGACGCTCAAGGACAACAAGACCAACATTCCCAATGTCGGCCTCAAGGTGAAGCTGGTGGAAGAACTGGCGCGTCTGGGCTTCGGCACCGACTCCGGCATCGACTCGCCGGAGCTCAGCGAGATCGGCCGTGGCAAACTTGCCATTAGTACACACCGCGCTGCCCGCATTGCCCGCGCCATGCCAGAAGCAGCCGAGGCGATCAACCGTTACATGACCGGGTTTGCCGCGCTGGATCTCGCCGTCAGGAGCGGCATGGACCCAGACGCAGCTGTTAACTACGCGGTGACCACCGTGGAGAAGACACAGGGCGGATACTCCGTCGCCAACAATCCCGCCTTCATGCAGAACAGGTTCCTGCGTTTTCCGCTCCAGTTCAAGAAGTATGGGCTGATGTACGCGCAGCTGTACTACGGCAACCTGGCCAAGGCGATGAACAACAACCTGACAGGCAAGGAGCGCATCGCTGCCGGCAAGCAGATCGCCTACCTCACCGCGTCGACCACACTGATGGCCGGGGTCACCGGCATCCCGCTCATGGAGCTAGGCAAGCTGGGGGTCCTCGCGGCCTCACTGCTGGTCGGCGACGGCGACTGGGACGAGTCGGAGAAGGCGATGCAAGCCTGGTTCCAGTCGATGCTGGAGTTCGCGCTGGGCAAGGGCGAGAGCCCGAAGAAGATCGCCGAGATGATCATGCACGGCTCGCCGCGCGGCATCGGCGTTGATATGTCCTCGCGCCTTGGCAACGACAGCCTGATCACCTTTGGCGACCCGAAGAAGCTGGACGAGGCTGGCGTCAAGTCGTGGGTACTGGACATGCTCATGGGTGCGCCTGGCGGCATGGTCGCCGACACGCTCAAGGGCATCAACAGCGGCGACTGGCAGAAGGCCCTGCCCCTGCCGAAGTTCATGAAGGACGCCATGAAGGCCTACGACCAGAGCACCGAGCCACGCAGGACCAAGGCTGGCAAGGAGATCGCGCCAGAACTGGGCTGGGCCGAGACGATGCTCATGGGTGTCACCGGACTCACGCCAGCCTCCGTGTCGCGCCGTTACGAGTATGGTGGCTCGCAGGCGACCTACAAGGCCAAGCAGGCCGGGTTGCAGGAACGTCAGAAGATGATGGGGCAGTGGCTCAATGCCAAACCGGCCGAGCGCGGCAAGATCTTCAACAAGATCATCCGGCCGTGGAACAACGGCAAGAGCAAGTCGGAGAAGATCGAGTACGGTGATTTGACCCGGACCCTCACGCGGCGTAAGAATGATGCACGCAAAGACGCGAGGGAAAAGGCACGGTCCCAATGAGCGCATCCCAGTTCTACCTACAGGCAGTGATCGACAGGCGCATCATGATCGCTGCTGTCAGTCCCGAGAACCACTGGGTGATGTTCGAGAACGGCGTCATGATGAAGATGCAATGCTTCCTCGATGAGGATAAGGAGCCCTGCGGCAAAGAAGACGCGCAGTGGCTCTACGTCGGGCATGAGGACTTCGGCTGGCTGTCCGTCTCGACGCGGGCATGGCTCGAGATGCCGTCGTATGAGGACCATTAAATGACGATCGTTCACAAGCACACCAACATCAATTATGGGAAACAACCAATGGCCGACTCTCTACGTGAAGGTGACGACGCGGCAGCTGCCGTGGCAAAGACGATCAACCGGGTCTCGCTCGACTCGATGCTCGCCAAGGTCACACATACCGACTACCAGGTCCTGAACCGGCACCCGCATATCACGCTCTGCGTTCTCACGCTCGAGAACGGCTTCGTGCTGGTCGGCAAGTCGGCACCGGCAGACCCGCTCAACTATGATGCCAAACTGGGTGAGAAGTTCGCCCGCGACGATGCGATCCGGCAGATGTGGCCACTCGAGGCCTACCTTCTGCGGGAGAAGATGACCAAGAAGGACTGACCATGATTATCACCTTCGCATACATTCTCTTCGTTCTCGTCGTCGTGGCGGTGGTCTACTGGGCAGTTGACCAGCTTGGCACACCCGATCCGCTGAACAAGATCATCAAAGTTGGCACGGTGGCGGTAGCCATCATCATCGTGGTTCTCCTGTTCATGCAACTCGTGGGCGTTGCACCGAGCGGGATCAACCTTCCCAGGCCATAGCAATTGGACGGGGCGATACAGCCAATTCTCGATCTGCTCCTGGCGCAGGGAATGTCCGGTATAGTCATTATCGGGTTGGCTTATATTTGTAATCGGTTCTACGCGCGGAACCTAGAGCTCACAGAAACGCTTATCACAATGACACGTGAAACCGTCAAGGCACAGGAGGCTGCTACCGATGCAATTAACCGGCTCGCCGACCTACTGCGCTCGAGGCCATCAGCGGGGTAATATGAAGCGTTTTCTCCAACTATTGTTTCGCCCACACGATGGGACGCGGAAGGAAATGCTCGACACAGTTGTTGCCGCCCGCCAGGACATCGAGCGGGCCAGCAGCCGGTTGGATTATGTGGTCAAAAGATTGATACAAGAGAATGATCGCGTGACCGGAAAGGGCCCCCGAAATGTTACGAAGCCTAGCACGTAACCACCGCTTGCAGATGTCCGTGCTTGGCCTGGGGGCCGCGTTCTTTGCCATGTGGCTTACCGCCGAACCAACGGTTCTGATGGCGGTGCTCAACGGGCTGTTTGCCGGTGCCGTCGTCGCCATCGCCACCTCGTACTACCGGCTGATCGTCTCAGCCATCCGGGGTGATGGTGAGTACGATCGCGTCCGACTCATGACCCTTGGCATTATGTGCCTATGGATCTCTGTCGTTGCCACCGTCGGGGTGTCGATCTACGCCCGCTCCACCGAGCTCTACACCGCCACCTATATGACGGCAGCTGGTGCTCGCTACCTTGCGATCATCGCGGCTGTCATGCAGATGCGCTCGCTGGACTACGGCTGGGCGATGTTCAACAGCAAGGACAGGTTCTTGATCTGGACCGGCACGATCGCAGGTGCCATAGTCGCTGCCGTAGCCATATTCATCCAACTGCAATAGGACGGGAACATGCCCAAGAAGCGCGATCGGAACTACCGGGAAGAGTACGACAATTACCACGGCAAACCGGAGCAGCGAGCCAATCGCTCCAAGCGCGTCCTGGCGCGGCGTGACGTAGAGGCGAAGGTCGGGGCGAAAGCCATTGCCGGCAAGGACATCGATCACAAGAAGCCGCTGCGTTCTGGCGGCACGAATGCCGCCAGCAATCTCAAGATCTCGTCAGTCAAGGCGAACCGGGGATGGAACCGGAAGAAGTAGGTATCGGCGTCAAGTCGTAGCAATGAGCACGTCCAGTCAAACCCTTTGATTGGACGTCCAACATCGGAACCCCAGCCCCGATCGTCATCTTGCCTTCCACGATCGTGTACCACTGCCCCAGCATACGCATGATATTATCTGGGTTCTGGTTGCGCTTGCGCATCCAGGTATCGAACTCACGCGCACGGCAGCGTATCCGCCCGTCAGTATCCCCCAGCTGAAGCCACAAGTTCTCGATGCGGCTGACGTCCGTACCGATCAGTTGGATACCTACGGGTCGGCCCATACCTATAGGCACGATGTCGGTAGTGATCATGAACTTGCCGCGGATCTCGCTGATCATATCGTTCATCAGGTACAGCACGGCTTGCGGGTCCGACAGGGTCGAGTGTGACTTCTTGCCGAGAGACAGCCGCTGGCGCAGCAACTCGTTGTCGAGCATCGTCTCCATAGCCGCCACGTCAAACGTCGTCAGGCCAGCTGCGTTGGCGAGAGCAGCGCCCATGATGATGGATGTCATGGTCACGTTCCAGAAGCGCTCCTTGGAGTCGAAAGTATGTTTCTGGTCCAGCTTCATAGACATGGCGTTGAGGAGCTTCTTGACCAGCTGCCTGTTGCGCGCAATGAAATCCGAGTAGATGGCACCGGCGCAACCATAGTTATGTTCCAGCTGCATCATGGTGTTGTTCGCTTGGTATGGTGGCACCGTGGCTGGTTTCTTGCTCGCCTCGACCTCGAACAGTCTCAGCCCGCCAGCCTCAGTCCCATCGGTGCCCGAGTAGACCGTCGAGGACAGCCCGTAGTTAGAGGCACAGACAAACAGGGTGGTATAGGCGTTGGTTTCCTGCTGCTGCGCGTCCCTGGTCAGGCGTGACTTGGACTTGCCCTGCGTGAATGAGAACACCAGGTCCACCACCTTTTCGAGGGCGTCCTTGGTGATTAGCTCGTCCCAATAGATCGGCAGGGACTTCAGATCCGAGATCTTCTTCTTGACCGAGTTCGGGGTGTCATCGAGCGACGACATGCCATTCTTCGGGTGGCCCCAGACAGCCTGACCAAGCTGCATGGCGGTGCTCTTGCCGATGCCGGAGTCGGCAGAATAGATCGACAGGATGCCCGAGACAGTCCCCATCAGGGCTACTAGCGGTGCGCCGAACGAGGCAGCGACGACAGCTTCAAGCTGTGTGTTGCCGTAGACCAACTGCATTGCATCCTTCCACGGCTGAAGTTCACCATGCACCTGGTACCGAGTGTCGAACGTGCTGCCGCGGAAGGCTACCGCAGGGCCGTGCTCGAAGTAGGTGGTCTTGTCGAAGGTGAAGCCGAGCTTGTCCTCGGTCCAGCCGTAGGTAGCAGGTGACACCTGCCGCTTGGTTTTTTGAAGATGTGTAACCCAGGCCACCATAAAATCCCTTGCTAACTTATGCTTGCTGGCATGGAGGAATATACCATTGTTTGCGCTGATCGACGTAGCCATGGCCGTCGGTTGCATGGACGAGGAGACGTTGACGTCAAGCCAGCGGTCCACGCCACTGATGTTCGTCTTGAATATAAGGTGCCCGTCCTGCGGATTGAAGCCAGCCTCGAGCACCGGATGATCGAGTACGTTGAACGTGCGGTCTGGCTCGCCCTCTTCCTCACTCTTGATGCTGACGAACACATGCCCGTCGTTATCACGCCAGTAGGGCGGAGGCACCAGCGGGTCAGTGCCGGTCTGCGGCGTGGCACCCGGGGGCGCTGAGTTCGGCCGAGCCGCGTAGTTGAGGGGCGATTTGTTATTCTGGAATAACGGGCAGGTCTTGCAGGCAGAGTGCAGCGGGTTGATAGTGGAACACTGCGGCCAGCCCATGTTCGGGTTCGCTGCCCGGGCGTTGATCTTCTCCAGGAGCTTGCGCTCAGTCTCCTGCGCGGTGTAGCGCGAGTCGCCTTTGGACAGGCGGTGCGCTGCGTCCTGCGGGTCCTCCGTGAATGATGCGATGAGCATCATCATGTTCCACAGGGGCTCCGGGTCCCTGTTGCCGCCCCGCGACAACACGTCAGATACAGCCGCGCAGTTAACCGCGATATCATCGATGGCGACAGGCGGTGCTGCGGTGGATACGCCAGAAGTGAAATTCTGGCCCCACGAGGACACGGCGACGGGTCCAGACGGAGTGCCGACCTGCACCGAACCGATGTAGTTCTTCAAGGCAGCGGTCAGCTGCTGGTATGAATATACAGGATAAGAACCATTGGCGGGCTGGACGAGACTTACCGGCTTGGCGAAGTTCGGGTCTTTCCAGTTGAACGTACCTGGGACCCGCAGGATACCGGCGCTGTTGACCGATACCTGCGGGTCGAATTTGAGGCCATAGGCAAGCGCTGCGGCTTGCAGACCGTGCGCCAGCGGGCGCCAGTCGTTCTGGGTCATGGCGGTGTCGGTGCACCAGTAGACGTGGAAGCCACCGGAGCCGCTCTCCACGATCATCGTGGGGGTCGGCAGACCTACCTTCTTCATGAAGTCGCTGAGGGCTACCACGGCGTCACCCTGCGTGGCGTAGGCCTTGTCCTTGCCGACGTCCACGTCGAGCCAGATCGATTTCAACGAGACGATGTTCTCGATCTTGCGCACGGCACGTGGGAACCCGTCCTTGGTCAGCTTGGTCATGTCGACCATGCGCTGCGTCCCGAGCGCCACGTAGACGTCCTGCTGCGGCTTGGAGGCGCGCGACTGGATCAGCCTGACGAGGTCAGGATAGCTCTGCGTGGCGTAGTTGGCGAAGGGGAGACGGTTGTCAGTGGCGTTGGTTTTGGGGAACTTCCAGGTGACCGACTTGTAGAGTTGAAGGTCTTGTGTCTCCCAAGGAAAAATCAAACGTAGGAAAATGTCTAATGGGTCATTCATGGCGTTTCCAAACGGTCAGGGGAAGTGGAACGGTACGCCCGTTCCACCCCCTATTGCAAGCGGTACAGACTAGGAACCTGATGGAGGAACCAGCTGTCCGAGCAAGGCTTCCAGCGATGCCGGGGCAGCACCCACACCATTAGCTGGCGCAGTTTCCTGCTTCGGCTTTTCCTCTTGCGGCGCAGCATTGTTCTGCTGCGATGCACCCGCTACCAGATCCGCCAGTTTAGAGGTTTCACTGGTTGGTCCGGGCTGCTCACCGGGGACAGGGCTGTCCACCATGCCACCATGCGCCTGTTGCTTCGCCTCTGCCTCTTTCGCAGCTTTTTCAGCTGCGACTTCTGCGCTCGAGCGGCGCTTGCGCTTGGGCTCTTCCGTGACCGGTGCAGGTGCACCAGCTTCGGGATCACCCTTGTGCGGGCCGGTGACGAACTTCTGCGTCAGCGTGTGGAAGAACTGACCATTCGGCAGTGTGAGGGTGGCCGGGTCGAGCACCTTCACAACTTCCTGCACAGGCTCTTCCTGCTTGATGATCACCACGTCGACGTAGGAGTTGTTCTTGGTGTCGAAGAACCGGCCATCGGGCAGGGGAATAACCCCTTCTGCCTTGGTCGGGTCAACGATCTCCACCTTGACCTCCTCCACGACGTACTGACCGGTCACCGTGTCGAACTTCTTGCCGTCCGGCAGGGTGATGATCGAGGTAGCAGGGGCACCCTGAACACCAGTGTTAACCTCCTGCACCTGCTCACCAGCATCCAGAAGATTGGCCAGAACCGGTGCCGCCTGTTGCGCCTGACCAGCCATGGCGTCCGGTGTCGCGTTGCCCTGCGGAGGCGTCGAGACAGCCATGTCGAAGTCCGGTGCGTTCAGCATCGCCGACGTGCCCGGCAGTTCAGCAAGGTCGATGACCTTCTGGTACTGCACGTCGTTCAGCGGCGCCACGAAGTTGAACAGCAGCTTCGGGAACGCTTCCTGGTAGTCGAAGCCGATACGCGTGATGCAGCCACCCGGCTCGATCTGGTGCCGCGCCAAGAGCTCAGCATAGATCTTCAGGTTCTTCAGCGACGACTGCGGGATGCGCAGCAGCATCAGCATCTGGGCGTCCTGACCCAGCTGGTGCGGCATGACCACGGCAACCCGGCGTGCATCACTGCAAGCCTTGGCCGCTTTACCGTTCTCGGTGATGCGCGAGCCGAACTGGTTCATCGGGCAGGTCTGGCAGGTAGGGGATACCTTCTGCATGACCGACACGTCTGGCTTGAAGCTGTCCAGCGACCAGCACTGCGGCGGATCAAGATCACCTTCCGTGAAGCCCTTGGCGTAGTAGGACTTTGATAGTGCACGGGACGCGTTGACCAGCACGATGTCGAGGAACGGCACCGGGGCACGCGTTGCAGGGTCGATAAACGCAGTCTCTTCACCAGAGATGCGGGCACGAAACACCTTGCCCTTGATGGAGAGGACCGGAAACGAGTCCTTCACACCGTCGGAGAAGTTCTGGTTCAGCGCAGTGCCGGATGCAGCACGCTGCTTGGCAAGATCGGACAGGTGCTGTCCGACTTGTTCGATGGGTACGAGTTGGGTCATGGCTTATTTTCTCCTTATGCCGACCGACACGAATGCGGACCGGTTGATCCCGGGAGGTAAAGGCTCGCCGCTTTCGACCAGATCGTTGACTGCTGTCTTGTTTGCGCGCCAGTCGATCAACTCCCACTGAGCATGATCAATGACGTGCTTTTGGAACTCACGGCCATCGGCAACAGTGACCGACGTCGTGACCTTCTTGTAGACCGTACCAGATTTGCTGCTGATACTGTCCGACCCGAGCTTGTTGAGGGTGTCCAGCAACTTGATCTCGAGATCCTTCATCCGACTGTTGAAGTTTGTATCTTCCCATTCGGAAAACTTGTCCGCTGCGACCTTCTTGCCATCGCGCAGCGTGATGTACTCCTCGACCATCTCGGCCGGGGTCTTCTCCATAACCATGGTTTCGCTCATTTCCTGTCTCCTGTGAGTTCAGCGATCATGTCCAGAACGCTATGTTGTAGGTCTTCCTTCTGTGCCAATCGCTTGTACAGCATCCGCTCAGCGGAAGTGCTGACCAGACGGATGACCTGTTGCTTGTGAGCCTGACCGACGCGGGTGATGCGCGCGTTGGCTTGCTCGTAGGTTTCCAGCTTGGTCACGGGACCGAACCAGATGATGGTGTCTGCCGCAGTCAGGGTAAGACCGTGGCTCATGCACTCAGGGTGCGCGTTCAGCACCCGGTATTTGTCCGTGCCCTGAAACGCAGAGAAGATATCGGTGCGCCGGCCATGTGGTGTGTCACCCGTCACGGTGGCGAAGTCGATGCCGTCCTTGGCGAAGATCTTCTCGATGCCAGCGGTCGCCGACTTGAAGGGTGAGAACACGATCACCTTTCGTTCTGCTGCGTCCACCAGTTCCAGCAGCGCATCGCAGCGCTCCTTGTTGTCGAGCTCGATGACGTTGTGGTCGTTGTCGTAGATCCACCCGATCGAGGCTTGCAGCATCTTCGAGAACACCACGCCACCGTTGGCGGCAGTGATCGCTCCCTCACGCAACAGCGCCGACGCATGATCGCGCAGTGCCTCGTATGTCGCCAGCTGCCTTGGGCCCATGCCGCACTCCACATCACGGATGATCAGTGCGGGCAACTCGGTGATATCCTCGAGCGTGTAGCGCACTGCTGGCTGCAACACCCGGGACACGATCTCGGCAGCATCAGCACGTGGCACCCACTTGAACTGGCTGACTTGCAGCATCGTCTCCGTGCGGAACGACGTCCACGAGCGCGGAGCCGTCGCAGGAGTGATCAGCCGGGCCAGCCCGAAGGCGTCAACTGGCGCGGAGGGGGTCGGCGAGCCCGTCATAGCCCAGACGTACTTACGCCTCTCAGTGAGCTTCCTTGCGGCTTTTGACCGGTCGGCTCGAGCGTTGCGGTAGGCAGCTGCCTCATCGAAACAGATCGTATCGATATCGCCGCGTTGCATAAGCTGATCGAACATAACCTTGATGCCATCGTGGTTAACGATGTAAATATCGTGGTTCTCCTTCAAGATCCGCGTTCGCCGCGCCTTCGATCCGGTCAGCACGCCCACGCTCATCGTCGGGATTGTGTTGAAAATCTCACGCGCCCAGGTGAAGTTGAGCGTTGATAGCGGAGCCACCACCAGCATCTTGTTGGCACGGCCGATAGAGCGCAGGTAGTCGAACGCCCAGATCGCTGCCTTGGTCTTGCCGGTGCCCATGGAGTTCAGCACGTAGCTGTATGGGTTCATCACCATGGAGGCGGCAGTCAGGACCTGCTTGTCGAACGGGCGCTTGCGATCGGCCGACGGGAAGTCGTAATGCTCGATGATCGGTGCCGGTATATGGATCTCGAGGTTGCGCAACATCGTTGTTTCATCGATGCCGTGGGGAAGGACCAGACAGTCTGCTCCCTCCCAGCTGAACCTCTTCGAATGCGGGAAGAGGTTAAAGACGTCATCCCGGAATGGTACGACGACGGACTTGGTCCGGTGTGATATGTGGATCATGCGGCACCAATGATAAGAGGTTGAGCCATGTACGCAGGTTCTCCAACACTGGGCTGTCTTCACCCGCGATTACGAATGATTTGCCCATTGCAAATTCAATATTATTTATCTCTTCCATCTGGCGCTGGGTGGGCTTTTTGCCCTCCGCTTTCGTTTCGATGGTAAAGAATTGTCCCCTGTAACATCCGAGAACGTCGAGGGTAGTCTTGCCGAAGCCCGTTGGTACCGGCCAGTACGTGTACATGCCTTGGTACCCAGCTAGAAGCTTCCGCACCTTGGCCTTCACTTTGCCTTCAGGTGTTGCCATAACCGTAATCTTTCATGTTACAATGTCAACATCATTCTTGAGTCGACAACATAATAATCTGCCGGGTCAGCCATCTTTATGCGGGTGTAGTAAGATCGCCACCCAAAGACCGGGTTGAACCCCATTAAAACGATCGTGTTGGCGCCCGTCAGAACATCAAGCGCGCAGGTGTATGCGTTCGCCCGGTCATACCGGAAAAAGCCTTTCCTATGCTGGTCGGTGTGCACGCTGTAGAACAGACAACCACTGCACCAGAAGGCCTTGAGGTTCTCCATCATCGGCCCAGCAACCTGTCGAAGTCGTAGTCTTTCTCGTCCTGGGTGCGAGTGTCTTCAGGTTCTTTAGGCCCGTTGATGATTAGGGTTCTCAGCACGATCACCGCCATCGTACCGCCCATGGCCGCATGAGGGTTTTCCGTACCGGCGAACGCACTTTTCAGTGCGTCGATGCACTCGTTGATGACGTCCGTCCTAGTCATGGTTCCCAATCATCCAATGTGAGTTGCTGAGGGTTGAAGATATGCAGCATCCCTTGGGTCTGCGGCGTGGTGCTCTCCACGACGACACGGATGTCGCCGGCAAGGGTCTCGAACACGCACGCGATCACACCTGGGAAACTGTAACCAGTGTGCTTGAATACCTTGTCCCCCTTCTTGAACTGGCGGGCTAATAGCACTTGCTGGTACTCACCTTCTTCAAACGGGTTCTGTCGGTTGGCCATTTTTATAGATCCTTATCAGGTCAGCGTGGAGTTCGTCAGGGGCGCGCTCCCATTCGATATAGACACAACCCTCCCTGAAGCTGATTTTCTGCGTGTAGAGCACAGGGTCATCGACCAGCTTGGCCATGAAGTTGACCGCGTCAGCCACCGCCACCATGCTTTCCTGCGGGGATTTTCCTTCGAGTTTAATCTGTGCGTACTTCTTCACGGCGGCACTCATCGCGGTGATCCTTTCCCATGGTAGGGGCACGAAACAACGGGGCAATGGTTTTTGCACAGCCCCGATGGTTTCGGTGGATAAGTCGTCGTGCGGTACGCCTCTGCCATCTCGTTGATCATTGGCCACAGGTCGTTCCACATCGGCACCATGTCGGTGCGTTTGTAGGATTTGATCGTCTGGGTGTCGTGCCCGAACCACACGTATATGCTGGCGACTTCATCGACCTCCGGGTAGTTGGCGAAGATCACCTGTGACGACAGCGCCAGCTGCTCGAACTCAGGGTTGACGCTGCCGCCAGTTTTCCAGTCAATGGTGATCGCTGCCTTGTAGACGGGCGGCAGGATGATCTTCACATCGATGACCGATCTGAACCACGTGCCGGCATCGAAGAACGACGTCGGCCGGAACTCCTTGTCGATCGCCATCTTGTTCTCCACCGTCACGTCCACGCCCGGGATCTTGCCGAAACGCCTGACGTTTTCCGGCCACGCCTGGTAGCGTTGCACCATTGGCGGCAGGTCGATACCATTGTGGATGTACTTCGCCATCGAGTCATGGACGAGGTTGCCCCACTTCAGGGGCTCGCTCTCGGGCTCCTTGACGTTCTTGGACAGGTCGATTTCGTAGTGACGCTTCGGGCAAGTGCGATAGTTCTTCAGCTTGCTCCAACTCCAGCTGAATGGTTTCATCGTCCGTTCTCGTCCCGTGGCAGTTCTAGCGCGGGGACAGGTTGTGACAACCAGAACCCAGCCTCCTGTAGTTTTGTCTTGGCCAGAGACACCTCCCTCGAGGGAGTTTCCTTCGCCAATGACTTCAGCCCTTCCTTTATGTGGTACTCGGCCTTCTGTGTGGGTGTTTGGTATGCCATTTCCGTTCTCCGTTAAGGTTATTCTGGAATAATTGGTGGCTTGCTGACTTTCACGGGGAAATGACTATTCGTCAGGGATTTCCCGGAACCCGAAGTCAGCCTTGTTGTGCCCCATAAGATAACACACGCCCGTTGCCACCGCGGCTGCGGAAGGAGATTAGTCCGGGACCCCATCCTATTTAGCGTCACCGTAGCTGTCACCGATGCCACTCTCAGCTGCGAGAGGGGCGTTCGGCATCCACGATGGTGGCTTGGACATCTCGGTCCGAACAAGTGTCGCCACCTGCTCAGCCAGAGCTTCGTCCACGATGTAGATCAACTCATCATGCACCTGATGCGCGGGGAACAAAAGCCCGTTTGTCATGTGAAAGATGCGGCGGGCTACCTCCATGATGTGAACGAACGCCAGCGCCTGGATGACGTTCTCCACCAGCTTGGCACCGTACATATAGATCGGCCGGTTGCCGCGCTTGAAGATCCATTTAAACTCACTTGTCTCCTCGTCCATGATGTAGGCCATATCCCGATACCGCAGGCGGTTGCCGTTGGGCAGGATTATCTGGTTCTTGCGAACCTCGACTGGCCCCCACATGTTCTTGTTGCTCATTGACAGGGTGCCAGCGATCGTAGGTAGCATGATCTTGCCAGCGAAGCCCCAGTTGCGTTTGATGTTCGGGTACATATCCCGGTACAAGTTAACGATGTTCACGGCGTCAGCGAACGCCATGTCGACCTTGCCCTCCGATTGGACGCGGCACATGTTCTGGAACACCAGTGCCGAAGACGAATAGCCCAGCGAGAGAATGCCGGTCTTGCCGACGAAGCGCTCGATCGGGTGATCCTTCTTGTTGACCGCGTAGCCGTATATCTTCTCTGCGAAGTGGGCGTAGACGTCGTCACCGTTCCTGAACGAGGCGACGAGATCCCACTCCTCGGACAAGACGGCGTTGAGCCGCGCCTCGATCTGGCTGGCATCGATGGACACCACCTTCTTGCCGGGCGGTGCCCGCAGCGCGTGCCGCAGCTTGGACTTGCGTCCCAGGTTCTGCGCGTTGATAGACCAGTCGCCCGAGAACCGGTGCGTGTGCGCCCCGGAGTACTTGAGCGGTATCGGAAACATCGGCGAGACTTCACCGATCTTCATGAAGCGCTGCGTGCGGGTCTCCTCGAGCGTAGACTTGTGCCCGAGTCGCGCCGCCACCAGTGCCTGCACCATCGGGTTGTCGTCGTCGGCCAGCGCCGTGAACGCCTTGTCCGTCTTGGCGAACGCGAACATCTCCTTGCCGGTGGTCTTGGACTTTTTCATCGGAGGGACCACCCCCTCGAAGATCAGCATGGCGGCGAGTGCCTCGTCGCGCATCAGGTTGTCGCGGTTATCCAGCCCCACCCGGTCGAGCAGCGCCTGTTTCTTGGCGACCACCTCGGCGTAGTGTGCCGCCACCAGGTTGCGGTCGAGCACGAACGCGGGTTGTGCCGCCATCTTCACGACCATATCGATGATGTCGAGCTCCCCTTCAGGGAAGCCGTCGGCCAAGATATGGTCCCAGATGTATTCACACTTGGCCAGATCGTCCAGTGCGTATCCCTTAACCTCTGCGTGGAGCACGGGGTCGCGCACCAGCATCTGGTAGTTGACACCTTTGGTCTTGATCAGTGTGCTCCACTTGGCGTCGAGGCCGTAGAACTTGGCGAGTGATGCCAGCGCCACGGACCCCGTCATGTGTGAGAGCCAGTTCCTCGCCATCGACAGGGTGCAGCCATAACGAGCAGCCACATGCCCGAGCCTTTTGAGCACGAGCATGTCAAACAGGGCGTTATGAGATATCGCCCATATTTGCGTCCAGTCGAGAGCCGCCAAGAACGGGGGGATCATGGGGCCATCGACATAGACGGGCCGCTCTCCCGGGAACTTGAAGGAGCACCCGAGAACTTCGAACCGTGGATCATAGACATACTCGGCCGGCGTCATCTTCCGCAGGGAATACTCGTCGTCGTAATATGTCTCGAAGTCGAGGAACAGTTTCTTCATTTGGCGATGCGGGCGTAAAGTTCGAGCAGGTTATTGTACTCGTCCAGCTTCGCCTGATGGGCTTTAGCAAGATCTTGCAGCTTCGAGTCGAGCTCACGATCGACCTTGGCGCGCGCCACCTCAGCCTCGTGCATTGCCTCGACACGGTCGTGCTGGAACTGGCGCTGGGCGCCGACCATCTGTTGATAGAGCTCCTCGTGCTGCGTCCGTGCGATCGACACCAGCCGGTCAGCCTTCATGACGAGGGACGGCGCCACAGCCTGAGCCTTACCCTGCTGCTTGTCGCCGTATCCAGCGGCCAATGCTGGCGACACACTCGTCTTGCGAGCAGCTTCCTCCAGGCTCTTGTCAATCTCGGCGTCTAGCTCGCTCATGTCTGGTTCTACTTGGAATGCCATTTTCTACCTCTTCGGGGTTGCCGGTCGGTAATGCGCCACCGTGGCACACACCGCCTTATGCTTCTTGCAATAGACTTCGCCGGGAACTGTCGCCTCGGCGCAGAAGAGCCAGAGGCCCTGCACTTCAGGGTCGAAGTTCACCGGGTACTTGCACTCGTTGGTCTTGAGCTCGAGGCAAGATTTCACTCCACGTCCTTCCAGGTTTTGACATGGACGATGGCGTGGATGTTGCTCGGGGTGGAGTTGTACTTGTTCCCCAGAGCGATCAGCAGTTTGCGGATGGTCGCGCCCTTCTCACGGGCAGTGGCGTACTCCTGCCGGATGGCGCGCACCTTGTCGGGGTCCAGCTTGGCCCATTGGTTGTCCGTTCCCCGTGCTGGCATCACTCTTTGCCTTTCTTGAACATGACACGTGCAGCATCGTTTAGCCGCTTGCGCATCCACGCGGTGCGTGCCTTGCCCTCGACGTCCGGCCCCCACACGGACACGACACCGTTGTTCCAGATGCGGATCAACTGGTTCAGCTGTTCTGTGCCGTTGGTGTCGAGCTCCTTCTGAAGTTCGTTGATCACGCGCTGCAAGCTGGACGTCGATGTTTCCATCGTCGTGATCTTGGTATCCTTGTCATCCAGCTTAGGTGCTTCGTAAGGCGCAGGCGGGAAGCTCTCCCTCCAGCCTTCATGCTCCGGCGTCGTGTTCTCCTTCTCGCAGGAAGCGCAGGTGATCACACCCCACTCACCTAGCTCGAACGTCGTGCAGCCGCAGTTGCATCGCCAGATGTACTGGACCTTCTTCAGCTTGATGACATTGTCGGTCATGCTGTTTTATCCCACTCAACCTTGGGCGCGTGGAACACGTAGTTGTTCTCCTCACGCCAAGCGATGTACTCTTCCAATAGCTCCACATGCCGCAGGTACTTATGCGCCATAGAGGAGTGGTGGTCAGCCGACTGGCTCGCCAGCATCTCGGCCATGTCGCCACCACTATATCCGAACGCAGCGTTAGCCGCGAACGAATGGTTGGCACCTTGGCGAGCCAGCATCCGCTTGATGTTCTGTAGGTGCGTCAGGTCGATATCCTTGTACTGGAGCGCACTGCCGTCCTTCGTCTTCCACTCCCGATAACCGAACATCGGCCAGTTGCGGGGCAGTTGTACTACGTCGCTCATAACGCCTCCGCACGGTAAAAGTCTGGGTGCTTAGTACCCATGTGTTGTTTCAGGTTCTCGAACGAACGGTTGCAGCAGGGACAAACGCCATGCGAGATCCGCTTGCGCGTCCGTGTCAGGTGGCCCTTGGTCGCCACGAGGGAACGCTTGGTGTCAGTTACCGTGTTGAACAGCGACGCGATGCGGTCATCCTTGTAGGCGATGTCCTGCTTCAGCCGGTCGCGCTCACGGCGCATCTTATCGAGCTCTGTCTCGCCCTTGCGGTAGACCCACGGGTGCCCGTTGGGGCAGTAGACGTTCATCTCGTCGGGCCGCGCCTTGGCGGTCTGGTGGATCTCCTCGGAGATCCCATGCACAGTCTTACAGGTTGGGCAGGTACAGGTGATCATGATGCTAACGTCGCTCCTGGTCCGTCGTGCCACGTCTCCACGATGCAGGGATTATCTTCAGGGTGACGGTCCATCACCTTGTTGATCCCTTGGTAGAGGAGGATATCCCGGATGCCCGCAAGGGTTTCAGCCTTGAGGACAGTCGTTGTCGGGATAGCCGTCTCCTCGCCCTTGGGGAGTATCCACAATCTGGCCACGTATTCACTGTCGGGTATGTCCTTCGGGTGATCGTAGATAATCCATAGGTACTGCATCAGGCTACAGTCTCCCAATCTTCTGCAAGGATATCAGTCTGACTGGCCAACCATGGCACCAGATCGCCCTGTGCAGTCTTCATGAAGAGGTATGGCAGGGTCATCTTGGAATGCGCATCGGGTACCTGCATCTCGATGTACATGTTCTTGCCGTTCCATCCAGCACGGGCCATGCGGGCCCCCACCTTCAGTCTTACAAGCGCCGTGCTGAAGTCCATTTCATTTCTCCTTTAATCTCGAGACGACGTAGATCAGCCCGAACAGGATAATATCAAACATGAAGTCGAGCCAAGCCGGTGACAGGATTGACAAGACCGTGATGGTAGCCGCTGCACTCAATGCAGCGGCCAACACCCGTTGACGTAACCAGTCCATTAGCCGTTGAGGAGCTTCTCGTAGTTCTGGCCGCAGAGCACTGCCAGTTCCTTGAGTATGGCAGTCTCCTGATCGGAGATGCCACCGGAGTCAGCGACGTCGAGGGCAGCAAGTACGATCGCCATACCCATGCCGCCAGTCTTGTCGCGGTCGAGCACCTCGGTGATCTCACGCTTCAGTTCCATCTTGCCGGAACGCGTCTGGGTCTTGGGTGCCATCTTGCCGAAGCAGAGCTCGATCTCATGCGCGCCGAAGCCCGCGGAGACTGCACTGTTGGCCTGGATGACCTTGATCGCCTGATCGACTTCGCTGTCATCGATGTTGCCGTCAGCAGCAGCTACCAGAGCGGCAGCGGCACACAGGCCCTCGAGGAAGTCCTTGTTGCCAGAGAACTGGTTGATAGCGTCCTTGGCCTTGCCTTTGAAAATTCCACCAAACATTTTAGTTTCCCGTTTGTTATTCCAGAATAACTGGAGTGAGTGATGGGGGCATTCGCGCCCCCGCTTCATACCGGCTTAGTGATGGCCGGAGCTTTTGCTGGAGAACCCGCCGCCGACAGCCGCACCAAAACCGCCAGCGCCGGCAACAGCCGCGCCGTTGTTCTTGGCTGAGGTGCTGGATGTGGAGACAGAGCCAGTCTTCTGCGTGGACTTGATGCTGCCGTTCTTCACCGAAGTGTTGGACGACGCGCCGTTGGAGTTGGAAGCCTTGGCCTTGGAGTTACCCACCTTGGCAGCACCGGCAGCTGAGCCAGTTGCAGTGGCATCGAACGAACCACCCAGCGAGTAGCCATTCCCGTTACCAGCCAGAGCAGCTGAGGTAAGAAGACCGAGAGCAGCGATAGACACGATTACAATTTTCATTCTTTTATTCCCACACTTTAGTCGGCAGCTTGATTGCCACCCCGCTGCCCCAGCATTCGCGCTGGGACACAAGGCTGGCTATCGGCCCCGGCAGACAGTCAGTTTCTTGAACTCGGACTGCTGGCACACGTACTGCGCAGCGGCTTGACCACCCAGGTACGTCTTCGCCACGCGCGCGCCGATCTCGGTCTTGCATGTGCGCTCCATTGCGGAGAACCCAAGACCACCACCGGGGAACGAGACGCCGAAAGCGTTCGAACAGTACGAGCCACCGACAGCAAGGCCGGGGGCCTGAAGCTTGTCCTGGAAGCGTGTGCTGTTGTTCACACCGCTGTTGTTGGCAGATGCCCGCCCACCAGTTGCTCGAGCGTTGCCGCCCTTTGCAGACGACGAGCTATAGCTCGCCGAGCTTGAGGACGAGTTGATCTTGTTGCCGCCATCAGCGAGTGCAGATGTAGTTAGAAAGCCCAATGCAAGCATTGAGCAGAGCAGAGCAGATTTCATTCTTTTATTCCCACCTAAGTTATAAACCGTGAGCCCCTCACGGCAGGGTTTAGTTCTCTAGTACCACGCTGGCTTCGAGCCCCTTGGTCGACGGGTTCTTCAGGCCAGCGGCCAGTAGATCCCGAGCGTGGGTATGGCAGCACATGCCATAGACCGTGGTGTCGCCATCTCTGTGTCCCACAACGACAGCTACGGCGACGCCAATTTCTTCTGCGACCGTGAACGCGGCACCCAGAGCCTGTTCAAGTAGTTCAAGTTTGGGTGCTTCCTTGTCCAATAGGTCGATAATTACGAAAGCCATTCTTACTCCAATGGTGTGCCGTTGAGTACAACCTGCACAGTTACGCCCGGAGGCGTGTTGATTGACATAGTGACAACCTTGTCAGGGGCGTGAACCTCTTCCTCGGTGTCGGCGATCAAGCTACTGTCGAACCACCCCGGCAGCTTGTCGGGGTCACCGTTCCACTTGTTACCGTCGATGGGCTTTTTGAACCCCTCGACTTTGGCTTTGTCGGTGTACTGCCAAAGAGAGTAATACTGCCAGACCTGTGTCGGCCAGACAGGTTTCGAGTCAGTGTACTGTGCAATCCACAACGAGGTGTGGTTCTTCAGCACGTCGCTGGTCTTGCCCTTCAGCTGTTCCTTCAGCGTCGATCCACCATAGATAGTGATGTTCGCGCAGCCACGGTCGATCAAATAAGCGACAGCGTCGATCAGTTCCTGAAGCGGAGGGATGGGCTTGCCCGCCTCTTCCTCGTAATCGATGATCACGCGCTCTTCCGGTCCCGGCTCCACGACAGACAGGTAGAAGTCCATCTGCTTCTTGGTGTTGCCCTTGGTGAGGAAGTGGTAGGACGACACGAGCAAGCCAGCCTGACGCGCAGCAGCTGCGCGCTTGTCGAACGTCGGGTCTTCATACGAAGTGCCCTGCGTGGCCTTGAGGATGACCCCCACGGTGCCGTTGATCTTGACGTCCTGCCAGTCAGGCTCGTCCTGCCAGTGCGAGATATCGATTACGAGCGGGTTAGTTCCCATGTTGATAGTGCTCCGTTTATGATCCGAGTGGCTTCTTCGCAGAACCGAAGCGGCCCCACAATGTGAACAGACCACCGGCAGCTGCACCCCCCGCCACTAGGACGTTGGTCAGCTGGTCCTGCGGGATGAGGTTAAGCCACGGGAGGGCAGCGCCAGCGAGCGGGACACCGATAGAGACTACCGTGCCCCAGAAGATCCGCGACTGGTAGAACGGCTCGCTGTTCGTAGCGTTGACGAGGATGGGATTGACTTCCTGCTTGACGGCGGTTGTCACGGCATTTGTGACTGCGGTCACATCAACAGGCTGGAGAGAGGTGTTCGGTTTGTCTGCCTCCTTGTGGAGGACGTTCTTGATTACCCCTGCGAGATCTATGATCTGCCCAATATCGATCTTAGCCATGGTGCGAGTTACCCTTTTTCGGTTGGCGATCTAATGTTGAACACTTTTATATGTCGCCAACCGAAGTAACGCAATAGCTATTATTGATCACGCCGCTTTTTTCTTGTCGAGCCCAAGAGCTTTCTCAGCTGCACGTTTCGCCTTGGCGCGCTGGCGTTTTGTCACGGCGTTCGGGTCATTCCATTCCGCACCCTTGGTGGCGATCATCGCCTTGGCACGGTCCATGAACGACGGCGGGATGCCGGTCCAGCCCAGATCGAAGAACGCGTTGTAACTGTCGTACCGGCCGACCAGTGCGTTGAAGCTCTTCATATAGCTCTCTTGCATCTTGCTGTTCGCGCAGTCCTCGTTGGACTTGGCGGGCAGGATCTGGTCGACGTACTCCTTAATCTCGTTGACCATCAGCCACTGCACCCGTGGGTGCAGTTCTTCGTCCGGCAGCATGTCACCCTCGAAACGGGAGAACACGCCGATGTCCGGCACGGTGAGGTTATACCGGGCTTTCTCGAACGTGCCGGTGTGGTACCCGATCAGGATACCGAACCGCTTGCCGTTCCTGTGCCAGACGATGCGGTGCGACGGCGTGTTGTTGTAATAGTAGACAGGCCCGATAAACGCATGGTTGCCCTGCCGGCCAGTCTGCTTCGTAGTCTCGAACGCGTTACGGTCGATCCACTTCCTGTAGAAATCTTCGGTCTTCATTGTCCTAATCTCCGGTGGTTGTTCTGGAATAACTATTCGATACCAAGGGCTTCTTTGGCAAGCCTGCGTGCAGCTGCACGTTTGCGGTTCGCCACTGCCCTGGGGTGGTAGAACTCTACGTACTTCGCCTCTCGCGTTGATGCGATGCGGCGCTCGAGCACGTCCCACGGCTCCTGGTGGCCGACCTCACCGGTCAGGTGCATGTAGTCCATGATCTGATCGTACCACTGCCTGACGATATGCCGCCAGCCGTCGTAGCTGTCGCCGTCGCCATACCAGCTGGTCTTGTCCGCAGCGCGGTATCCCCTAATCGCGCGGTCCACCCGGTCCTTGAGTTCGACCTGTAAGTGCGCGATGTTCCTGCTATGCCCGCTGTCGTCAGGGACACTGTAAAGGCTCGGCACAGTGAAGTTCTTCACTTCGTGGGACTTCATCTTCGCCGCGGATATATGCGCAGCCGTCGTCGGTCCCCAGGTGTTGATAGCGCAGAGCACGAACTTCTCACCCGTCACACCCTCGTAATACCTTGCGACTACGGTGGAGTAGCTGTAGAAGTCGCGGCCATCGTATGCCACGTTCTTGATGCGGCGGTAGGAGCGCGTAAAGGGTTTGCCTGAAGGCGTGAAAGAGTCCTTGCCTTCATTGTAGTCAGCCCACTCTTGGGCTATAACGTCAACTGCTCGCGTCATTGTCGTTTCCTTGTTATGGATCTGGAGTTAATGTCATGTTTGACTGGTTCTGGGTGTCGAAGGGCGACATCACCACGATGTTAAATAAAATCAACGAGAGGATATCCCGAATGTCTGCTGCACTCGATCGACTCACCGCCGAAGTAACCGAGAGCAAGGATGCCACGCTTGCGGCAACCACGCTCATCGCTGGCCTTGCCCAGCAGATCCGCGATGCCATTGGCAGCGAGACCCAGCTGAACGCACTGGCTGACAGTCTCGACGCTGACCAGGCGGAGATTGCCGCCGCGGTCACCGCCAACACCCCGTCTGAGCCGCCTGTCGAGCCGCCCGTCGAGGAATAAGTTATTCTAGAATAAGGGGGCCTCGAGGCCCCCTTTTCTTTACCAGCTGGCCCGGTAGATCACAGACCGGTAGTAGCATTTATGCTCAGGCTGGCCGGACAGGGCTAGGTAAGCGATAGCCTTGCCAAAGGTAGCAAGGTCCTCTTCGTACTGATCCTGCCCCCACTTCGCCTCTTCCGGGTCCTTGGAGTGCCGGTCGTAGGCCTTGCCAAAGAAGAACCCTGTCGTCGGTGTCATATCGTCGTTCTTAACCGCCTCGATGATCTTGCCGATGTTCTCGACATTGAGCTCGATATCCTCGCAGTTGTCGATCGCCTTGCCGTCGTCATCCTTCGGCCCGAAGTTCTCCACGATGTAACCGTGCAGGGCATTGTGCTTGCGCCAATAGCCCAGCTTGATGTGGATCTCTTCGATCTCAAAGCCGTCGTCGTTTTGCACAGGAGCACCGTATCCGTAGTACTTCTTGCCACTCAAATACATATCCAAGCCCATGAAATTATCTCCTTTATTTGGATGAGGGTGTTGTTTGAGCTCAATCATTGAACTCTCGCTCGTAGATGGCCGTCAGCCAGTTTAGCTGCCGACCGGTTGGCTCCCAGAAACGCCGGGAGGACTCTTGTGTTGATAGCGACGCGATGAACTCGATCTCGCGGTACCGTATGCGCTGCAACACGGCAGCTTGGTTGAGATAGTCGAGCATGGTTGCCCAGTGCACGGCTTCCCTTGGTGTCGGCCGGCGCCTGATCGGCGCCGACATGACGAATGGTAGTGGAGGCGGATCATCCCCGAACACCTTGTCGATGAACCACGTCTCATCCTTGCCATCGAGGGCAATGATGCGCTTGATCGCGTCCAGGCAAGCAGTGCGCTCGCCGGGTGTGCCTTCACTACGGAGCGCCAGCATGAGCAGTTTGCGCAGGCGCTCCTTCTTCATGGGGTCCAGCCCGCCTTCTTGCCGAAGTAGGGTTGTGACCCTAATGCAAGCCCCGGCATCCGCTGCGACTCAGCCACGGCCATGGGTTCCTTGCCCTGCTCACGACGGCGCTTGGTCTGGGCGCGTATCCAGTCCTCATACCTGTCCCCTTGCAGGCTTGCGCCTGACATGTGGAACAGCAACTCGTTGATGTTCTGGCGTGCTTTATGCGAGGTTTTGCTACGCGTGAGATCGGAGTCGGAGAGCAGGTCGAACACCTCTTCCGGCGTGACCTTGTCCTCGAGGAAGTCGATCAGGGCTTGTTTGATCACCAGCAGACGCTTCTGCTCGGCGAGCATCAACTCCAGGAACGGTCCCATCTTTATGCGCTGCCGTTCCATTTCTTCAGGTGTCATTTTGTAATACCCTTTCTGCGAGCTCTACGGATTGCTCACGCGTCAACGGTTTGAACTCGCCGCACCAGGAGATGTTCATGACATTGGGCCACCCGGTCATGGTCGTGTCACTGGCTATGTTATGCGGCCCGGCGTGGTGTGTGATGACATACAGCACAGGCGGGTTCCGTCTGCACTCACCCTGATATTGACCCGGCGAAAAGAACCGGCAATCCATGCAGCGTTTCATGAGAACCCCCTTATCTTCCTCCAGCGGTTGCGCGCCCTGATGTACTTGGACGTAGCGGTCGACTGGGCTTTCCAGTCACGCCGCGCCAGATCGAGGTGGAACGAGCGCAGTATGAACACGTTCTTGATCTGCCAGAAGCGCGGGTGCTGGCGGTTGTTGGAGTAGCTCTCAGCCATCGATGTCCACCACCGTACCCCACGGGATATGCGAGGTACGCCCACCGATGACAGCCCATATCGTCGGGTATTCCGGCTCATGTGGAGGGAACGAACCCATGGCGTCGGTCAGGTACACCACCATGTCCGGCACCAGATCCATCTCCTCGACCTTGGCGAACACCGGTCCGAATGCCGTGCCGCCACCACCGTTGACACCGTTCATCTGGACGTCAGCATGGAGCTCGAGCAAGTCACCCGGCTCATCGAGGTCATCGACACGCCCGACATCTGCGTCGCACCAGATCACCACCAGCTGCGCTGGGTTGAGATCGTCCACGATGCCGCTCATCTCGCCGATGAACTGATCGAGAGTGTCACCGTTGATAGAGCCCGACGTGTCCACGCCGATGACGACGCAGCCGGCACCCGTGTGTGACATCTTGGCGAAGTACATCGGGTTCGGCCGCACGATCAGGCGACGATCGATGGTGCGCCAGTCATACTGGGGATCACCACCAGCCCTGATGCACGTCGACCTGAGATGGTCCTGCCATGACACCTTGGGGTCGAGGAGCTCGCCGACGATGCGCAACACGGCCCCGGGGATCACACCCTGCCCGGATGACTTCGCGGACTCGAGCGCAGCAGCGATCGCCTGCGTGATCTGTCCTGCCTCGGCAGCAGCCTGCTGCGATGCCGTCGGGTCGAGGTGGATATCGAAGCCACCATGCCCGCCCGGACCGCCCGGCATACCCATGGTGCCCCTGGCTCCACCGCCACCTTGCTTCATCAGCTTCTCATAGATCTCGACGCCGCTCTCCATGCCTTTCTCGGAGATCGACTTGTCGTAGTAACCGATCGCCTGCTTGGTCTGTTTGTTGATCGGCATGGTGCCGATCTTGCTCTCGATCAGCATACCGTTAATGCGAAAGTCTTCCGCGATGTTCATGCACTCGGCGTTCCACGACAACCTGCCGGAGCGCCCGGTGACGAACCCGTCACGCTGAAACTTCTGTCCCAGGAGCAGGTCACCGAAGAAGCAATGCGAGATCTCGTGCGCCACGACGAACGCGACCTCGGCGATCGTGAAGCCTTCCTTGATCATGTTCGTCGGGTTGAAGAACACCGTGCGTGCGTCGGTCGCCGCATACGGGATCACATTGGAGTAGGCGATGCGCATCTCGTTGTAGAGCAGATGCGCGAAGAATGGTGACTTGATCACCAGGAACGCCATGCCGTCACGGATCAGCTTCTCCTCAGCCGCAGTCGGCTTGTAGGTCGGCAGTCCTGACGCCTTGGCTTTTGCAAATGGGTCTAACATTTCACTTCTCCGGTTGTTCTGGAATAACAGCCCATGGGGATTTGCCGTTGATAGGCTTCAGTTTCTTGTGCGCGGTGAGCCCGCGTATGAGCCCGATCGTGAACGCCAGGGCGTGATCACTTAGGTGGCCTGCTCTCGCCATATTCTCGGCGTGCTTGACCAGCGGGGCTGCTGTCCTGTCGTTTGGGTCGTCCCGCCACGCCTTGAGGGCGTCTTCTACTTTCATCGTACCCATCCTTCCTGTTCTCGCCTGCACGCAGTGCATAGACGTAGCTCGAGCTCATGCCGAACCGCTCGGCAATTTCCTCGCGTGAACCCTCTGCCTCACGCACCGCGGCGATTATATCATCGCTGTACTTGAGACGCTTGTCGGTCTTGGGGCTCTTAGGCGGCTTGATCTTGCGGGCATACCCCAGCCTGATGCGGGATATGTAGGCCAGTGAGCAGCCATGTCTGTGCGCCAACACCTTGAGGGGCTCGGTGGAGGAGCGTATGTCCTCCACCTGCACCTCAGTCAGCCGGTACTTCCCCATTAGCTGGAGGCGACGGCGCTCAGCAGCTGGACGTTGTCCACTGCCCAGTCACCGAACTCCCGCGTCGAGCGGAGCGTCTGGTCGCGCTGCATTGCCGAACGATAGAAAGCGATTGCAAAGTCAGACGGCATCCGCTTCATATACGTGACGACTTTCTTCATGTTCTCACGCGTGACCTTGGATGCGAGATCGAACACGAGGAACATCATCTGATCCGCTTCGGTCGGAACCTTGCAGCCATCAGGATCTGCAAGGATGGAAGTGATAGACGGCAGCTGATCCCGGATCTTGGCGAAAGCGATGTACGTATGAGCAGTACCCTCACCCACCAGACCCGAAATGTTTTCACGGACGAACGCATCATCGAGTTTCAAACCGGCCTTGGTTGCCTCGGTGACAAACTTGTCGACACTGACGAGGGAACGGGGAGTCATCCATGGACCCTGCTTTTCCGGCGCCTTGTTCGAGAACACTTTGTCTTCATTGCGCGACGCGAAAGCCAGTGCCGTGTTGGACCGGCCGTCGGCATGAGCCCAGACGAGCCAGCCATTCAGGTCGGCACGCACTTCAAGCTCGTTCCGGCGATTGATAAGGAAGTCGAAGTCTTTCGATACACCGGACCGATCCTCGGCCCGATTAGACAGGAGAAGAATGTCGGTATTGACGGGAAAACGGTGCTCCCCTACACGCTTTTCCCAAATGACCGAAGCAAGCCCCCGCTTCACGTCGGGGGTAGCTTGACCATATTCCTCAATGACCACGAGACCCCGCGTGAACTGGAAAGCAGGGCGCCCGGTCCTTTTGTCCCGCATGAAATACGGGTACGCATAGCGTCCACAAGTAATAGTGCGGGCATTGCCATCGGCATCGAGATGAGTCTCATGCTCAGGCATCAGAACGCCGATAACATCCGGCAGGTTGGCCGTCGCGGCATTGAGCTCGAACAGGCCATAGTCTGGGCCCTGAGCTTCCGCGTAGGCCAGGCTGACATCAGTCTTCCCGATCCCGCTGGCTCCCTTGGCCATTACGGGCAGATTGGCATTGAAGTTGATCCGCATTGCCTGCTGAAGTTCCTGAATTGTGATTGTCATTTCATATCTCCGTGAGGCCTTGCCTCGTTGGGTTGTTGATAGTACAAATTTACGCGTCACTGAAGTTAACGCTTCTGTGTGATCCGGCCGGGGCGTTTACTCTCATCAAGCAGCGACCCTGGCCGGACCCCTTATTCTGGAATAACCATGATCCTTCGCATCATCCTGTTATCCCTGATCATGAGCAGCTGCTCAACCCTGCACCCGTGGCAACAGGGCGTGTGCACGGTCAATGGCCGCGCGATCGGACAGTGCTAGAGAAAGCCCCCCGCACGGATGTCATCGAGTATCTTCTGCGCACGCCGTGCAGTGTCCTCACGCAGGTCGGCGTGCTTCCGAAGATCCTCAGCCTCGATGC
>Ga0193742_1000353_pt1 | contig 32547 bp, 28 predicted proteins | sample L2c1metaG_FD_165511 | JGI IMG/M metagenome (GOLD analysis project Ga0193742, IMG submission 165511) | Soil microbial communities from a riparian zone of the East river system, Colorado, United States - L2c1 | ecosystem: Environmental > Terrestrial > Soil > Riparian zone | place: USA: East River... | reverse complement strand
TGACTGGACGTCTTCCAGTTGATATTCATGGGCTCAGCTAGCTCCTTGGACAGATGCTTGGGCATTATCAGATACTGACTGTATCCGATCACGGCTGTAAAGCCTGAATCGGTCGAAGTCGTAACAATTACATGTAAATGATGGTCTGGTACCTCCAGAGGCCGTATAGAGAGTCCACTGCAGATGAAACACAAAAAATAGCCTGAACAGAACACAGAGACCGATACTGTACAACATGCCCAGATTGTGGAGAAAGTATTAATTGTGGGACTGTGTAGGCACCCTGTCAGAGATTTAAAATCAGAGTTATAACCAATTTGGCAACATAACCGGGGTTCTAACGGCTGCTGGCCATTACAACAGCAACTATGCTCTGCGTTTTTGACCTTCAAAAATATATATTTTCATGGCTACATAGACAAATTAAAATAAGACAGTGTTCAATTATATTTTTTCAATACAAGAACAAGATTATATAAAATTTTGGAATTTTTTTTCATTTTTGTTAAAACTCATTATAACAGGTCCGGACCGTTAACGGGGTTGTGACGCATTGTTATGCGTTACAACCCAAAAAGGATTTTTGCGACACCCTATCACCACAAAATGACACTGTGGCACCACGAAATATCTACATAGCAGCTAAGGGTTATTTTATTTACAGATATTTTACCGTATCATTTAGAGTTATGTATCCTTGAACAGGTATAAAGAATGGGTTTGGGAAGCCTGTACATCGTCACAACGAAGGTGTAAAGGGGAAGCAGATGATGTCATATTACCAAATTTAGATGAGTACCTGATTATATAATTAGGAAATTCGACCCTAGTTACTGTTTTCAGATCCCGGATACCCCTCTGGTCTTATGGTAGTGGGGTCCAATTGACCTTGAGATGGTCGAATTTGGTCTACAACAGTGCTATTTATGTTTAAGGTCGAAACAATGAATCAATCTACTCTTATGCTCGGTTGAACGGAAGAGACTCGGACAAACGCCAGTGATTCTAAACCTTTCGTGGCTGGCCAGAGATGGTGATCCCAGGTTCGCGGGGTTCATCTATCTGAATATAATTACCTTGAGAGAGGCAATTTGAAATGCACCCATTGACGCTCGTACATAAACTTTCATACAGTATATTTCAAATTATCATATGGATAATGGATCTGCATTTGCATATTCACTTGTACTGTGTAATTATATATAGATGTTGGCAAAAACCTGATGACTGAACGCGCGTATATACATGTGCAATGTCACGGTCAGTCAGTAGCTCTGTGAAATTCCTTGATATTCATGGTACTTCGATGCGAGACAGTGTCTTTGGTGATCGTGATCATTTCACGATGATTTACATTTAGCGACTTGCGGGACGATAATATCCAGTGGCCATGGGAAAAGATCTGAAAACATGGGTAAGAGTTTGCAGCATTTTGCGCAGTCCGTAAGGCCTGTGCTATCGGGGCTCGGGAGTCGGGACGGTTTCACTGATCATCATTGATCACTAAGCCCTTCCAATCTCCATAATGTTTGGCGCACCGGGGCGCCGTGGCACCGATCTACAAGACCCACTTTGCTTTGCATTGAGTGGTCGAAATAAATCTCCTTAAAACAGACTTAATAAACAAATGGCAATCTATTTTGTAATATAGGTCGAGATAAAATTGTTGTCAATCTAAATATATCCCTGAATTTTCACAAAAGGCTTATCGAGTTCAACCCGTGTCTGCAGACTGACACGTTGTGAACTTCGCAGATTGCGCACTGCACGATTTACTCATTGTTCTATTTGAACCATCCCAGTTACTTCAAACTTCCTTATCTCCTTGTTTAACGTTCTGGTAAATTAAAATGTCCAAACGCCTGGGTGGGCCCAGGCCATCATTTCCCCATTACTATGTATATTGACAATTCAATAATTGCCGGCACATATGGCCTGGATATGATATCTGGGTCTTTTTTTGAGGACTTTATTTATCTGCTATCATTGTTGGCTTGAAATTTGAGAGGTCTGAGGCAGTTAGTAAGGGTGATTTGTCTCATGGCTCAAGGGCTTTCTTGTGGCTCCGGGTGATGTCCTGAGATTCCACCTAAACCCGGTAGATAGGTAAACAGGGTAGTTAGTATATTATATTGATATGGTCTCTGGAACTGACAGTATTGGTAACTTCTGCCTTGCCGTTTCTAAATTGTTTTCCAAGAGAGACATTGGACCCTGGACATGGCTTAAAGTTCCGTGCGAGGTCCGGCTCCTTTTTTAGGAAATATTGCGGTGAGCCTTCGAGAATAAGCATTCATCAGTGGTTCTAGGTTCCTCAAATCGCATTCGCAAACAAGCAAGTTATTGACCCATTTAAAGATCCATCGCGATATCGAAGTGGATGGAACAGGATAAAAATTTATAAGTTTAAAGTGAAGGCTCGCAAGTCGCAGATAAAGTTATTAAATTTTAGTAGTGCAATATCATGAGTCCAAGAGGCAAGTATTTAGCAGTGGGAGCCTTCGCGTAAAGCGCGCATAAGTATCCGATGTGGGACGTATGTCACTGTAGCGGTGATAATTTATCAGTCAAGTGTTATAAATTACCAATTACCTTGGTAGGGAATCCGCTTGGAATCCGTCCCTACGACGGACATTCGTGTACCCTAAAGTTCTTATTAGTCATCCGTAAAGCTTTACTTGAATTTCTCCGACGTTGATCAGCAGGTCAGGTAGACAGGGACTCCCGCTCATGGGGAGGGCTCAGGGAAGGGACCCCATGGCACGCGGGGAGTTTGCCCGCGAAAGTTCATAAACCAGGAATTCTAAGTGTCATGGTTCTGCACAGAAGGGGACTATAAATGATAAGGGCCTCAAGGAAAGCCGAACCAGTTAACTTAGCATAGTGTTAGCATCAACTAACCACGGTATTCACATGACAAGTCTTAATGGGCATGCCCGGTGACTTGAAAGTAAGAGGAATAAGTTATGGACTGTTATGGAGCCTAGTCACCGCTAATTTGTTCAACCGCCAATGTCGGGTGGCGATTTTTTTTTTTTTTTGGTTATCGGTGAGGGTTTGGCACAGGACGACAACTTATTGGTTCAATCTTGATATATTTCTCACCTTAGAACGGTTTGTTTATATGGTGGGGACGTCGGTGAAGGGTGGTGAAGACATTGAAAAAATAAAACTTCTTTATTCACAGCACAGCCCGTCCAGATAAACAGCAAAAGGCGTGCCATTTCTTCCTCCGAGGACGATTCTGATGACGGCAGCGACCCACAGGTCACTACTTGGACCGACGGAGTCAATTATACTTGGAGATCACTGATGATGCAGCAGGTTCTGAATGGTCTGACATTGCAGATGAACTTCTGGGTGAGATGCTTAGTAATATTATACAGCAAAATGTTTTCGGGCTCAACTAAGCTGGTGAAGTGAGCGAGAAAGAGGCGAACATCAAGAGATCGGGGAAGCGATCCCCCGCTTTGTCAGCCATTTACCTTTGAGATGCTTAGTAATATTATATATTATATAATTGTATTCCCTAATATGAACAATCCGTCAATTTTGTGACGGTGTAGACTATCGCGTTCCTGTTCAGCGCTCAGCCGCTTGTTTGTCTGTAGTGTAAGGAAGCTCGCGACGAGCGATTGACCACATTGCCTCTTGTCCTTTACCTTGTCGTTGTAGTGCAAATAGAGCCTTTTATGGTAGAATTTCAGGTTTCACTTTCACTTCGGAGGCTTGCTCCGGTCCTGGGGGCCAAGCCCAGAAATTCTACCAAAAAAAGGCTCTATATGCACTACTACAGGAAGCAGAAGAAGCTAGGTATCCTTCCTGCACTGCCCAATGTGAAATTTGAAAAAAAAAATTGATTCTATATATCTCATTATATTTCGTACCCAATTTTAATTATTTTAATTGCAACTGTTCTTATTAAATTTCTCCATGCGACTTGTTTTCTCCATGCGGGTTGTTTTTTCGAGAAATGAGCTCTTCAAATCACATGTAGAACCTTCCATCAAACTTCACCACTCCTTACCAAAAATGTGAAATGTAAGCCGTTTTTTGAGAGGTAGATTCATCAATGATGCATGACCTGATTGCTTTCCATTGCATTCGCAGAAGCTTGGACACCCACCGAAAACAAGGAGGATGACGTCGCCTTGAAAACCACATTCCCCCTCATAATTAAATTATAAATAGACAAATCCATTTATTTCTATCTATGAGGTTATGCTCCAAGGTTTTTTTAGGTCTATTCAGTGAAAAAGTCGTGTCACGCCTGGACAAATCAAATTTTCATCCCTCAGTCCCATTTTTTGCTCCCATGTCGATGGACAAACAATTTATAAGGCCGAATAGGCTTCATCCAGGCGGTTTGAAAAATGATCTTGAAGAGGAATGGCAGTTGTTGGTCACTCGGTGTCACACCAGCCACAAGTTGAAGTCCGGTTGATTAGCTGCCGGACCGGGCCGAAGCAAGGGCCTACGCCGAACCTAGTTCTGGTTGATAGCAATAGAAAAGCAATACTTCAGAAATTGAATAATTTGATTTGAACCCTAAGGAGTTGCTCTGAGCAGCCATCCCGAATTGCAAAGATACCAACTACTAAACTTATACATAATAAAAAAAAGGCATTGCATATTCTAATTTTAATTTCTGCACCTTTTGAAAGCAATCCAAAATCCACCGTAAATCCAAGGTCGGCAGCTTGCAGGGCTGGAGTTGGAAGAGTCAACCAGTGACAACGCTTTTCATGAATTGTATAAATGCGTGTACATATAGTGAGAAAGTTTTGATACCGCCGAGGAACGGTACAACTTGAAGGCGTTTCACCTGCCTAAGTAAGTACATAAAAAAGTCAGATGTCCCTAATATACTTGAGTTTCAAAAAAAAAGAAAACACTCCGGACTTGGCCCACGGAACTCTTCGCTTTTGGTTTAATTCAAAATTCATGCATATGTACTGGCAAAAAGAAAAAAAGGCAGCGTGCCTAATGTCACAACGTCCGTCACATGTTACTATTTTACCTACTTAATATTTCCGATCATTCCGGGGCTGAATCCCTGACTCAGAAAATCTTTGAAATTCAAGAAAGATTATACAAAATACACTACGGTATCTTTTTTTTCGCAAATAAAAAAGTCCAGGGTCCGGCTAAAACTAAGTAAGCGACTGGTCGAGATGGAATATCGGGAGAAGGAAAAGACGCTGAAAGATGTGATATAACAAAAGAGGTCAAGTAAAATGTGGTAAAAATATAATTACACTGCAAGTGACGATATCGATAAGCATGAAGGAGGATTATTAGGAAAAGAGTATAATGATGATGACGTCGATACCGATATTATGGAATCAACAGAGTCCAAATCACGAGGAACAATGAAAAGAGTATGTGTGAGTCATGTCATGGAAGGATGATGAGGAGAGATGAGAGTGCTGGGATGGTTGGAGGTGCCGTGAATAATATTCTAAGTGTAAGGTTAAAACCAAAAAGCATCCACGTCCACACAGCCGAGAAAAAAAAGAGGATGGGGAGCGACGAGGGGACATCCAAAAAAGAGGGGCCAGAAAACTTTCAAATGATACCCATATTTTAAATACCAGATCCAACCATAACCTTCAACACCAACTCTCCCTTCTCATCCATTCCCTTTGCCAACATCTCAAAAGCTTTCTTTGTATCTGACAACCCAAATCTATGAGTCACCAATTTGCTCACCATCGTTCCCAACCAGCTTGATGGGGAGGATAGGAGGGCGAGAGCTTGTGGGTAGGTATCGGCATAGCGGAATGAGCCCAGGATGTCGACTTCGCGGAGGGCGGCGGTTGAGAGTGGGAGGAGGGCTATGCGGGTGCCCATTCCGATGAGCATAACGCGGCCACCAGTTGTTGCTGTCTGTTGGGGAGATGTGCGTTAGTGAGTGAATGGTAGACGGGAAAGGGAGAACGGAGAACGGCTTAAATATCAGAGATACTCACGAAAACGCTCATCTGAATGGCACTCTCCGCACCAGTACATTCAAAAACGACATCGAAGCCATCCCTAGAGTCGAATGCTGCTAGAGCTGCTGTTGCGGCGTCTTTTGCCTTCTTGATTTGGTCTTCGGAGAAAGTGGGTGGTTGTGCTGAGGCGGTGGCGCAGGCGGAAAGTTTTGAGGTACCATTGCCGTTGGTAGAAACACCGTTGGCTTTGGGGGACGACGATAACGGTGATGAGGATGAGTGAGAAGATGATGGCGATGGGGAGGGCAGGCAGTACACAGCATCAGCGAAGCCGTGTCTCTTTGCGAATGCGAGTCTGACTGGGTTGATATCGATTGCGCAGACTCTTGAAGCGCCCGTGTGTTTGGCGAGAGCACATGCTAGGAGGCCGATAGCGCCAACACCGAATACAAGGACGGATTGAGAAGGGGCTAGACCACACCGCCGAGAGGCGTGGATGACAACTGAGAGCGGTTCTGCGAGTGAGGCTTGGTCGAAGGTGCACGTGTCAGGCAAGCTAGATGATGTTTGGTTAAGTTCTGGAAAGGGAGGGAAAGGAGACACACTGATGCAACACATGGGCAGGGTGATTCATCTTCGTTTGCAAGGTGCCATCAACATGTGGATAAACGGCGGCGCTGCTACAAAACTTCATGCCTTTGCAGAGATTATATCTTCCTATATCGCAAAAGTTGCAAGCACGGCAGTAAATGCCAGCCTCGATGGCTACACGGTCACCGATGAGGAAATTTTGGACGCCGTTTCCGACTGCGGTGACAATACCGGCGGCTTCATGACCTAGGACCAGAGGTGATGAGACGGTAAAGTCGCCATTACGAGCGTGCATATAGTAATGGACTGCGAGAGAAGATGTGAGAGATGTTGAAACAGAAAAATAAGAGTTGTGGAGACTTACGATCTGAACCACAAAGACCGGTGGAAACGACCTGAACCTGTACTTGACCTTGGGAAGGTAGCCACATCCTGCGTTCTGTTATACGGATATCGCGAGGACCATGGAGGACTGCGGCTGTTGAGTGAGCGATGATTGTTGTAGCAGGAGACATTGTAGTGGGGTGTGCATTGGAGCAATTAGATTTGACCCCTTTTTATAATAAAATTTGGCAAAGAAAAACCAGCAGAGATTTCGAGCTGTACAACGGGGCAACACAAGTCAACGGACCGACACCCCCGCTCTCAGATTTGCCCCGTGTTCTCCAGATCGGGTTATCGGCTCCCGATCCAAATTCCCCTTTAGGTTTGACACCATCGAGATCCCCAACCTTTAAATTATTTATTTTACTAAACTAAATTATATTTTATATTTTATCTTTCCTACCCGCAATTCCGATGCAAATTTTTTATTAATACTTAAGGACTCTGATAATCGATCGAATTCACCATCCTTGCCTTCGATTCAAAATGGATCCAACCCTGTCGACCCCTGCTCCCAATCTTTTCTCTCTGGCAGGTCAAAACGTCCTTATTACAGGTGCAACTCGCGGTAAACACTCCCTCACCTCTTCCACAATGTCACTACTTAAAATATCATCTCAACAAAAGGTATCGGAGCAGCCTGTGCCACCGGACTAGCTCAAGCCGGTGCAGCTTCCATATGTCTTGTTCAAAGACCGCCTACACCCGATTCACCTCCAAACACCTCCACTTTCGACACCATCCGTGCAGAATGCCCCTCAGTCCCTGTTGAGGTCCTCTATTGTGACCTCGGAGACATGCAAGCTGTGAAGAAATTATTCTCACAAGCCTTGCAGACTGTGGGTGGTCAAATACACGTGTTGGTCAACTGCGCTGGGATTCAGAGGAGAGCGAAATGCGTAGATTTTACGGAAGACATGTGGGATGAGGTCAGGTTTGCATCTTGCATTACATCATATAATGACGTCGTTTCATCTGCAGGTACTTCAAACCAACCTCAAATCCATATTTCTCTTATCCCAAGCCGCTGGTCAACACATGGTCCCCCTCCGCCGTGGCAAAATAATAAACTTTTGTTCCCTCCTCACTTTCCAAGGAGGACTTACAGTACCTGCATATGCTGCAGCTAAAGGGGGTTTAGGTCAATTGACAAAGGCTATGGCTAATGAATGGAGTAAGGACAATGTACAGGTTAATGCGATTTGTCCAGGGTATGTAAAGACAGATATGTAAGTTTTTTGGGGGGGTCTTTAGGACTCGGCGCTCAGCTTTTTTATTTTGTAGGAACGAAAAACTTTTAGCAGACCCGGACCGTCTCCGTCAAATATCAGAACGCATACCGGCTGGCAGATGGGGCGAACCAGCCGACTTTGTGGGTCCCGTCGTATTTTTGGCAAGCAACGCAAGCCAATACGTTTGCGGAGAGTTGCTGGTCGTTGATGGGGTACGTTGTCCGCAATTTTATTGTATTCTCCTTTTGTCTCTTGCCTTGTTTTTTAACTTTCTGGCATCGAATTTTCGAATTCTCGAAGTTGTGACGCGCCCGTGGGAAAATTTCCCGCCTTCCACTTCTATTGCATCCGTTTTGGCGGGGTTCCATCACAATACGGCTCTTCTTCCTTTGTTCTTTTTGGCGAACTAACAACTTTTTTTCCATTCTCGTACCTTCGATTTGCTTCTCTTCCATGCCTAGCCCGCGCGCTAGTGGGTAGTCCATTATTTCCTTCTGTTTTCAAACGCTGTTCTTTCTGATCCATATCGTTTTTTCCCCCCATTTCCAATTTCCCGATCCAAACTCTAACTTATTCACCTGTTGAATTATCAAATGACTGTCCATTTATCCAGGGATGGATGGGCCGATGAAATTCGAAGGTTACACAAGGTCAAGATATAAATATAGATGATAACAACTTGAACTTCGAATCTAAAGAATAAAGAACTTAGCCGATTTCTACGGCTTTACAGACGAGAAAGAAAAAAAAAGAACCCTGGTTAAACGTTTGTAAGTTCGCGTTTCGCAAATTTCTTTTCGTTTTTTTCTACATATCGCTTAAGTGCTTATCAGACAGGGACGGGACGTGGTGTGGATATAGATATAGGGACGAGGATGGGACAGGTTTGATAGTGGGTCAAAGATTAACGTTATCGCTAAAGGAAGGTGATTTATGTATGCGATACTTAATTCCGGTATCTCGAGTCTGGCAAAATTTCCCATTCCAACGTCAAATTCCCCGGTCCCCGGCGGGATTGGCTACTGAATGCGATTTCTAGCTTTCTGTGGCTAAGCAAATCAAAGAAAAACTTTTTCATTTATCGAAGTTTTGTTCTACTGGGGCTAGTGCTGTTCCCAACGACCTTTTTAAACCTGGGATCTCTCCTTCATTTTGCCTCGATTCATCTTTCACTTCGATGTTTTTTTCAGGTTTAAATCGTTCTAGGGAAGTTAGCATCTTGTACTCGGATTCCCCTCATATATAATTTAGGATCGATATACGATAAGCCAAATCAGGATGCATAAGTAAGCGACGAGTCGGCGGAAATTCTTTATCATATTGCCATATGCCTATCCGAATCACAAACTCTTGGGGCTCACCGACAGAATACTGAATACGTTTTTATAATTTGCTGATCACCCCGAACTCCATCGTGTTGCCATATGCGTATGCATCAAAATAAAGCATAATTCAAACTGACGAATATGGACGGAACTGCGTATTTACTACTGATTATTCCGAAAACTCTCCATCGTATTTCCTTATGCATATAAGCAAAAACTCTGAGACCCATATGGATGGAAGTAGGTACCATTCCATGGTTTTCTGATTGACATTTGACTGTTGCTGTACATACGAGCTTTACAGCATCCTCAAACTAGGCAAATTAATGAAGGTAGATTTGAGCTAGATACTTAGTTTAGGGTCGCACGACTCGCATCATGATCGGTCCCTCAGTCAACCGCCCTGCTTCGGGTCAGGTTCAAGTTAAAATTCGGTCCTGAAATTTTAATCAGATATTTTATTGGCCCTCAGATGAAATGGATTCAAGGTTATGTATACCTTTTTTGTTTTGAGTTTGTCAATCATTTGAATTTAATTAAAGCGAGAATGGCAAAGTTTAACTGACCCTGTGAGGTACAAAGTAATCACTTGTAGTATACCCTTTTTTTTTGTAGAAAATCATTTCAAATTCTTGGCGTGTGCCATTGTAATTACGGCCGAAAGTAGACTGCCAGTGGTGTGTAAATGCATTTCAATTTTATTTTTTGTTGAAATTCTAGTCACGCACTTTGTCCATTGATTTTGTTGCCATCGATCCATCCAGATAGGTGAAAAGAATATTCTGAATTCATATCCTTGCTACATAACAAAACCTGAACCTCATCGCGAACCCTGGACCTTGGAAACGTTATGACGTATGCACTAAATATGTACTAAATCCTTGTAGTAGCCTGAGGCCTGTAGGGCCTTTTTTTCATAATTTGATTGTATGATTTAGAATACCTCCTTTACAATTAGACTATATAAGTAAACTGCACGTACTCAATGGAAAAGCGTTGAAATCATTGGTATCAATCAAATGGAAATGGGTGAATACTGCAGTACTGAACCTTCAACATGTGCTCCAGTGCTCAATGCTCAGACATTGACCACGACGTCGACGAAGGCTAAAAATAATAGACGTGGCCCCGCCGTGTGTACTATCCGACTCAAAATTAATTGATTTATCAGGAGCTATGGCTGTGTTGATTATTAACGTCACCTATGCTTTCATCGATGATGGAGTTTAACTGTTTCACAGTCAAAGTATGGCAGGCAGGTACGGATGCCAACCATCTCAGCCGCCGAACTCGCAGCATTGGCCCATATAGTCATTGACGTTTACCAATCTTGATATCTCACACTCCAGACTTCCGCATGCAGTGCAATCATCTCTCCGAGTTTTCTCCGAGGGGGTCCCAAGTCTCCTGCGTGGTTCCAAGTCGGATGTTGTTATTAGCCAAATTTAACAGGATGCCTCGTTTTTGTCTTCACAGCTACCATGACGGCATAAATAAAATAGTACATCAATATATCAACATATCGCTGGGATGTGATGACCATCATCGTGACTTGTTCATCGCTTCTAATTCGTCAAGAGGGAATTTAGGAAGTCGAAAATCATTGTAAATGGCAACTTGTACGATAAGGAACCTCCCCGCGTGGGTAGCCGTGCAGTCCTTCTGCAAGTCTATTCCAGGAAAGTTATTGCCCATAGTACTGTCAGTTCTCTTTATCAAAAAAAAAAACAAAAAAAAACCAGTTTGTGATTGGCTGGGATAATATATTTTCGAGAAGTGCACTAGAGCACGCCAAAGATGAGATTACATTCGGTAATAATCATACACGTCGAATAGGGTTTGGTTCTGGTCACTTCCGGCGCAAGGTCCGCAGTTACACTTCTATTCCAAGGACTAGAACTTGAATGTGTTGCGTGGTGAGTCTAGTGTCGAATGTCTATATTTGTTGAATCGGAAATTCAAAGACCCAATGTAGGTCGGCCTCGTGGACCGTTCTAGTTATCCAAAGCTTCGGAGGAAAAAAAAGAGAGGACAATGAAACGTGGAAAACGACACAAAAGAAAGCAAGTGCTGATCGAGATCATAATATTATTTTTTTTGTCGTTTCATCCTTCAGCAGTATCATAACGTTGGTAATTGGTACGGTCCACCAAAGACCAGCCGGCGGAGCAGCTAACTTGTGCCTGTGAAACACGACCTCAGCCTAGGATCGACCGCAGGTGAGTAAAGGTCGCAATGCGCCACACTTGATACTACTACTGGTGATATAGCTGGTATCGATCATCTTAGAAATACTAGAAAAATACGAGTAATATTCCCCCGATCCACCTGAGCCATTTCATTTCATTATATTTTATAATGACTTCCCAACTCACCTCATAAATTAGTCTCCGGATGCAGTGAATCTTTGCTAGTGCTTTACTTAGTACTTTCCTAGTCAGTACAGTATGCACGGATCGGTAACAGGATAACCGCTTAAATTCAAAACAAAAAACATTGTTAGTAGTGTATGCAACTCTCCTTGATTTGTACTGACAACGGTTGACTGTATGTTGGCAGATGGATGGAAACGCTGTGGCCAACGGTTTTTTTCCCTGCTTCCCGCCATCAATGAAGTTTTGACTCGGTATCAAATTTGGCATGGTAATCTCGATCTCTGTTCTGTTCAATTATTTCGTAAATTCTCATTGCGCTGTGAACCTGTATAAATAGGCGCTCGTGATTGAGACCTGGCACAGCCCCAGCCGAGTCGGCTCTCAGTCGCCCATGTTCGGGTTGGCACCGCAATATTTACTTTGCATTTCGGGACAACTGCTATAGCTAATTGATGGATGTAGGTGCTAGAATTCCGACTAGCGCTGGTAGTTGGCAAGGTGTCAAGTTGCACATCATCATTGCTTGTCAAAGAGGCCGCCCAACCAAAGCCCAACTTGAAGGCTGTTGCTTGACTAAAAGGCTTTAGCACGCCAAAACTACGTAGGGCTGCCAGTGAGTGGCGCAGCGCTTGTTTTACTTGTAAGCTGACATTTGAAACTGCTTTCAATACATGAGACTTGAATGACTCTCACAGCCTCCGTGGCCACCACCCCCGTCCGCAGGTTCAGTTTCATGACACAGAGGCGTGCCGCAGGTGGCAGATTGGCTTTTCCGGGAGAACCTGTTGCCAATCTACAATATGCAGTGACCTTTTCCCGACCTGTGTATCCGAACCCGCCGAGCGTTGAAACGTTAAAGGTTAGCTGGGTTAATGGCGTACCCTGGCTAATATGCATGCTGTAATTGTTCACCTTATACCATGATTTTGTGTAAAAAACCGAGTGTCCACGTTCCCCGGACTGGATTTCACTTTCTCCGCGGGAAAGTATTATTCCCACGACTATCCGTTTCCGAATGATTATCCTTCGTTTCCATGATTAGATAGCGTTGACATTCTCCATTTGCCACTGGTAAAGCTATTCTCGAGTTCGAAAACGGAAATAAAGGTCCATTATCAATAGCGCCTGCAATCACCATTTAAAACATGACAGGAGTCTTGGAGCAAAAGAAACCGAATGCTAACAGTTCTTACGCGTTTCATAAATCCATGGGTTCGAAATTTATGACAGATATGTTTCCAGAGGCATCTGTTCGCCTTGTTAGTAAAGGGTCTGGCTCCAGCACTAAGAGCTTCCAAATGTCATCCCTCCAGTCAACAAGTCCGTCCAGACCACCGGATAAAGCTGCTGCGAACCCGGCCAATGGTTACTACTCCGCCTTGTAAAGTTCAATGTTCAAGTCGGGATGACGATTTCTCGAATAGTAAAATTAATCAAGTTACTGCAAGAATTCTGATAGTGCGAGCCGGGCTAACCTTAAAGTTAGGAACTATTCAGCATGCCCTGGCCCAGTGTGGTAGCAGCGGTTGGGCCTGGGCGTTGCCCCAATCGGGTGAATGAAGGTGAATGGAATGTGCTAGGGCCTCAACGATAAGGATAAGACGGCGTAATTTGGATTTCGGAACAACCGTTCCGACGTATATGCAGGTTCTGTTAACAGGCTCACCTTGTAGCAAGTTCGTGTCATGTAGATAAGTACTCATGTTACTCAACTGGCACTTGTGGACTGCGCCTACGGATTCTTGGCGCTACCCTTTATGCAGGTGGGACATGTTTTCTAATATTGGACCAAAAACGTCCTTCGTGTTGAAACTTGAAAAGGAAGGGCCTGAGAAACAATCGATAGCCTTGAGTACTTGTAGATTATCCGGATCAAGTCTAAAAAAATTAAAAAAAGGAAACGTCGAGATATCCATGGCGGAAAATGATGCCACCGCCGAACTGCGCGTGGAGCCCGAAGGCAAGGTTGAAACAAACGCGAAAAAAGTACCTTGTTTTTGGCGTGACCTGCCAAGCTTCGAGCTGAGAAAAGCCTGTATATAGCAAGACTCAAGACGCAGATCCTCCCTCCCACCATTGGCAAATTTCACTGGCTGGATTTGAAATTGGGTGAGGATAACGGCCAATATCTCGTGTTCCGATTGGAACCCAGGCAATAAATGGAAGGGAAGAACGGTAACTTACTACGCATCTACCACGAGCCACGAGCCAAGTTCCACGCTGTCAGTCGGGTTCCGATATCCCCTCCGAGTCGTTTCGAGATTTAGTGGGACGAAGGGCCGACTGAAAGTTCTATGAAGTGAAGAATCACGGTGACCTCAGGCTCTTACGAGCAACTGCAAACAGGGAGAGGAGCTCAGGAGTGCGAATTTAGCAGCTTCTAGGGTTCAATTTGGCTTGCTCAGACTTTCATGCCCAGAACCAAGAAACCTTCGACAGAATGTATGGGTCCGAAAATTCTCAGTGATCTTGATTCGATTTGATGGTATTCGGACCAACCAAGTTCAAGTTGGGAGAACGCTTTCCACACACAAGAGCCAACCCGATAGCGGTTAGCGAGGTATATAACTAAGTGTGAGCTAAGGGCATTGAAATCGAGCGAATCAATTAGAGTAGCTCGTTTGGGGAGTCTAAGACAGCAAATTTTAACCGAATATCGAGGATAGCAATTCTAATCACTGATCAAATCTAGCGTCGAGCCCATGTGTTTTGCCCTTCGGCACGAGTTTTCGAGTTTTGCATACAGCGAGGGAGCAATATAAACGTGCACTAGGTTCTTGACAATTCAATACCACTGGCAAGGCTAAGCATGGAGCTCGATCTTGTGCCCAAGTCACGCGAAAGGAAAGTTGATAACCTGCCCAACTATAGTACGAACTATCTTACTTGTTAACCTTATCCGGTTCGTGCTTTCCGATCTCGAGCTCAGAAGGTACTAGTAGACCGGTAGAGTGTGACCCTCTCTTGAAAATGGCTGCTGGACTACCCCGCAGAACTAGGACCAGACTTGCCTAGAAGGGATCACATCGGACAATCATTGGGTAAAGATATGCATGGTCATGACGATAGCCAGAAAGTGGGCCGCCGACTCGGATCCCATTGTGTTAATATCTTTTCTTGGTCCATTGAAGTTGATTGAAGTATGGGAGGGTGGGAACGCAGTAGCATCCATGTCTTGCTTAGAGTTGGCTATTGGTGTGAAGCGGGGCGTCGAACAGGTTAGGCGTATTTCGGTGGAAAAAGACCGGTCGGGTAAACGAAACAAGGGTGAAACAGAGGGAAGAGAATAGATCTCAAAAACAATATTTGATATTCATCAAGGAACTTTCCGAATCGTCGGCCGTCGATCCTTGAAGCCATTCGACGCCAATGGATAATGAAGGACAGGGTAGAAACCTTGCGGAGTCTGAGTATGCTGAATTGGATTCCTAAGGTCTAGTTGTATTCCGACTAGCGCCTGTTGGCCGTTGATTAGTACAGCAGGACCGAAGATCTGGAGACTTTGGGTTGGTCATGAGCGGGTCCAAGTTACCATCGCAACAAGTCCATTTCACGCCAAAGATCTACTCCGGGAAAGAGACAATGTCATCGTCTTTTCAGCGCGCGCGAAGAAAATTTATCGGATTAATTTCCAACAAAATGGGTCAAGAGTGAAATGGGAATAAACTGGCCAATGCAGACCCTGTGACAAGGCTGGAACTTCAGCAAATACCTCATCAAGAGCAGTTTCAAAACATTTACCACACTCCAGAGAAACGGACACCAATTACTCAAAGGAGAGTCATTCCTACGATCTCTATCCTGATTTCTGCATGGGGAACAGTTGTTCTGCTCCGCAAGCACACGGCACGCCACCAAAGAGATATTTGGCTCATTTACCACCTCTTAGGCTATCCAATGAAAGATATGATAATGTATTAGTCCGATAAATTGGTGGGAACAGTAAGGGTGCGCGTCACCTGTCATAGATACTGCTTTTCTTCTCACTGAAAGCGGCGAATCATTTCATTCGCCATGGGCCGCCCATAAAACAAGGAGAAGATTACGTCGTGTGCATAATTCTGATGCTATGCACATTACATGGCCATTTCTCTAGTCCTTCCATCATTCAAACATTTAAAGGTCTTGGAGTAGACACTGACACAGCGTATCAAGGAAGTCATCCCCGATTTCACTAGAACAGCACAGTGGCGTTTGAGTATCGAATGAGATTGCGGACCGAAAGAAAGCGTGAAGGAGTGAAGGATGAGATTAAAATTTCCACATCAGAAGATCATAACTTGAAAGACATGTTGGACAGGCGTGATCTGCTAAGGCAACGGTTAAACTTTGCCAAATCCTATCAAGCAGTGAACGTGGTAAGGAGGGGGAGCTTCTCTGCCATGACGAGAGGGTGCAAATAATTTAAGGACATCAAGAGCTCTGTCTACAAAGAAACCGGGTGGAGTCGACGGAAGTGGTTGGATTAAGAAGTAGAACCTCGAGTCTTGCTTGTGCTCCATTGGACCCCACGGCGTTATGTTTCACTGAGACTGACAGGGGCTGAGGACAGTGCCAGTCGGGTTTGAGAGTTCGAGGCTTCCAGCAGTTATGACGCCTGCAAAAGTAAGGCCTCCGAAGGGTCGGCCAATTGGCGGTATGCAAATATTGCCCCAAAGTTTGGTTTTGGGGCCTTTACGTCTCCATAAGATGGGCGATATCTTCCAAAGACTCAGTGGAGAGGGGTGATCCACCGAGGAGTCTGTGTATCTCAGGTCATAAGTACGGTATGATTATCTGTCCAATAGTAAGACAACATGTGATGCTTGCTACCTTTCGTTTGGAACTCACCTTGAAAACTCAAAATAGTTAGCACTTCCCACATCCCTTTTTGTTCGTCGAAGAGCCAATACCATGGGAATGTCTACCTATTTATAATTTATTTAATTATATAACATCGAATGTGACGAAAGGTCTGAGTCTGGTTAACATGTGACCGGCCATTTCTATTCATTCTGAAACCAATAAACTAGAAATATACAAAATATGTTCTTTTCGTGCTCCGCCACCACCTGTCTAAAAAGGAAGGAGCGATGTTAACGCCAGGTACCAGTTCTTCATCTTGACGCCACTGGATGCATGATTCATGGACATGGCCGTTGATGAAGGACTTCTCTTTCTGCCTTTTGTTCAGGAAACAAATACAAATACTTTTACTCCTTGATAATACTTCTAGGCTAAAATCACCCGAGGTAGCAAGATGCAGACCTTCTGAGACCCGATTTTTATTGAACAAGTTCCAGGACGAATGACAAGTTTTCAATCACTCATTATGCCAGATGTTCGATTGATTGGGAGTATATATCGTCGTCAGTGCGGCCAATCTTAATCTTGCACTGATAATAATAGGTCACGAATGTCTTCTGATTTCATTCCTTGCGCTATTATGAAACCGCCGAGGAGCTTTTTGTTTTTCTCACTGACGAAGATGACGAGACAGTATCTTCGCTGTTCTCCAACCAATTGAAGTACCGTATTTTGACATAACATCTAGCACTGAGATTGGTCGCAGTAAGGCGTTCAGACAGATGGCCGGTCTTGAAGATCACAGAGATAATAATAGCATTGGCCATTCGGATTAATATTTGAGCAATGAGTACCAGGGAGTACTTTCTCGAGTCTACCCCCATTCGTCACCTCTTTATGCAATGCTCCCCTACGTCGATCTTGATTTCTATAGTTTCCAACCTATTTGGTTCCAAACTCACCGTCGATAGTGATAAACTCTTGTAAGGTGTCTGAAGCGCCTTTGGAAGGTCGGAACGACATTGTACTGAAAGCAGACGGAGAGCCGCCTTACTCAAAGGCTGTACACAGAATCCGTTCGGAATGGCTTTAAGGAGGTTGCCAGAAATACAGTTCACTGGTTTGACCTCAAGCAAGGACCAGGTTTCGTTAAAGAAGAAGTGATCCGATTGAAGGCCTTTGAAAAAATCACAGCTCTTGTTTGACTGCCATTTTTAGACATACATAGTTTCAAAAAAAAATGCTCCGAAATTTAGGCAATCGAGTTTGACAAGTTTTTGCCAGGCTCCTATCTCATAGAGTCTCATACAAGAACCTGCACTGAGATAGTTGCCTTAGTTGAGCCTAGCGTATGAGTTGTATCGCTTCGAACGCATACCAAAAGAGAAGGAAGGGTGCATTTCAATCAATGATCAGAATAGAACCAAATACCTCTTTTAGGGTCTTTGGGTCAAAACCCGTTTTTGACAAAGTACTTGCACACCTGCACACCGGAACATGAGTGCCTGGTTTTTAATGACAGCCAAACGCACTACACTGTAATATCTAGCTGACATCAAACGTTGTTGCACTGTCATTAAGCTATGCACCTTAGGTCGACAGCATTACGATGAACCTGAAAACAAGGTGCCCAGTCAAGGCAGCATACGGTTGAACCCGACCAGGACGACCGACTTTTACGGAAGAATCAGTTCCGTACTTACAAAAGCTCTATATTCGAATTCCGTACGACCCTCCGTCCCCTCCGTTTTGATCCCCAACCTTTTTGCGTCTCAAAAAACTCTCATACGACAATATTCAATATTTATAACTCCAGTGAACCTCAATAATCAAAGTATGACCATCATCTTGACACCCTACTGGTCCAATGGCGTTCAAAAGCTCAAAATGGCTGCTCAGCGTATGCCCATTTTCCTCTCTGCTCCTAAACCTTTATGGATGCGTTATGTAGCGCCACACCCGCCTAAACACGGTCTCGTTCCACCAGTATTGAATGCCGATATCCATACTCAACGCTGCTTGGCCCAACTTCGTTCCAAAGATAAAAATATTGAAAAATACATCTATCTGTCGCACTTGAAGCATGACGATCCACCTATGTTTTACAAACTCTGCTTGAAACATATGGCTGAAATTACGCCAATTATCTATACCCCAACTGTTGGAGATGCATGCATGCAATTCTCTCATATTTATAGACGTCCCGAGGGTCTCGTCTGTATATTTCATCCGCCATGCAAATTGCAAGGGACTGACGCTATAGGTTTAGTATGTCTCCATCAATGACAAAGGAAACATTCGCAGTGGTAGGTGTCCCTTTGTTACTTTAACAGCTCTGTCATAACGACACGTATCTAGTGTTAAATAACTGGCCAAATCTTGACCAGGCTCGTATCGGTGTCGTCACTGATGGTACGTTATCTTTTTAATGTTACATCTGGATATCTTAAATTTCTTATCATCGTTTTCCTTAGGGTCTCGAATTCTTGGTTTGGGAGACCTTGGGGTTAACGGAATGGGTATCTCTATCGGAAAATTATCCCTGTACATCGCCGGCGCAGGGTATGGCGTGTTTACGCTTGCTTCAATTAATTGATTATCCTTTGATCTTTCTTCTTTTTAGTATTCGCCCAGAATCGACTATACCCATCTGCCTAGATCTCGGTACAAATACTCAAGAGTACCTGGACGATCCCTTCTACATGGGAATTCGGGAGAAGCGGGTCTCAAATCAAGAAATGCAAGAGTTTATGGATGAATTCATGAACGAAATGAGCATCGCTTTCCCAAAAATGATGATCCAATTCGAGGTTAGTGATTCTTTTAAACATGCTGCATCCCTAATATACTCACGAGCATCGAAGGACTTCTCTACTGATAATGCTTTCAAATATCTGGAACGCTTTCGCTACAAATATCCAGTCTTTAATGACGACATTCAGGGAACTGGTGCCGTAGTTCTCAGTGGATTTTCGAATGCAGCCGGGTTATCCTCCGCAGCCTCAGGACGTCCGTTAAATTCGCATCGTATCCTCTTCTTCGGCGCTGGATCAGCTGGTGTGGGAGTTGCTTCTCAACTTATGAGCTTCTTCACGCTCTTGGGAATGTCAGAGGAGGATGCTCGTCGTCAAATCTGGCTCACTGATTCACAAGGGCTCGTATACGATACTCGCGGACGTTTGGCTGAACATAAAAAATGTATCAATCTCTCTCGCCTTAACCCTGGATTATCATGTCCAATTTACTGACTTTTTTTTCTCGGACAAACAGATTTCTCACGCAATGATTATCAGGGACCTCCCATGACTAACATCTTGGATATCATTGAATACGTGAAACCCACGGCGTTGCTTGGTCTCTCTACGATTACTGTGATTATACTATTGCTACATGTGTTTCGATCGATTCATCTTTTTCCCGTAGGGTGCTTTTACTCCCGACGTCATTAGAGCGATGGCGGCTATCAACCGTCGCCCAATCATCTTCCCTCTATCTAATCCCGTCAAGCTTTCGGAATGCTCGTTTGCAGACGCTGTCGAGCATACACGAGGCACTGTAATTTTTGCCTCAGGTTCACCCTTCCCTGAGCAACAGTACTTGGGTCAACCGCTATACCCTGGACAGGGAAATAACATGTATATCTTCCCGGGTTCGTTGTTGTTCATCATACCCGTAGCGCTTTGCCTTACTCATTCGGCTTGCACGCTCAGGTTTGGGACTAGGCGCGATTCTTGCTCGTGTCTCGCAAGTAACTGATAGCATGGTTGAAGCTTCTTCTCTTGGTCTTGCTGACTCGTTGAACGCGGAAGAACGAGATCTTGGACTTTTGTATCCTCGTATTGAAAGGAGTAAGTTAAACATCTCCATACTTCGCAACTCTCATCTCTGATCTCTCGTTTAACCCTTCAATCAGTCAGAGAAATCAGTGCCCATATTGCAAAGGAGGTCATTCGAGCCGCACAGAAAGCCGTGAGTAACACCATCTTAAGCAAACACAGTTTTACGAATACTTATTATATATATATATATAGGGTGTTGACCGTTCCCCTGATCTTCGAACAATGACCGATGGCGAGCTCCTCGCGTTCATCAATTCCAGCATGTGGAATCCCTGTTAACCCTCAACACAATTCACTTTGTGCATGACATTTTTTATTTATATATACTCAGTTTAGACTCTTTTTTTACGTAAGTTTCATTTTCTGAATAATGGTATTGTTGGAATAGATATAGATGCAATTAGAGTCTCTTTTTGGATCATCTAAAAAACACTGAGCAGGGTATACAAAAGATGACGCCAGAAACCGCCATAATGCTAAGACCCTGAAGCCACAATTAAATCCACTATTTGATAAGGAATGTTTAACTGGTCAAGTTGGTTGGTCCATAGAAGGTTTCTTATCGATAAAGATATCACTTGGACAAAAAAAAGGGGGTCAGGTTGAGAACTTAGAGAGAACCCGAAGTCAACGTCGATGTTTGAAGAGGGTTTGGAGGCAACGGCGGCGACTCAGGGATAGAGTCTATGATTGACACTCTGGCTTCGCTACGTTGCCCAAAGTCACTGGGCCGCCGTGAAAGTTGACTTGATCCGTCACCGAAAGAGGCATAGTACGAAGGGGACAGGCTCCATATGCTAGGATCGTTACGCAAGATGGACTCTGTTGTCGTAAAGGTAGTGTACACGGTCTCTGTGGGGTAATTTGCAGATCAATTAATTGGGATTTCGAACACGAAAGAGGTGCTCTCACCTGGCCTGCTTTCCGAACTTTCCGAACTTAACCTTTCAAACAGTTCACGCCGGGCTTTCATTCGCCATCGTGAAATTAGGAAGATGGCTACTCCCACGATAGAGAGGAATACTAGAGAGCCCAGTACTCCTGCAACAATACTAATGGTTTTTGAGGATGTTACTGGAGAAGGGTTTGGCATAATTGTAGAACTTGGAGATGCTGGAGATGCTGTTGAAGAAGTAATAACCTGAGAGGATTGGCTGCTCGTGCCGTTAGAATATGAAGCTAGGGGTGAAACGAAAAAGCCAGCCAGAGTATACGACGCCTGTGCTTTGGTGATATTGATAAATAGTCGGTGTTCTTCATGCGATGACAATTGAGGAGAGACATATAGCGGTTGGTTAGGAACTGGAGCGATTGCACGTGGTAATGTAGTGGTAGAAGGAGACAATCTATCAATGATGTATGCAGCTGTCGGCGGCTCAAGCTGGTTGCTTGCAGGGACTGTGCCAAAGACAACGATAGAGCTACCTGCAATGTTTTATATATCAGCACCTAGAACCCGAAGAGAAGATTGATAGAACCTGCCTTTGAATTGAAGTGATACAGTAGAGCCTTCCGTTGCTGTGCTGTGGGTCGATGGTAACTGTGCTGCCACGACCCAAGGACCTGTGTAGTGCACTCGTGGATCGTTATCGAGTATGTTGCACATCATACAGCCCCCAACGTCACTGGCATGATTGCTGCCATTCCAGTTATGTCCACTACTCCCGCCATTTCCATTAGTTCCACTACTCCCGTTAATTCCAGTACTCCCGCCATTTCCATTAGTTCCACTACTCCCGCCATATCCACCTGTTCCACTACTCCCACCGTTTCCACCTGTTCCACTACTCCCGCCGTTTCCACCTGTTCCAGTACTCCCGCCATTTCCACCTGTTCCAGTACTCCCGCCATTTCCACCCACTCCACTGCCCCCACCTGTTCCACTGCCCCCACCTGTTCCACCGCCCCCATCTGGTCCGCTAGGACTGTCACCATTGTCACCACCCCTTCCACCCCAGCCGCCATCGCCACCGTGGAAGTTCCCGTCATTCCCATCACTACCGCTGTATGGGGATGACTCTCCACTGTTTGATGGTCCTTGCCACGGGACTTTGCTCATTTGTCGCCTGGTTTTACTGCGATGTTTATGAACTTCAAATTCTTCGAGGAACATCGAGCTCGATGAAGGAGCTAAATATTCTTCACTGTGGAGCAGGGACTATAGTATGATGGGCAGGAAGCTCTGGATTATAATAGGAATGCAAGCCAGACTTCAAATGTTGGGGAGACATTGATGGCCGCTGCTCGTATAAAACAAAAAGTCAGATGGTTCGACGTGAAAATCGCACAACGAAACAAGCCATATGATGGAACCCACTCTGCCGGCGCAGGCCCAACGAACTGGAACCACTTCAAATAGGAAAAAGTACTTGTCAAGATCGCGATCCACTGAGACAAGCTCGTTGGCCATTGACTTTCATCGAATGCAACAAGTACCTGCTGAGCCGTAATCAGAAGTTCTACTGAGCCAGAAAGGAATACCTCATTTCCAGTCTTACCAATAGCAAGGGTAGTGGAGCCTGAGGTGAAAATCTTCTCATGGTCGATAACGGGCGTCAACGACGTGAGAAAAGAAAAATTGGTATTGCGGGATAGAAATATAGGAACACACATCCCAGGAAAAAAAGAGATCCGGTGAATTATCTAGACTCCGGCCATTTTTTTCAACATAGTAAATTCTGCTTGTCCTGTTGCTTTGCACAACGAATAAAATTTGGAAGTCGAATTTCTCAACAATGTGGCAGGCCTGGGGGACATCAATAAGGTTAGTTTTTCTCATCATCACTGGATTGAAGGTGTGGCATACCGATCAAATTCAATGATTCTCCCCTGCTCAAGTAGCATCACCTGTTTCATGTTTCTTGCTATTTATGAAGGTTCCAAAAAAAAAGTTAATACACTCACCCTGTCATAATCTATCACTGTACGAAGTCGATGGGCAATTGTTAAGATAGTGCTTTCCGCAAATTCACTAGCAAGTATTGAATTGTCAATGACACATTCAGTAGGAAAATCAGCCTCACTGTCGGATGGTCTTCCCAATTAGCTCATCAGTCGCGTAATCAACGCTGTAAATGACGGCTTTGAGCCCACGGATCATGGATAAATTAAAAATGTTCAAACCTCGCAGTGGCCTTATGGTATGTCGTCAGTGACAGTGGAGCAGATAAGTTAAACAAATAGATGTACCTCATCCATCACAAGAACTTTTGACCTTTTAAGGATAGCTCGAGCCATACAGAGTAACTGTTTTTCACTGTGAGGAGAAAGAACGACGCCCAATGAGAAAGGAAGTCCAGAATTCTGATGAGTGAAATACTGACCCTGTTGAAAAGTTTTCACCTCCTTCAGATACAGATGAATCCAAGTCGCGGAAAACGTTGGCATTGACCATGTCAGATGCTTCGGTGGGGGTGTCTTCTGGTGGGATCAGATGAACGCGACGAAGTGCTTCGCACTAGCATAAATAGTAAGTATCACAACTAAACCAATCTTGACATGTCACTGACAATCTCTTCATCTTCATACTCTCCAAACACGTCGAGCGTTGAGCGAAGGCTTCCGCTAAGGATGGTCGGGTCCTCTGAGCAACTTGATGAGCGCTGACATCAAAAGTCAGTGGATAAGTGAATCAACGTACGCGGAATAATAGTCAATCGACTACGAAGATCTGTCAACCCAATTTTCGAGGTGTCCACTCCATCGACAAGAATTCGGCCCTCAGTGGCTTCTACAAATCTAAAGAACGACAGTGCCAAGGTGCTCTTTCCCGATCCTGTTCTTCCGAGAATACCGACCTTTGAAATTGCAAGTTAGTTCAAAATTCTTCGTCCAATGCCAACACGCAAGTCAACCTTTTCGCCTGGATTGATCTCAAAATTGAGGTTATGAAGAACATCAGGCAGGTCGGGCTGAAATCATATCAGTACTATACTAAGGACGAGACGGCGATATAGAGACCTACAGCGTAACGAATGACAAGATCCTCGCATTTGATTGCGCCACTGGACGGCCACGAGGGTGATGGCCTTGGCTCAATAAACTCCGGTGGTTCACGTTTGAGTTCCGTATATTCTTTGACACGTTCTAACGCTACCTAGATGCGGATAAGAAATCCCGGCAACTTTAGCAACGGATGTCGGATGGAAATGACATACCATGGATTGTTCAAGACTAACGAACCTTCTAACCTAGAAGCAAGTCAACTATCTGAGACCTATCATCAATCGAAACTTACCAAGAATAAAAGATCATTGGTGACCGTTGAGGCAAATGCAAGTGCAAATCCTGCAGTGGAGGCACTGATGCTCGGAGTAAGGAGACACAACAAACCGATTACCCCAACGATAACAGCGGAGAGTAGGTTGAAGCGGATCGAGAGCCAACGATTCACTACGAATGGCGGAGAATCAACTGATATTCGTGAACAGATTGACAGGGTTATACCTCCCCACATCCAGTAATAAGGGCTAGCATTCTGCCAAAATTTTGGTCCTTATCAGCATGTGAATTGATAGGTCAAGAAGTACGCGCAAACCGTGTCGACACAGCGGAGCATATCACGCAAGAACTTCGATGAAGCTCCGAAAGCACGAATTATCGTGACCCCAGAAATAGTTTCTCCGTAGATGGAATAAAGGGGTGATCGTGTAACAGAATCTAAAATGCGTCGCTGAATATCGACTGTTCAAACCATTATATTCGGACTCACCCAATCGTCTCATATCTCTTGATGTTTGACCATATATCTACTAGACATCAATATAGGAGCCCCGAAAACCATTTTAAGCCTTACTTTAGCAGCTGAACAGAGTATGGAGTGTTAGTAGCAAATAAGATTGTAAAGCTTTTCAATGCTTACCATTCCAGTAAACAATGCCCAAAATGAACGCGGCAACAATGAAAGGAAGCCCTCCCACATAACTGAGAGTGATAAATGTAGTTATGCACGAAAGCACATAGATAATGCTTCGGCCAAAGTTGTCCGAGAGATTGCTGTCGATACCTAGATTGAAAAGTAAACGTATCTTCTTCAGGACTGCCAAAAAGAAAAAAAGAAAAATGATAAGCCAACCTTCAAAATCTTTCCCAAAGCGATTTAACAGACGACCTCGAGATACAGTATCGTGGAAACGAATATCGGCGAAGAGAACTGATTCAAGAAGTCGTTCATACAGGACATGTGAAGCACGGATGGAACCACTGTATAGAATAAACCACCTCAAGGTCGCGACTACCAAGCCAAGGCCTGTGATAGCCGCGTAGACCATTAAATAGAACACAGGACTGTCATGTTCGTCATCTCGAGTATACTTGATGCCTGAGATGGCTGCATAGCCTGATACGTAGAAGGCAGGATGTTGCTCCTGAGCAGCAGCTTTTGACCAGTATCTGACAGAACGGTCAACAAGGTGTCAGATGTCAGAGCAACAGGTAATCCCGTACCTCAGCCAACCATTTTCAAAGACAGGACTCGCTGAGGCTATTATTAAGACAGGTATGAAAAGCAACCAGTACCACATGTTCCCGCAGGCGCGAATGTATGTTTCCCAGACAGCTCGATCAATGCGACCAACTGCACGTTTTTCCTCCTCCACAAGTTTTCGGGCGGGCTTTTTGTCCATTTTTACAGATGCTGGGGCAGAGGGCGCAAGAGTAGAACTAGTTTCGGACTGTGGGTCGACTTCTTCAATCAAGACAGTCTCTTCTGCTTTCTCCAAAGTTACTTTGTCTTCCGTTTCTCCAGAAGACTTCGTAGAATGAACCAATGTGCTGATGATGCCAGAACTATAGAAGGCCTCTTTCGAACCTTCAAACACCACTCTACCATTATCAAGAGCAGCAATGTAGCTTGCTCCTGGTGCACAGAGCTGAACGTGATGCGATACCAAAATGACGGTCCTTCCGCGCATAAGTTCGCCCTTCAGACATTCATGATAAAGATGATGAGCAGTATGTGCGTCAACTATTGATTGTGATAAGCAAATGATAAGAAGGAACCGTAGTCCGATGACGTACCAGCAGACAAAACATCGTCCAACAGCAGAATGGAAGCCTTAGAGTAGACAGCCCGAGCTAACGAAACTGAAGGTAGTGTTAACTTCGAGGCGTTCAATTGACGTTGATGTCTGCATACCTCGTGCTTTCTGACCTCCAGAGAGATTAACCTGATTCATGTTAAAGACTACTGTCCGATTGCTTGAAAAGCCAGGAACTTACTCCGCGCTCTCCAATTTCAGATTCATCGCCATCCTCCAAGATATCCAGATCACTGACTAGGGCACAGACCTGTAAAATCCAGCGTTTCAGCGATTGAGTTTCGGTGTTCATATTGGAATCCCTACCTCTAGAGTCTTCAAGTAACGTTCTTCATCGTATGGCAGATTGAAAAGAATGTTATCTGATGACAGTGAGTCCCGATGTATCTATGAGCGGAAGGAATTACCTTTGATTGATGCATTACGAAGCCATGCAGCCTGAAGTCAAGGATAAGTGACAGACCAATCGACATATCATGAAGTCAAATAAATACTTGAGGAACATATGCACAAACTCCCGAAACAATCCAATCGCCCTTGCGGACTCCGCCGGCCGACAACGTAGCTAGCGAATCAGGTGGCGATCTTGGGCAGAGAACTTGACCAGCAAGGATATCGGCTTCACCCAACAGCGCTGGAAGATAAACAGGATTAAAATGTTATCTCAAAGATTGAAACGGTGAGAGTCGCTTGCCTAGCAACAAAAGTGTCTTTCCAGATCCCAATTTACCACAGATAAGTGAGAGTTCACCCTGTGGGAAGCCTAATGATAAGTCAACCAGCACAAATTTATGTTTGGGAGTGGCTGCTGCAGAGGGTGCCAGGCTGCTTGCATTGCGATTTTGAGGCCACGTCGCAGTACAGGATTGGAACGCGACAGTTTTGGATTGTTGGGAGAGAGGTGGAACGGCATTCACTTCGGCACCGTTAAGGTATTTGTCAATGCGACGAAGGGAGACGAAGCTCTGAACAAATGATGAGAATCTAGAAAAGTAGGAGGCGGGAGAGAAAAGAAAAGATACCTGAAGCATGTTGATAAATGTTTCGGGTAAAGCACTGAGCGCAAACCTCATCTCTGCGAAAACTACAGAAAAAGGCAGTATTAGCCAAAACACAACCACAAAGCGAACTGTGTAATCACCAAGTATCGATGTAAAGGCTATCGAAGGGGTCAGTGGTTGCTGCCTCACAACCGTAAAGTGCCAGAATGATATGAGTGTCACCAGAATTGGTAAACCATTCCTATAAAGAGATTTTTCAATATTGAGAGTCAACTTATTTGGAGCTGTACCAACCAGGTAGCATTCCAGAGAATCTATGAGTGCTCGTCAGACAAAAGTGGACAAGAGCAAATTTAATCACAGTACCTCGATAGTATAGTTGAGTTTCTGAAATTTGAGTTCTTTGTCGCGAATTTTGAGAATTCTCTTCTCGAAACTACGTTCCCAAGCCATAAACTAGATTCCAGGTGTTAGGAATGGCAGAAAAAAATGGACCTTTCTTCCGTACCTTAAGCATACGGATTCCACCCAAGACCTATGACGCCAGACGGCGAATTCATTCACCATTCAGGGATAGGTTGGAAAACTAACGTACTTCGTTCATCAGTGCGACTCGCTCATCACGAGCCTTCATTAAATTTTCCTGAGCGCCTATATCCAATTTATAGATCTGACTTCAAGCATGTGAATGAAGGTAACGCACCAACGACCACTTTCCCAGCAAAATGGTTGACGGGGAGGAATAAACATGTTACAGCAAGACCGAAGAAGCAAGAGACGCCTGGAAAAGAGCCATTCAGAAATTACCGAGGACCTCATACGATACTCATACCAAGTAAACTATACAAAAAGATAGTTCCGATGAGGACCTCGATAGGAGCATCTAGTTTTGCGTTAAAGATATCTCTGAAAGATATAAGGTAGGCATCACAAACCGACAAGGGTAAAGATATGCCAAGTGAAGTCACTGACTCTGTCTACGTCAGTGGTCATCAGGGTCATTATCTGAGCCTTGCTTGAAAAATTCTCCTCATCCTGCTCTGGTGTTTCCGTGACAAGTGTTCCGTTTTCAATATTTTTGACAACAGCTGAGGAGGGGGGAGGGGCAGAAGAGGCAACATCCTTACAGACAAGAGTCTTCGCGAATAAAACTGAGTTTAGTTGGATTTTAAGTCGGACTTGAACGGTGGTAGTCGCCAATGACCAAAGTTGCCCAGTAACTGTTGTCATCAATTAATATCTGGACGGATGAATATATATATATGATGACTTGCCCAAGAAAACTAGAACGTTAGTGGCGAAAAGCCCGACTACATAAACACCTCCCCACCCCTTGTTTTCTCTGTTGTGGTCAACCTCGAGGTATTGGACGAGTTTCTGCAAGAAGAGAGCTGGGGTATAGAAGAGAACAGCAGAGACAAAAGCCAAAATCAACAGCCCTGAAAGTATCCCATAATTCAAGCAGATCAAGCGCCAGATCAGGTGCCAACCACTGCCCTGTGCAGGACTCCAAGAGAATACCTTGAGCTTGATTTCGCGCAGGGCTTTCCTCATGCGTGCATAGTTGTAGGTGGCACGCATGTTCAGAGGGACTATGGGTAAATCCCCAATATCAAGGCTTTCCGCGATATTTCCGAGCCAAACGACTTTGGTGGTGTATGAGAAAAGCAGAATGCCCCATGGAGAGGCATCTAAAGAGTATGTGATTACAGCTATGTAAAGAAGACGCCTGCCTACCTGTGGTGCCGCAGACGTTCCGTTCGTCCATGTTGGTAATCGATTTGACGGTCTTCTCAGAGTAAATATACGAAGGCGGAAAGTGAAGAGGTGGACCCAGTGGAGTGGAATAGGCTAAGATACAACCAACGATGTACACGCCGATAAGAGCGTACCACATGCTCAGGAGGACGGGGTCGTCGTCGTCAATAAAAGATGTCACCGGAGGAGGGTTGTTGGGCAATATCGCAACCGAGCCCAGAAGCAAGAATGCAACAGTCAACAACGCAGTGAGATGTATAATAGAATTTGAATGATCATTTGTCGTGACTTGGAGGACGGAACGTGCTGAGATGAGGAAAACGTAAAGAGCGAAAGATAGGTGGAGAATGTAGATTGTTGTATCAATATGGTCATTATTGGCGATGGACCAACCCAATGATACCGTAGAGATCACCACGGCAAAAGCAAGGAACAATGAGAGGAGAGCTTTCCTCCATCGCATCTAGTCAACGCAGAGTCAAAACAATGCCTGGAAAACACATGGCGTTTCTCAACGCACCCTTCTCCAGAACCTTTCCGCGTCAATTGGGTATCCGTCCATATCTTCTGGTCTAGTAGCATCAAACATCTCGCTTTCATTTTGTTCGTCCACTACATCAGTCTGGATGGGCAACTGGATTTTCCCTTCTTTATTCCGTGTGAGATAGAACGTAAGGAGACTGGTGACAACGCTGACGACAAGCGCAATGGCAATTGGGAGCTGGAAACGCGGCATGACCCGAGTTTTTTGGTTCAGGATACCAACGTTGGACTTATACAAAAATAATTTCCAAGGTACCGAAGGCAGGTGAGTCAGATCTTGAGGTCTGGAAAAGGCTATTTATGCATTCGCTTACACGTCGACTATTTATAGGACCCGTGAGTGGTATATTACATAAATCTTTTTTTTTTGGGTGGAGCGTTTAGATAACTACATCCATTTGGCTGTATACCCATTGAAACCCCAAACACCGGCCAAGAGGATCCGGGAGACCGTTCTCATTTTGCAGAATTTTTTTATTTAGCGCATCCTTTTTAAGTTTGTTTCTTCGGGACTCACGGAGTCACACAGTTTCCACACTATCAGTGGTGATAGGAACTCGGGCAATGGTAGGCGAGGCCTAATCCTGGAAAGGCACCTTTTGTCCGAGCTTCATCAAGTTCGGTAAGGCTTGGCACGCAAGCAGTTATAAAGATGCGCTTTCGACGTGCAGCTGCCTGAGAAATGAAAGATACTATTAGAACACAGCATGATAAATCACTGGTAACAAAGGTACTCACCCTTTTTGCCACTGTTGCCGCCGCCAGCGCCGCATTTGCAGCATTCCCTGCCCAAATCTCTGGTGCTGCAACATCGTCAATGACTCCCTGTCGACCCCTCGGTGCAGGAACACGATTATCAGTCCAACGTCGACCTCTATCTGCACCTGTTTCAATAGCGACGTCATCCTGAGCCTCTTTCAACCTTTCGTGAAGTTCATGTATTTAATTATTTTTTTTCGAATTGTCGTCTCGTGAGATGAATCTGCCTTAAATTTCTTTGTACGCACACCTGTTGCTGCTTGTTGCTTGGTCTGGTGTTGACGCCTCCTGTTGATGAGCATCTCGAAGTCAAGGTCACCGTACTGCATCGCACCATGGCCCAAGGGTCGACTAGGGTCATCTGCAAGATAAACGGCAAGTATCGAGATGTTGTGTCTCCTTCTCTGAAAATTTGGAAATATATGGAATTGGTACATATATACGACAGCGACACATGAATCCAGAAGCACCTGGCCTATCAGCTTCATTTACAGTTTGTATACCATGTCTGCATTCTTTGCCTCCATATAGTTTTCAGAAAGGCTGTTGAGGTGTTGTAATTCAGCGATGTCAGATAATGGCAGATAATTTGTGGCTATGCATGCACGTGATCTGCCCAAATCTATTCCTCCGCATCAGACATCCTTGTTGCCCACGTTAGGGATTCCACAGTTGGGAAAAAAATGTGAAAATATTTCAGACAATTAAAATTATACAAAAGAGAGTGATTACAAAAATACAGCATCCAAGAGCAAGAATTGAGCTTGAAAGGTCCATATTTTGATGGAACCGGCATAAAAGTGTGGTCTCAGATCTCAAATCCGAAGAAACTATTATTGCTAGAGGATTCCTGTGAGCATCTCCAATTTTTCTTTTCTTTAATACTTTTCTTTCTTTAATATTTTATGCATGAGTCATGTCGCAGGAAAGCATGCCTATCGCACTGTCATCCATCGAAAAAATTCTTGTGCAGAACCGATTAATAAGGTGGATGGATGCCTACCGAGATGGTTCAACTGCGTCAATCGTGACTGCGGGCATTCAGTAGATTAGATATACGATGGTCATAAGTTTTTATAATTTGCTTTAGATGATGGATTCAGGTTGGGAAAGTAAGCATTTCATATACAGGAATAAGAAAAAGAAGGAAATATGAGATCTGAACCCTCTATTTACGTTGTACAAAAAGCAGCGGTGTTTAGCCGTACAGCGCCTTAGAAATCAAGACCCGAGATATAATGTGGTAAGCGAAGTTATCTTGTCTACGTTCAAAGTTGAGCGGCTCACCTCAGCCATTGTACAACCGACTGAGGTGTTCGTATCCAAAGTATCGTATATATATATGTGTATCTATGTGACAAAGACCATGTGAGAGAAAGAGAGAAAGAACCGTACTGGCGTTTCCCTTTGTGTTCACGGTGCGATCACACCCCAATTTATCTACGAAAAAGTCTACAAGAGAAAAAAACAGCTAGTGGTAGTAAAGGGGGATTGGTAAAGTAGTTAAGTTGGTAATAAGGTAGAGCAAGTCCATGCCCATCCAATGTCTTGTGGCTGTGGTGTGATTTTGCGTGACAATTTAAAGAAATTGAAACTCTAATTACTACGAGCACTTTACAAGAAATCGACAACCCACAAAAATTTTCTTTTCATGTTTCGAGAATTTTATGGGTTTCATTTTTTTGAGATATGAAGCCAAAGAATTGTTATTAAATAAAGACTGGATAAGTACAAGCAAATGCCTACGACCACGTGATGCAATTAAATCGCGTCCAACACGCTGTCCTCGTCAAGTGCCAGATCTGCTAACCCACCCGTCACACATCAGTCACAGACCCTGGACATTGGATGGGCATGGATTTGCTCTACCTTAGAAACTTTGGCAACGGTTGCACAAGCGTGCGAGAAGCAGCCGTCGATTCTGGGTGGTTAGTGTAGCCGCCGTCGTCGGACCCGTATACCGACTCGTTTTCGTCGTTTG